>Ga0073934_10003744_pt1 | contig 27129 bp, 22 predicted proteins | sample LarsenN4metaG_FD_76834 | JGI IMG/M metagenome (GOLD analysis project Ga0073934, IMG submission 76834) | Hot spring sediment bacterial and archeal communities from British Columbia, Canada, to study Microbial Dark Matter (Phase II) - Larsen... ... | reverse complement strand
TGTGGTTTCCAAGCGGCGGTGGGCGGCGCTCTTTGCCGTCCACGGCCGCGTCAGCGTCCACGCCGTGGTGAACTTGCGGAAACTGCTCGACTAATTTCCACCACTTGACGGGGCACTACCTGCATGGTGCATCGGTTATCCCACAGGACGAGGTCGCCAACCCGCCACTGATGCGTCCAGGTGAGAGACGGGCGCGTCGCTTCGGCCCAGATCTCGTCGAGCAGCGCCTCTGACTCCTCGAGCGGGAGTCCGTCGATGTAGGCATTGCGCCGGCGGCCCAGATAGAGTCCCGGCCGGCCCGTCTCGGGATGAATCAGCACCAGCGGGTGCAGCGTGCCGGGCGAGGTGCGCGGATCTCCGGTCGGCGTGACGCCCTGCCGGATGTAGCCGCCGCTGTTGTACGTGCCGTCGTGCTTGACGCGGAGGCCCGACGCGCGCTGCCGCAGGCGGTCCGGAAGGTGCGCCCAGGCGGCCGACATCGAACAGAAGCTCGTATCGCCTCCGCGCTCCGGCACCTCCAACGCATAGAGCACGCTGGCCTTCGGCGGGTTGGGGAGGTACGACATGTCCGTGTGCCACACGGCTTCGCCCGACCCAAGGCTCCCCATCGGCACGCCGTTCTCGACCACATTGGAGACCACGTAGATCTCCGGGTGCCCTTCGACGAACCGCCGCCCGTTCTCCTGGATGGGCGCTTCGTCGAGATCGCCGAAGCGACGGCTGAAGGCCAGCAGATCCTCGTCGGTCAGCGACTGATCTCTGAAAAGCAGGACCTCGTGATCGAGCCAGGCCCGATAGATGAGCGCAAAGGTCTCCGCGTCGAGCGCACGCAGGTCGACGCCGTCGACGCGCGCGCCGAGGGCGGCGCCGCCCGGCACGATACGGGGCACCATGGACGGGTACTATAATCCGCGCATATGACGGCGGTATTCACGCGGCGCGCCCTCCTCGGGTCCGCCGCAGCAGCCCTGGCGATGGCCGCATCCCGCACGCTCGCCGGACAGCAGATGCAGACGCACCTGCCGGCCGGCGTGGCGCCCAAGCGCCGCGGGCCGCTCGTCTTTCTCGATTACGACCAGGAAGAGCTCGACTACGCCTACCGGCAGGACGTCTGGGCGTCAAACGCCGCCGAGATTGCAAAGCGCAACGCGCAGAAGAGCGCCGCGGCCGTTGCGCGGCTCGGCCCGCCGAAGCGGCTGCGCTACGGCGAGACGGAGATCGAAACGCTCGACTTGTACGCGACGAGCCGTCCCAATGCGCCCGTCCACGTGCACATTCACGGCGGGCAGTGGCGCACGGGGCGCGCCGCCAACGATGCCTTCATGGCCGAGACGTTCGTCGACGCAGGCGGGCACTTCATCAGCCTCGATTTCACCAACGTCACCGAAACGAAGGGCGACCTCATGCCGATGGCCGACCAGGTCCGTCGGGCCGTCGCGTGGGTCTACCGGAACGCAGCCCAGTTCGGCGGCGACAACGGGCGGCTCTATCTGTCGGGGCATTCGTCGGGGGCACACCTTGGCGGCGTGGTCGTCACGACAGCGTGGCAGCAGTACGGCATGCCTCCGACCATCGTCAGAGGCGCGCTGTTGTGCAGCGGGATGTACGACCTGCACCCGGTCAGCCTGTCGGCGCGCAGCTCGTTCGTGACCTTCACGCCCGCGGTGATCGATGCCTTCAGTCCACAGCGGCACCTCGACCAGCTGGCGACGCCGCTCGTCGTCGCCTACGGCACGCTGGAGACGCCGGAGTTCCAGCGGCAGAGCCGCGACTTCGTCGCGGCCGTGCGCGCGGCGGGCAAACCGGTGACCCTGCTCGTCGGGGAGGGGTACAACCACTTCGAGATCCGGGAGACGCTCGGCAATCCGTACGGTGTGCTCGGCCGCGCCGCGCTGGCGCAGATGCGCGGCTGATCTACACTGCAGCTCGCTTGCGCTGGTCGCCCCAGGGGTGCCGCAACGCGTCGCCTCTGGCGCTTGCTTTCGCGAAGTTTTTCGCCATCATCACGGACGCAAGCGAGACCCGGGTTTAGACCCCCGCTCCGGCAATCACCGCGCCCGTATCGTCCACGCGCGACAACAGCTTGATGTGCGGCGGCTCGTTCAGCGCCGCTCCATTCGGATCCGGCCGGAACCACACGCTGTAATGCAGCGCGTCGTTCTCGAACACTTCCCGCTCGATCCCCGCGTCCAGCTTGTGGGCGGAGATGCGCCTCGCCCGCGGCTGCCCCTGCGTGTCGAACGAGTCCTTGACGTTGCTCTCGACGGCCTTGTTCGCGATCGGCAGCTTGTGCCGCAGGGCCTGCTGGTACATCCAGTGGAGCGACAGCCAGTTCATCCCGGGATTGCCGTTGCCGCCGCCGACGTCCGAGTGCACGCCGCGGAACCAGACTTCGTGCAGCAACGCCGGCGGCGTCTCGTTCCTGCGGCGGAGGCGCGTCAGAGGAAAGAGCAGGCGCGTTTCGTCGAGCGCCATCGCGTGGTAGCAGTGGTCGACGTTCGACGGCATGTCGAGATCGTGTCCTGCGTTCACGTCCTTGCCTGGCGCTCCGAACTGTCCGACGATGTCCCAGAGACCGAGAAACCGGATGCGTACGTCCGGGAACCGCTTCGCGAGCCTGTTGGCGAACGACACCGCGACCGCGGCGCCGCGGCTGAAGCCGATCACGTCGATCTCGGTGTCGCCGGCGTCGAAGTTGTTCTCGAGGCGCTCCATCGCGAGGCGAATCCGCCGGTGCCCGCCGATGCCGAACGCCATCGCCACCTTCTCGCCGAGCGCCGACCGCGCCAGCGTCCCGATCCCCTTGAGGTACAGGCTGCCGGTGTCTTTCTTCGGGTCGTCGTTGCCGTTCGGATCGCTGTAGCCGCGGAAGAAGTCGAGCACGTTGCTGTCGAGGCTGTTGCCTTGTCCGTCCTCCGCCCGGTCTTCGTTCCCTGTGCCGTCGAACGCATAAAGCGCCATGGCGTCCTCGCAGTCTGGAAAAGAAGGACGGATATTACCGCAAGACGCCGACGCGCAGCGGCGACCACGCCAGGCCGTCGGGCGCGGCGACGGTCGCGAGCACTTCGGGGGCAGACGTCTCCAACGCGCGCAGGTTGAACACGCGAATCGTGCTGGTCACGTCGGGATCGCTCACGAACGCGAGATCGCCGCGGATCATCACGCCCCAGTTGCTCTCGTGCGGCTTGCCGTCGCGGAGCGGCACCTCGGCGACCATCTTTCGCGTCTTCACGTCGAAGAGCCGCAGGTACTGCGGCACGGTACGGCCCGCGCCGCCGTTCGGCACAACCGCCAGTCCGTTGGCGCCCATCTCGATGCGGCCGGCCGCCAGCCGCGACGGAAGCGTCGCCACGATCGTGAGCGACGTCGTATCGACAACGGAGATCGTCTCTTCGTGCCGGTTGGCGACCCACACCTCGCGGCCATCCGGCGTCACCGCCAGGCCCTCTGCGCCTCTGCCGGTGCGAATGACGACCGGCGGCCGATCCTCGTTCAGGTAGATGACGGAAAGCGTGCCCTCGGCGCCGCGGCTCGTGACATAGGCTCGCGAGCCGTCGGGGCTGAGCCGCACCATGTGCCCTTCCCGACCGCCGGTGGGCCGCGTGCGCACGACCTTCATGGCCTCCAGATCGATGACGGCGATCTGATCCGAATTCTGCATGGTCGCCACCGCGTGGCGGCCGTCCGGATGAAACAGCGCGGAGTGCGGGCGCGACTTCGGCCCGAGGTCGATCCGTCCGACGATCCGCGCCTCGGGGATGTCGATGAGGACCACGTGCTGGCCGTGTCGGCTCTCCGGTCCGTACTCGGCGGTCAGCGCGCGGCGCCCGTCGGGTGAGACGGCGACTTCGTGCGGAATGATCGGACCAATCGGCAGGCGCGCGATCTCGACGCGCGTGGGCAGGTCGATGAGCGAGATGCTCCCCCCGGTGCGGTTGGCGACGAGCAGCGTCCCTTCCTGCGCGAGCGCCGTCTGAACTACCGCCAGGGTAAACACAGCCCCGAAGAGTGCCTGCTTCGCGATGCGACCCATCGTGATCCTCCGCCGACAGGTTCTACCACACCTCTCCGGGCCGCCAGTCACAGACAATCGCCGCGTCCAGATCGAGGGCTGGCGACCGCCCCGTCCGCAGATCATGATGCTGTCATCGTCGTCCGGGGTGCGCTCGAGGCCGTCCGCACCCGCGACGAACGTCGGGCCGCGCCAGCGCTCCCAGCCGAGCCTCTCGTAGAAGGCGTGGACACCGGTCGAAAGCGCGCCGAGGTCGTACCGCTCGCGAATGAGCTCGCCCATGCGCCGCATCACAGCCGCCCCGTGTCCTTGCCGCCGGCGCGCCGAGACCGTGGCCAGCGCCTCCACATAGCCGACGGGCAGGGGCGTACCCGCGCACAAGAGCGTACGCTCCACGATCGATCCATGGCTGATGATCTGATTCGCCTCGCTCACCCAGACGTGCACGCCGCCAAGCGCATGCTGCCAGTCATCGTCGGTGAACGGCTCCTCGAACGCCGCGTCCAGGAACGCGGCGTCGAGCATGGCGCGCAGATCGCGCAGGAAGGATGAGGAGAGGGCGTCCGTGGGGGCCACGTGAAGGGTCGCCACCGACGCGGTATGCCCTACTTCGGCGGCGTCACCCCGCTGAACCACTTGAACCCGAGCGAGCGCACGCCCGCGACGGTCGGGCCGTTTCCCTCGAAGCACGCCCGTTCCCACATCTCTTTTTCGTACGGGTCGTGGTCGAGGCGAGACAGACTGGATGCGATCGAGACGCCGCGAGGACCCGCGGGCGCCGTGCCCGGCCGGCGCTTCGGGAAGTTCATCTTCCACGGTCTCGTATAGATCGTGGGGTCCTCGATGGTGACTTCGTAGTCGATCGTGTTCGCGTCGACCAGCCGCCAGCGCTCGATCATCTTCGTGTTCTCGCTGTAGAACTGGCCGGTGCTGTCGAACCATCCCTTGCCGTTGAGGCCCGTCACCTCGACGACCAGCGTGTCGCCCTCCCAGCGCCCGCGCGAGACGCCGAGCCAGAACCTGCCGTTCTGCCGGAGCGGCGGGCGTCCGTCGGTCGGGATGACGCGATAGGTGTCATCGCTCAGCATGATGACGGAGCCGGGCTTCTGCACGATCTCCTGCTCGTCGAACGAGAACACCGGCATGTAGAACAGACAGAAGGACCCCGGCGAGACATGGAGCCGCGTGCCGTCTTCTCCCGGCCACCCGCGCGCCAGCCCTCGCAGAATCTCCATCCGTTTGGCGAGCGCCCACGGCGTGTACGGAACTTTCCCGTCCGGAGGATCGGACACGAAGCTCTCCTGCGCCGGCGTCGTCCGATCGATGTACTCGTGGTCTTCGAGGTAGCTGTTGTTGTCGCCGCCGGCGCCGCTCCAGACGCCCTGGAGATCGGGCACGCCCTCCGGCGTCCTCGGCGGCGTGTACGGCGGAAGCTTCGCCTTCTGCGCCACCCAGGTCCTTGCCATCGGAAGCTTCGGCGTATCCCGCGCCCATACGGCCTGCCCGGCTGCGCGCTGCTCCGCCAGCCACCCCACCGCCAAGGCGACCGTCAATGCGGTGACGACAGACAAGAGACGACGGCTCACATCACACCTCGCTTGTCGACTCAACGCTTCTCGAAGAAGGTCGAGTTCGGATTGTTCCACTCCTGCTCGAGGAGATACGCATTGCACTGGTACTCGTACAGCTCGATGTCGCGCTCCTGGCGCCGATAGAGCGGCATGCTGATCTTCCACGGCCGCGTGAACACCTCGGGGTCCTCGATCGTTACCTCATAGAGCAAGTGATCGGGGCCGGTCGGCGTGTACCGCTCGACCACGTGCAGCGCGGCGCTGTGAAAGTTGCCGGCGCGGTCGAACCAGGTCTGATCGTTGAAGTGCACCACGTCGACCACGAGGCTGTTTCCCTCCCAGCGGCCGCGCGAATCGCCCATCCACCACTCGATCGGTCCCTCCGGATGCGGATTGCCGTTCATGTAGATGTACCGGACCGCATGGAGATACTCGTAGAGGATCGAGACCTTGTCGGCCTGCTGCACGATCTGAAACGGATACGGCATGTACGTGATGCGTGGCACGCCGGGGAGGTAGCACTTCGTCTCCGGATCGCGCGTCGCGCGATTCGCGAAGTTCTCGCGCTTCTTCGCGAGCGCTTCCGGCGTGTACGGGATGACGCCGCCTTCGACGACGCCGCGGCCGGCGGGCACGCCGAGGCTGGCGCCGTGATCCTCGAGATCCCACGCCGCCGTGTTGAGCACCTGCCAGACGCCCTGGAGGTCCGGCTGCCCCTCCCTCGTGCGCGGCGGCGTGTAGGTCTGCCCCACCCCCGGCGCCGGCAGGAGCATCCCGACCGCCGCCACACCGACCGCGAGCCGCACGCACCAGTGATTCACGACGCCACCTCGTATTTCGTTATTTCGCCGCCGCCAGGATGATGCAGCCCGGTCCGGATTTCGGGCCCATCTCCCACTTGTTCTCGATCTCCAGCGTCTTCAGGTTGACGACGGCCACGATGTGCGCGTCGCGCAGGCCGACGTAGGCGCGCGAGCCGTCGGGCATCACGTAGATGCCGCCATCGCCGCTGTCGCCCGAGTGCACCTGGAGCCGCTTGATCTCCTGGCGCGTCGTGCCGTCGAGGATGTGCAGCGTGCCGGTCCCGCCGTCGATGATGAGCACTTTGCCATCCGGCGTGAACTTCAGGCGGTTCGCGTCGTTGAGCTTCAGATTCATCGAGTGGACGACCTTGCGGGCCGCCGTATCGACGATGACGACGCCGCCGTCGGCGCGCGTGGCGGTCCAGAGCTCGCGGCCGTCCGGCGAGAGGTCGATCCCTTCCGGCATCTTCCCGGGCACGGGAATCGCCGTCACCTTGAACTTCGGCGGCCCGCCCGCCACGCCGTCGATCACCGACACGCTGTTCGACCCGCGGTTCGGCACCCACATCGTCTGCTGGTCTTTCGCCAGCACCATCATGTGCGTGCCGTCCTGGCCGATCCCGAGAAACCACTCGACCTTGTTCGCGGCCGGGTCGTACCTGCCGATCGTCTTGTAGCCCTCGGCGGTGAAGTACAGCTTGCCGCCCACGAACAGCACGTCGTGCGGCGCGCTGCCGGCGCCGGTGTCCACGCGCCGGATCTCCTTCATCGCGCGCACGTCGACCACCGAAATGCCCTGGCTCGGGCTGGCCACGTACGCCGTCTGCCCGTCGGGCGTCACGGCGACCTCGTGTGGATCGTTGACTACCGGCACACGGCCGAGCACCTTCCCCGACGGCTCGACGATTGCGAGCGCGCTGGCATCGCGCAGCAGCACGAGCAGGCGTCCCTGGGCCTGCGCCGCCGCGCTCGTCGCCACGCCGAGAACGACGGCGCCCGTCACGACAACTCGAATGACATACCCTGCCATCTTCGACCTCCGAGGGCGGATCATCGCACGAATCGTCCGCATCGGGACCATCACAGCCTGCGGTATATCGCGATGGTCAGAGCCCCACCCGGCGTAGGGCCAGGTCCATCGGGGTCGACCCGTTCCTCGCGGAATGTGCCGCCGAACGCGTAGCCTGGCGGTGGCGCCGCGCTGGGGACCATCAAGAGGGACCCAGGCACCTGCTCGGCATTCAGACCGTTGCACGCGTGGTCGCAGCGCCGACTTCGTTGATGCTGCCGTCCCCGGCACCAGCCGCTGGCCGCCAGCGGAGCCACTCTCCGGCCGGCTCCGCCGACAGCGAGATACTGATTCCATCGTGGCCATCCTCGCCGAAGCGCGCGATCGGGTTTCCCGCGGGATTGGGGTGCTGCAAACGGCGGTCGAGGTGCCGTCGACTCGACAGTACTGCTCGCCAGCCGTCAGCGTGATGGACGGAAGGGTCATCTGCGGGCGCACGTCGACGTCCGACCGGGCGACGCCGAGCGCGGCGCATGGCGGCGAATGATACACTCTGCCGGCGCATGGCGCTGCTGGCGGCCCTTCTTCTCCTCGCCACCGTCTCGACTGCCTTTGCCGAGACGACGGTCATCCGGTTCGGCCGGCTGGTGGACGGCACGGGTCGCGTCCTCACCAACGCCGTCGTCCTGGTCGAGGACGATCGGATCAAGAGCGTCTCGGGCGGCGGCGACGTCGCAATCCCGGCTGGCGCGACGGTTGTCGATCTCTCCCGGCTGACCGGCATCCCGGGGCTGATCGACGCGCACACGCACATCACGTATTACTGGGACGGCGTAACGACGCCGCGGCTCGAGCCGCCGCGTCACCCGGCCGTCAGAGCGGTGCTCGCCCAGGAGAACGCGCGCAAGGCGCTCGAGGCGGGCGTCACGACGATTCGCGATCTCAACGCGCCCGACGGCGTCGACCTCGCGATGCGCGATCTGGTCAACATGGGGAAGATGATCGGGCCGCGGATGTTCGTCTCGGGGATAGCGATCCGCGTCACCCGTCCCACCGTCCCGATTCCGCCCGTCGGCATCATGGTCGATGGCGTCGACGCCGTCATCCGCGCCGCGCGTCAGGTCATCGCCTCAGGCGCCGACTGGGTGAAGATGCACGGCTCGACCGGCGGCTTCGAGGACGTCACGCAGTTCCAGACGTTCACGTACGAGGAAATGAAGGCGGCGGTCGACGCCACGCACGCGCTCGGCAAGAAGATCGCGATTCACTCGTACGGCCCGGCAGGCGCGCGCGACGCCGTGCGCGCAGGCGCCGATTCGATCGAGCACGGCGCCGACTTCGACGACGTCACGATTGCCGAGATGGCGAAGCGGCGAATCTATTACATCCCGACGATCGACCACAACCAGGTCTACGTCGAGCACGCCGAGACGGTCTTCCGCTTCCCCGCAGACGCGAAGGCGCGGCTGCAGAACTACATCCAGCGGAACGTCGACACGACGAGGAAGGCCATGCGTGCGGGCGTCCGCATCGTCATGGGGTCCGACGCCGTCTACAGCGGCTGGGGGCTCAACACGCGTGAGCTCGACTGGTTCGTCAAGGTCGGTATGACGCCGGAGCAGGCGCTCAGAACCGCCACCACCGAACCCGCTGCGATGCTCGGCATGGAGAAGAGCCTGGGCGCCGTGGCGCCCGGATTCTTTGCCGATATCGTTGCGGTCGAGGGGAATCCGCTGAGCGATATCACCGCCGTCACGCGACCGGAGAACGTCCGTTGGGTGATGAAAGGCGGGCAGGTCGTAGTCGACAAGGTGACGGGAACGCGCGTAAACTGACCGGATTCGGAGGCCCGAAGGCCTCCGCCTGCCACGGAGGCGCCCATGAGCGTCCGACTGTTCGCGGCGGTCCTGTTGGTGCTGGTCGTCGTACCCTCCGTCGCCGCACAAACCCCGTCGTACACGCCGCCGCGCACCGCTGACGGCCACCCCGACCTCCAGGGCTTCTGGACCAATGCCGGGTATGCCCCGCTCGAGCGCCCCGACAACGTCACCAAGGAGTTCTACACGCCCGAGGAAGCCGCCGCGTACGAGAAGCAGTTTGTCGAACGAGAGGCCGCGCAGACCGTGCCGGGAACGATCCCTGACGTGCATTACGACCACACGCAGTTCGGGCTCGACCGGAGCGTCGCGGGCTACTCGCGGAACCTTCGGACGTCGCTCATCGTGGATCCCGCGAATGGGAGGCTTCCTCCCCTGTCCGCGAAGGGGCAGCGGAGAGCCGCCGAACGTGCCGAGGCCGCCAGGCGGCAGGGCGGTCCGTACGACGCCGTTCAGAATCTCAACTATGCGACGCGCTGCCTGATCATGGACCGCATGGGCCCACCCATGCTGTACGGGAACTACAACAACACCTATCAGATCGTGCAGGCGCCCGGCCACGTCATGATCCTCGCGGAGATGCTCCACGACTACCGCGTGATTCCACTCGACGGCCGTCCGCAGCTGTCACCGGACGTCCGCCAATGGATTGGCAGCGGACGCGGTCACTGGGATGGCGACACGCTGGTGGTCGAAACGACCAACTTCAACGGCAGGAACCCGTTCCGGGGATCCAGCGAGAACATGCGGCTCGTCGAGCGCTTCACGCGCGTCGACGAGAACACGATCCGGTACCAGTTCACGGTGGACGACCCTGACACGTGGACTCGACCGTGGACGGCGGAAATGCCCATGACGAAGACGATCGGCCCGATCTTCGAGCACGCGTGTCACGAAGGGAACTACGGCCTCTACAACATCCTGGCGGGCGCGCGCGCCGACGAGAAGCGCGCGCGGGAGGCCGCTGCGAAAAAAGGATCCAACTGAAATGGAGCGTCCATGAGCGTCCGACTGCTCGCCCCAGTCCTGTTCGTGCTGATCGCCGCGCCCGCGCTGAACGGGCAGAACGGGTCGTATACGGCGCCGCGCACCCCCGACGGCCAGCCCGATCTGCAGGGCTTCTGGACCAACGCCACCTTCACGCCGCTCGAGCGCCCGAAGAACGTCACCAAGGAGTTCTACACACCCGAGGAAGCGGCGGCGCGCGAAAAGCAGCTCATCGACGCCGACGTCGCGCAGACCGAGCCGGGCACGATCGAGGACGTGCACTACGACTTCACCCAGTTCGGCCTCGACACGCATCAGGCGCCGTACGCCTCGACGCTGCGGACGTCGATGATTTACGACCCGCCGGACGGCAGGCTCCCGCCGCTCAGCGCCGAGGGGAAGCGGCGCGCGGCCGAGCGCGCCGAGCGCGAGAAGGGCGTCGGCCGGTGGGACTCGGCGCAGACCAACCAGCTCGACGACCGCTGCGTGATCTTCGCGGGCGCCGGGCCGCCGATGATGCCCCAGAGCTACAACAGCAACTACCAGATCGTCCAGGCGCCGGGCTACGTGATGATCCTGTTCGAGATGGCGCACGACGCGCGCGTCATTCCGCTCGACGCGCGCCCGCACGTGGAGCCCGGCCTCCGCCAGTGGATTGGCGACTCGCGCGGCCGCTGGGAAGGCGACACGCTCGTCGTCGAGACGACGAACTTCAACGGGAAGAATCCGCTCAACGGCTCGAGCGAGCAGATGCGCGTCGTCGAGCGCTTCACGCGCGTCGGCGCCGACACGATCCGGTATCAGTTCACGGTCGAGGATCCTTCCACGTGGACGCGTCCGTGGTCCGCGGAGCTGCCGCTGCGGAAGGCGACCGGGCCGCTCTTCGAGCACGCGTGCCACGAGGGGAACTACGGGCTGTACAACACGCTCGCCGGTGCGCGGCTGGCTGAGAAGAAAGCCGCCGAAGAAGCCAAGAAGAAAGGGTCGAATTAGATCCAGGTCCGGCTAAAGCGCTAAAGCCGGACGCCACGTACGCCACCCTCCGCAGGACTCCCACGTGCCGTGTCGTTCCGCGGCGTGGACGACGCCGCGCCCCACGCGCATCGGGACGTCCGCCAGATGAGCCGACTCTCGCACCGAGCTCCGGGCATTGCAGTTGCACGGACGCCCGCGGTCCAACGGGTCCGGCGGCACCTCGGGTTCGAGTTCGGCGAAACGAAAGAGTTTCTGACGAAGCGCGGATTCCATTTGTGGCGTACCTCAGCTGTAACGTCCACCTGATCCTTATTCTGGCGCTCTCGGCGCTTGCACGGGCCGCGGCCGCGCAGGACGCGACACCTCAGCCGGGCACCATGCCTCCAGATGCCAGGCGCGAGTGGACCGTCACGTGGGATAACCGGCCCTCGGTCCGGTACGGGGATCTCGTCCGCATCGACGTCCGCGCCCGGTTCACGGGCGAGCTGCGCGACTCGGGGGTGTCGGTTCGCGATCGCGACACGTCGCACTTCGACATCGCGCGCCGCCGCATCGGCGTCGCCGGCGCGATCGGCAGGCGCGCCGAGTTCCAGATCGAGCGCGAGCTCGGCTCCTCGCGTCCGTGGCGCGATGTGTATCTCGATTACCGCGGATTCGAAGACGTCAGCATCCAGGCCGGGCAGTTCAAGCTCCCGTTCGGCCTCGACGAGAACACCAGCTCCACGAACATCGACTTCGTGTACCGTTCGCGGGCCGCGACGCTGTCGCCGGGGCGCGATCCAGGGGTGATGGCGCACGGGCGCGCGGGCGTGCTTCGCTACGAGGCGGGCGTCTTCACCCGCGACGGCGACAACGGGCGCGACGACCGGACGGCCGTCTTCGCCGGCGTGACGCCGGCAGCCCGGCTCGTCGTGCAGCCGTTTCGTGGATCGACCACATCGATGTTCGAAGACTTCCAGGCTGGTGTGGCGTTCACCACGGGCAACACGCCCGCGGGCCTGGCCGACGTGCGCGGCCCAACGGCCCTCGGCCGTCCATTTCTGCGCGAGGAATTCGGCATCCAGGGGACGCGGCGGCGGGTCGGCGTCGAGATGCGATGGCGTCCGGGACCGCTCTCCGTCCAGTCCGAGTACGTGCGTCTCTCGACCGAGCGGCGCGGGCAGAGCGTCGAGAACACAGACCTGCCTCCCCTGTCGGCCAGCGCCTGGTACGTGCACGGAACGTGGGTCCTGACGGGCGAAGAGAAGGCACGCGGCGCCGACGAGCCGACGCGTCCGCTGTTCGACGGCGGCTTCGGCTCCATCGAGCTCGCCGCTCGCATCGAGGCGGCGCGCTTCTCGAGCGCGGGCGACGGCCTGCCCGGGACGGGACCCCGCGCGGAGACGATCCTGCCTCATCGCGATCGCGCCCTCACGCTTGGCGTCAACTGGTCGCTCAATCGATGGATACGGCTGCAAGCCAATCTGGTCCGGGACACCATGTCCATCTCTTCTTCCTCGTTCTGGAGCCGCGCGGTGCGGCTTCGATTTGCGATGTGAGCGGCTGATGCGAATCGCACGTCTCACGGCCGTTGCACTCGTCACGCTCGCGGGCGCGGCCGCGTCCGCGCGTGCCCAGACGACTGCGGATCTCTTCTCGCCGGGAAGGGTCCACGACGTGCGGCTCTTCATGAATTCGCGCGATCTCGAGCAGCTCCGCGACACCTATCAGGCGAACACCTACTACCAGGCGGACCTCGAGTGGGCCGGTCTCCGCGTACGCAGTGTCGCCATCCGCTCGCGCGGATTGGGCAGCCGCAACGGCTCGAAGCCGGCGCTCCGGGTCGATTTCGATCGCTTCGCGGCCGGGCAGCGGTTCCTCGGCCTGGAGTCGCTGACGCTCGACAACCTGTGGCAGGATCCCTCGCTCGTCCGCGAGAGCGTCGCGATGGCGATGTTCGCCCGCCTCGGACAGCCGGCGCCCCGCGAATCGTACGCGCGGCTGTTCATCAACGAGGAGTACCAGGGCGTCTACGCGATCGTCGAAGGGATCGACCCCGCGTTCCTCGCGCGCGTCTTCGACGACCCCGGCGGCTACGTCTTCGAATACCAGTGGCAGGACGAGTTCCACGGGCAGTACCTCGGGCGGTCGCTCGATCGGTATCGGGAGCTGTTCTCACCCGAGACCCATCGCCTCGAGGCCCACGGGCGGCTGTACTCGGCGCTCCACGATCTGTTTCGTGAGGTCAACGCGCCGGCGTCCGCCACGTGGCTCGATTCGGTGGAACGCTATCTCGACGTGCGCGCGTTTTTGACGCATCTCGCGATCGAGACGTTCCTCTCCGAGCGCGACGGCATTCTCGGCGCGTGGGGCATGAACAACTTTTATCTCTATCGCCCGTCTGGATCGACCCGCCACGTGTTCATCCCGTGGGACCGGGACAACGCCTTTCAGGCCATCGACAGCTCCGTCATGCAGCGAACCAGCGACAACGCCTTTGCGCGCCGCCTGCTCGAGCACCCCGAGCTTCGAGCGTTCTATTTCCAGATGCTCGAGACCGCGGCGGGGCTCGCGCAGCGCGGGTGGCTGGAGCAGGAAATCACCACGTGGGCGAGCCTCATCCGGGCGCCGGCGTATGCCGACAAGCGGAAACAGTTCTCGAACGACCAGTTCGAAGCGGAGATCGCCTTCCTGATCTCGTTCGCACGGGGCCGCCCCGGCGTCGTGCTGAGCGAGGTCAGCCGCCTCAGGACTTCTGCAGCAGCGGCCGCAGCGCCCTGACGTCCCTGACGGTCTCGATCGCCAGCACCGCGTCGATCAGCGTCTGTGCGGTCGCCGCCCCGAGCACGGGCCCGATCAGGTCGCGCGCCTTGTCGACCACCTCGCTGCGCCGCATCGGATTGCGGACCGTGCCGCGCACCGCCTCCACGCGATCGGCGAGCTGCGTGCCGCCGGTGAGCGTGATCTCCACAATCGCCGCGCGCGCCGGCAGGAGCGGCACCAGCGACGCGTCCGGCACGTAGCGGACCTTGCGCCGGTGGCGGAGGATCGTCGGGTCCCGCATGCGCGCCGTATCGTGGGCGGCGTGAAAGGAGGCGGTCTTGTCGACGAGCATCACCGCCACCATGTGCTGCAGCGAGATGTCCGGGATGTCGCGGTTGTCGACCACCGCGCCGACCGTCGGCGCGAGTCGGACGACGACCTCCGTGACTTCGTCCGCCTCGAACGGCCGCTTCCGGCGGATGTTCTCGATCGCGTCGAGGGGCGCCTGAATCGGCGTACCCACCGTCCACTTCTTGATGTCGGTCCCGACGATTTCGAACCGCTCGCCGAGCTTGTCGACGAGCACCGTCGGATCGCCCTTCGGCGCGTGCACCTGAAAGAAGTTGTCGTCGCCCGAATAGACGTCGTCGATGCCGGTCCATCCGTGGCGCACGACGAGCGCGCCGGTGACGCCATTGCGGGCCGGCATGCCGCCAAAGACGAACGCCTTCTCGATGTGATCGGTGTCGCGCGCCCAGATTGCGTAGCCCGACGCCTGCTGTGTCGCGTAGTCGAGGAGCCACCGCATCTGCTGCTCCGACAGGCCGACGATGCAGCCGGCCGCCGCGGCGGATCCGAAGTTCCCGGCGTACGCGTGCGTGCTGCGGCGGCTTTCGTTCCGGAACGTGATGCCGCCGAGCGCCATCGTGTGCCGGCAGCCGACGTCGTAGCCGAGCGTCACCGCGCGGAGATAGTGCTCGCCGGTCGCGCCGACCTCTTCGCCGAGCGCGAAGGCGGCGGGCACGATCGACGCGCCCGGATGCGACTGCGACGGACCGTGCGAGTCGTCCGTTTCGTCCGCATGCGCCATCACGCCGTTGGCGAGCGCCGCATCGATCGGTCCCGTGAGGACGTTCGAGCCGACGACCGTCGCCACCGTGCGTCCCGCCTGCGCCCGCGCGAAGGCCAGCGCCGCGCGGCCGGGCGGCAGCTCGGACCCGGAGATGATCGCCGCGAACGTATCGAGGATGTGGTGCTTCGCCTTCTCGACCACCTCGGCCGGAAGCGGACGATCCTTGGCGGCCGCCATGTAGCGGCTGAGCGCCGCCATGACCGGACCAACGGGCACTCGCGCCGGGCCGCCGGCCTCCTGGGCCCTGACCGGCCGCCAGGCGGGCACAACAGCCGCGCTGAGCATCAGCGCCCCGCCCGAGAGCAGCGTGCGGCGCGACAGATGCGAACCACGCAGCGGGCTCATGGGGCGCAGTATACTCTCGGGCACTCTAACCGGGAGGTGCCCATGAGGCTGTTCTTTGCCCTCGTCGTGTTCCTGGTTACCCTCGGGTCTCCGGCGTTCGCGCAAATCACCTCCGCCACCATCTCGGGCACCATCAAAGACGAAACCGGCGGCGTCCTGCCGGGCGTCGACGTCGTCGTCAGCAATCTCGACACGGGCCTGAGCCGCACGTCCGTGACCGACGCCAACGGGTACTTCACGGTGCCCGGGCTGGCGCCGGGCCGGTACGAGGCGCGGGCCTCTCTCCAGGGCTTCACGACCGCCGTCCAGAGCGGCATCGTCCTGGAGGTCGCGCAGCAGGCGGGCCTGAATCTCGTGCTCAGGCTCGGGACGGCTGAGGAGACGATCACCGTCACGGGCGAAACGCCGCTCGTCGACGTGCGGACGGCGACGCTCTCGGCGGTCGTCGACGAGAAGACGATCGAGGAGCTGCCGCTGAACGGCCGCAACTACATCGCGCTCGCGACGCTGCAGCCGGGAATCGTCCAGTTCACCGAGCGGGTCAGCACGTCGCCGGCCCAGCGCGGCGTGCAGCTCAACATCAACGGCATGGGCGGCCGATCGAACAGCTACCTGCTCGACGGCGCGAACATGCGCGGATACGCGGGGCAGGCGACGGTCACCGCGGCCGACAGCACCCTCGGCGTCGAGACGATTCAGGAGTTCCGCGTCGTCACCAACGCCTTCACGGCCGACTACGGCCGCGTGATGGGCGGCGTCGTGAGCGTCGCCTCCAAGGCGGGCACGAACGTCCTGCACGGGTCGGCGTTCGAGTTCTTCCGCAACAGCCGGATGGACGCGCGGAACTTCTTCGACGTCGGCGACCCGGCACCGTTCACACGGCATCAGTACGGCGGCGCCGTGGGCGGCCCGATCATCCGGAACCGGATGTTCTTCTTCGGGGGCTTCGAGCGCCTGCAGGAAGACCTCGGCACGACGGTGCTGAACGCGGTGCCGACGGCGGCGGCCCGATCGGGCGCGGTCAACCCGGCGGTCAGACCCTATCTCGATCTCTATCCGCTGCCGAACGGCCCGGACCTCGGTCCCGGCATCGGCCAGCACACGTATGAGTTCACGCGCGTCACGCGCGAGAACTTCGCACAGGGGCGCGTCGACCTCCAGCTCACGAACAACGACCTGATCTTCGTTCGCCACACCTACGACGGATCGCGCCAGGTGTCGCCGGTGTTCAGCGGCGCCATTCAGACGAACGGGCTGCCGCAGTTCTCCACGAATTCCGTGTCCGGCAACCACTTCTTCACGGCGGAGGCGAAGCGAACGTTCACGCAGAACCTGCTGAACACGGCGCGGTTCTCGACCAGCGTGCTCACCTACGAGCAGCAGGCGGCCAATACCCTGAGCGACCCGTTGCGGTTCATTCCGGAAGCGCCGTTCATGGGGCTGATCCTGATCGGCGGTCTGTCGCAGATCGGCAACTACGCCGCCGAGCCGTCGACCCAGAACATCGACTACTGGACGTGGAGCGACGACCTGACGTACACGCGCGGGAAGCACCTGTTCAAGACCGGCGTGCTCATCGAGCACGCGTACGCGGACAAGCTGACGTCGGTCCACAGCCGCGGCACCTATACCTTCGCCAACCTGGCGCAGTTCCTGGCGGGGGTGCCGAGCCGCTTTCAGGGCAACACGCCGGACTCGAATTTCAGACGTTTCCGGCCCAACACGATGTTCGGGTTCTACGTGCAGGATGACTATCGCGTCACGCAGAACCTGACGCTGAATCTCGGGCTGCGCTACGAGTTCTTCACGGTGCCGAAGGACAAGAACGGCCTCGATGCGTACCTCCCCGACCTGCTGACGTCACGCGACACCGTGCTCGGCGGTCCTTTTGAGAACCCGTCGCTCAAGAACTTCGCGCCGCGCCTCGGATTTGCGTGGGACCTCGGCGGCGACGGCCGCACGGCGATTCGCGGCGGCGGCGGGCTCTACCACGATACCGACGGTCCGTACAACAGCTCGCTGGGCATCGCCCTCCAGTCGCCCCCGTTCGTGAACGTGGTCAACATCAGCGGCGCAGGGATTCCGTTTCCCACGCCGGTGTTCGCGACGGCCACGGCGGTCGGGGCGCGGAGTCTGCGGACGATCGACTATCACATCAGACAGCCGTACGGCTGGACGTACAACCTCAACGTGCAGCACGAGCTGGCGCCGAGCTGGGCGATGATGGTCGGCTACGCCGGCTCGCGGGCGTACGACCTGGTCAGCGCCATAGAGGGGAACCCCGCCGTGCCGGTCGTGCGACCCGATGGCTCGCTGTTCTTCCCGGCCGGCGCGCCGCGGCGGAACCCGGCCTGGGGCAGCATCGACTACCGGACGTCCGACGGCCGGTCGACGTACCACGCGCTGCAGACGAGCCTGATGAAGCGGTTCGCCGGCGACTATCAGATCCAGCTCTCCTACACGCTCAGCCGAGCCATGGACAACGGCGACGCGCAGTTGAGCACGGACTCGATCGCGTCGGCGATCTATCCGCCGAATCCGTACGACCTGGCTGCCGAGTGGGCGGCGGCGCCGTTCGACGCGCCACACGTGTTCTCGGCCAACGCGACGTGGGAGCTCCCGTTCCGCACCAATCCGGTGCTGGGCGGCTGGCAGTTGAACGGTATCGTGTCGATGCGCAGCGGCTATCCGTTCTCGCCGTCGATCCAGACGCCCAACTGGTCGCGCACCGGCAACATTTCGAACAACGCGGAGGATCGCCCCAACGTGAAGCCCGGCATCGACCCGAAGAAGATCGTCACCGGCAACCCGAACGGCTGGTTCGACGTCCGCGCCTTCGAGCTGCAGCCGCAGGGGACAATCGGGAACACGCCCCGGAACTTCCTGCGCGGCCCCGGGTTCGCGAACGTCGACATGTCGCTCGTGAAGAACCAGGCGCTCGGCGCGAACAACCGCCTGCAGATCCGGATCGAAGTGTTCAACGTGCTCAATCGCGCCAACTTCGCCACGCCGACCAGGCCGGTGTTTGCCGGGGCGAGCCAGAACGAGGCCCCGCTGGCGACGGCCGGCAAGGTGACGCGGACCGTCAACTCCTCGCGGCAGCTTCAGCTCGGCGTCAAGTTTCTGTTCTGAGCGAACGCTCCTTCCCTCCCGGTCGTGTTATCGTTGGCGCCGTTTCGATAACCAGCCAACGGGCGCCCTAGACCCCGCGCCCCTTGGCTGGTTAGCCGGTATCTTTTGGCGCGCTCCGCGCGCCTAGCCCGTCATGTGGTCGGCGCAACGAGCATGACATCCGCGTTGGGACCTCATGACGGGCTTGACCGGGAGGTCATCCATGAGGCTGGTCGGCGTCCTCGTCGTCTTCCTGGTTACCCTCGCCTCGCCCACGCTCGCGCAAATCATCTCCGCCGTCATTTCGGGCACCATCACGGACGAAACCGGCGGCGTGCTGCCGGGCGTCGACGTCGTCGTGACGAACATCGACACCGGGCTGACCCGCAGCACGGTGACCGACTCCAACGGCTATTTCGCCGTGCCCGGGCTCGCGCCCGGCACCTACGAGACGCGCGCCGGCCTGCAGGGATTCACGACGGCGGTGCAGACCGGCATCGTCCCGGAGGTATCGCAGCAGGCCGGCCTCAATCTGACGCTGCGCGCCGGCGCGGCGTCGGAAAGCATCACGGTGACCGGCGAGACGCCACTCGTCGACGTCCGCACCTCGTCGCTCCCTGCCGTCGTCGACGAGAAGACGATCGAGGAGCTGCCGCTCAACGGCCGCAACTACATGACGCTCGCGACGCTCCAGCCCGGCATCGTGCAGTTCACCGAGAAGTCGGGCGCGGGGTCGGCCACCCGCGGCGTGCGGCTCAACATCAACGGCATGGGCGGCCGCTCGAACAGCTATCTGATCGACGGCGCCACCATGAAGGGTACGCCGGCATCGCGACGGTCACCGCCGCCGACTCGACGCTCGGCGTCGAAACGATCCGCGAGCGCACCAACGTGCTGCACGGGGCGGCCTTCGAGTTCTTCCACGACAGCCGGATGGACGCGCGCAACGTCTTCGACGTCGGGCAACCCGGCGCCGCATCACCCGTACCGTCAACACCGCGAGACAGATTCAGCTCGGCGTGAAGCTGATCTTCTGGGAGGCCCATGCGCATCCACCGACTGACGGTCGTTGCTCTGCTCGGATGGTTCGCCGCCAGCCCTGGCGCCCAGGACGCCAGGAGTGTCGTCGACAGCCTGGCGCGTACGCTTGGCGCCGCCAATGTGAGGTCGCTTCAGTATTCGGGAAGCGGCTCGGTCTACGGCTTCGGGCAGAGTTACGAACCTGGCGGTCCGTGGGTGAAGTTCGATCTCAGGACCTACACGTTCGTCGGCGATTACGAGCGCCAGGCGTCGCGCGAGGAGCAGGTGCGGACCTATCTCGATCCGCCCGAGCGCGGCGGCACGGCGGTCTTCATCGGCGAGCTGCGGCAGACCGCGTTCCTCAACGGCGACGTGGCGTGGAACGCCGCGCCGGACGGCGGCGCCGTGCCGGCGCCGCTCGCGCTCGAGGCACGTCAGTTCCAGCTCCTGATCTCGCCCCACGGCTTCGTCAGGGCGGCGATGGCTGCGGCGCCAACCGTCGCCACACGGACGATCGACGGCAGACGTCTGACCGTCGTCTCGTTCATGTGGAAAGGCAAGTTCCGGGTCAACGGGTACGTCAACGGACAGAATCTGCTCGAGCGCGTGGAGACGTGGATGCCCGAGCCGCTGCTGGGCGACATGCTCGTCGAGAACGTCTTCTCGGAGTACCGCGACGTGGCGGGGATGAAGTTTCCCGGGCGCATCGTGCAGCGGCAGGGCGGCTTCCCCGTCCTCGATGTGGCGGTCGGCGACGTGCAGCCGAATGTGACCGCCGCGCTCGACGTGCCCGAGGGCGCGCGACGCCCGGCGCCGCCGGTTGCCCGCGTGGAGACGGTCAAGGTCGCCGACGGCGTATGGCTGCTGGTCGCGTCGGTCGGTCCGAACAGTCTGGCCGTCGAATTCAGCGACTACGTCGCCGTGGTGGAGGCGCCGTTCAGCGAAGAGCGGTCGCTGGCGGTCATCGGCGAAGTGACAAAGCTCGTGCCGGCCAAGCCGATCCGGTATCTCATCAACACCCATCATCACTTCGACCACTCCAGCGGCATTCGTCCGTTCGTCGCCGACGGCGTCACGATCATCACGCACCGGATCAACACCGACTTCTACAATCGCGTCCTTCGGCTGCCGCGGACGTTGAGCCCGGATCGGCTGTCCGCGAACCCGCGGCCGCCGCGGTTCGAGACGCTGACGGACAAGTACGTGCTGTCGGACGGGAACCGCAGCCTCGAGCTGCACCGGCTCGAGGGGAACACCCACAATCCCGGCCTGCTGCTGGTCTACCTGCCGAAGGAGCGGCTGCTGCACCAGGCCGATGCGTTCACCGCCCCGCCTCCCGGCGCGCCGCTGCCGCCCGCGATGAATATGGTCAACGCGCGCAACCTCAATCTCGCGGCGAACATCGATCGGCTGCGGCTGCAGGTCGACCGGATCACCGCGGCCCACGGCCGCGTCATGCCGATCGGCGACCTGTGGAAGGCGATCGCCAGAGCGAACTAATCGGAGGGTCCGTCATGCGTCTGAGTGCCCCTGTCTTCATATTCGTCGTCGCGCTCTCGAGCCCGGCGGCTGCGCAGGAATGGATCGAGTACACGAGCAAGCAGGATCTCTTCATCGTGAACTTCCCGGGCGAGCCGACGATTCGCGACATTTCCTATCCGACCGAGTTCGGCATCACGCTGCCGGCGCGCGTGTACACGGTCGACGCCCAGGGGAGCCGCTACTCGGTCACTGTCGTCGACTACCGGAACGCGGAGAAGCTGCACATCGAGCGGGCGAAGAATTGCACGGGATATCCGGATACGTGCACGAACCGCACGGCCAACGACCTTCGCGGCGCGCTCGACTACGCGATCTTTCAGTTCCTGCAGCGCAACGCCAAGGTCACCTACTACGGGCTCGGCGACACCGATCGCATCGAGGGACGACGGGTGCAGCTCCTGAATCCGGATCAGTCGCGGACGTTCGGCGCCGTCTACATGCACGAGCTGCGGCTGTACATCCTCGAAGGCACCGTGCCCGCGAACGCGCCCCCGCCCGCGCTCTTCCAGCAGAACGTCGGCGTCTTCGACGAGAACATGGAACGCGTCCGATACCGCACGCTCTACCGGCACGGCGTGACGCCGCTGCCCGAGCGCGAGCCGAGCCCGCCGGGCGGCCGGGAACGAGGCTGCTAGGCCAGATTCGTACGTCGCGTCCGGCGTTAGCCGGACCCGGGAAGGAGACTCCCATGAAAGGCACTCTGTTCGCCCTGTTGATCCTGCTCGCGGTCCCGCTGACCGCGCAGACCCCCGTTCCCGAGATCCCGTTCGAGTCGGTGCCCGACTTCTTCAAGCTGCCGAACGGCATGAACTTCGGCGAGGTGTCGGGCGTGGCGGTGAACTCGAAGGGCTTCGTCTACGTCTTCACGCGGTCGAACAGCGCCAACGGTCCGGCGTACGCGCCGGCGGCGGCGCAGCTGCTCGAGTTCAACCCGAAGGGCGAGTTCGTGCGCGAGATCGGCCGCGGCCTCTACGGCTGGTCGTTCGCGCACACCGTGCGCGTCGACCGGAACGACAACATCTGGGCGGTCGACAAGGGCTCGGACATGGTCATCCGGTTCAATCCGGCCGGCCGCGTCGTCTGGGTGTTCGGCCGCCGCAAGGAGTCGGCCGACGATGAGGCGCACGCGTGGGAGCGGGTGAACCCGCCACTGCCGCCGATCGACGGGCTCTTCCGCCAGCCGACCGACGTCGCCTGGGATTCGAAGGGGAACATCTACATCTCCGACGGCTACATCAACTCGCGCGTCGCCAAGTACGACGCCAACGGCGAGTGGGTGAAGTCGTGGGGCGAGCCCGGAACCGGCCCCGGCCAGTTCCGCCTGCCGCACGCGATTGCCGTCGACGCGCAGGATCGCGTCTACGTCGGCGACCGGTCGAACCGGCGCATCCAGGTGTTCGATACGGAGGGGAACTTCATCCGGATGTTCACGATCGACGTGCCCGTGCCGCCGGGCACGAAGCCGGTCAACGGAAACACGCCGACCGGCGCCGCCGCGGCCAACACGATTGGCGCGCCGAACTCGATCTGCATTACGCCGGGGCCGAATCCGGTGATGTTCGTCGGCGAGAGCACGTATCCGGGCCGGCTCTTCAAGGTGTCGCTCGACGGCAAGGTGCTCGGCGTGATCGGCCGGTCAGGACGGAACCTGGGACAGTTCTCCGGCGTTCACCAGCTCGCGTGCCCGTCCGAGACCGAGGTGTACGCGGCGGAGACGTCGAACTGGCGCGTGCAGAAGCTGATCCTCAAGGCGCCGCGCGGCACGGCGACGGCCTCGCGCCAGTAGGTCGATGAAACAGGATTCCCCGACGCCGCTCCGCCTATCCGGTTATTCGCCGCTGATGCGGTACTGCGGCCGCGGATAGACGCCGAGGCCGTGGTACGAGTTCGAGTACACGGTTTCGGTGTAGCGGATCCGCTTGCCGTTCTCATCGAGCCAGCCGATCGACTGCTGGAAGAGGCCCGGCTCCGGATAGTGCGCGGGCGCCGACGCCTCGAGGATGTACAGCTTCCGCATGTGCATCGCGACGTAGACCAGCGTGCGCCGCTCACCGGGACCATCGAGCTGCAGGTGATACCCCTCGACCATGTCCTGCCAGTCCCACGCGTAGTCGGTGATCTTGTACTCGTGGTTCTTCATGTACTTGGACACGGCGAACGCCATCGCGCCGCGCTCGTCCTGCTTCCAGTAGCCGGGACCGATCGTCTCGCCGCCGTTGCGGCACTGCGCGTTGCCCGGCGGGCACGCCTTCCAGCGCGCGATCCCCTGCTCCTCGAGCGGCCGGTAGTCCACCACCGTCATGGAGTAGCGCTCGGGGCCGTTTTCGACGGAGTAGACGCGCGCCGGCAGCGTATAGCGCAGCTGCGACGCCCACGTCGTCTCGGTGATCGTCGGCGGCGACGGGAAGTTGACGCTGATGCCGTCCTGCGGGAAGACGAACTCACGCCACTCCTGGGCGGCCACGAGGCCGGGGAGCGAGAGCAGCAGGACGAGCAGAATCGCGATGACGCGCATGAAGCAGCCTCCCTCGAGAGTCGTTCGCAATAGTGCCACGAAAGGACGTCGTGAATCGAGCCATCCGTGGCCGTGATACCCTGCCCCCCATGCGCCGCCTCGCTCCGCTTCTCCTCGGTTTGACGGCCTGGGTCGGCGACGTCCCCTCCGGCGCGGCACAAAGCGACCGCGAGGTCCCCACCTACCAGGTCGATCCGGCCTGGCCGAAGCCGCTGCCCAACCGGTGGCTGGTGGGCGCCATCGCCGGCGTCGCCGTCGACGCGCGCGACCACGTCTGGATCGTCCACCGGCCGGGCACCCTCCAGCCGAACGAGACGCGATCGATCTGGCGAGCCGCACCTCCGGTTCTCGAGTTCGACCAGGCCGGCAATCTGGTCTCGGCGTGGGGCGGCCCGGGCGAGGGCTACGAGTGGCCGGATCTCGAGCACGGGATCTACGTCGATCACCAGGACAACGTCTGGCTCGGCGGCGGCGGCGAGAAGGACGCGCAGATCCTGAAGTTCACGCGCCAGGGGACCTTCCTGATGCAGATCGGCCGCAAGGGACGGAACACCGGGAGCAACGACACGCAGAACCTCGGCGCCGCCGCGAACATGACGATCGACCGCGCGGCCAACGAGCTCTATGTCGCGGACGGCTACGTCAACCACCGCGTCATCGTCTTCGACGCGACGACCGGCGCCTACAAGCGCCATTGGGGCGCCTACGGCAAGCGGCCGGACGACAGCTACTTCACGAGCGCCGGCGAGAAGCTGCCCAGCCCGTTCAGCGGCGCGGTGCAGCATGAGAACCGCCCGAGTCAGTTCGATCCCGATGGTCCGGCGCCCCCGCAGTTCCGCATCGTCCACGTCGTCCGCATCGCCAACGACGGCCTCGTCTATGTCTGTGATCGGACGAACAACCGCATCCAGGTCTTCCGCAAGGACGGCACGTTCGTGAAGGAGCGGTTCATCTCGAAGCGGACCTTTGGCAGCGGATCGGTCTGGGACATCGGCTTCTCGCTCGATCCCGCGCAGCGGTTCCTCGTCGTCCTCGACGGCACCAACCAGCAGGTGTACATCGTCGAGCGCGAGACGCTCGAGGTGGTCGGCGGCTTCGGCCACGCCGGCCGCTGGGCCGGTCAGTTCTACGGCGCGCACAACCTCGGCGTCGATTCGAAGGGGAATCTCTACATCGGCGAGACGTACGAGGGAAAGCGCGTGCAGAAATTCGTGTACATGGGACTCGGCCCCGCGCGGCCGCCGCTGGTGCAGTAGGAATGATCCGCCCGGAAGAGCGCTTCGTCCGTCGCCTGCGGCGGGCGGATCGCTGGCTTGGAACGCTCGCGTGTCTGCTGCTCACGGGCGTCCGGCGGGCCGTGGAGCGCGAGGATCGGTCGCGCCCCGCGCAGCCGCGGCGGATCGCGTTCATCAAGCTGGCGGAGCAGGGATCGACCGTGCTCGCCTATCCCGCGCTCCAGCGGGCGGTCAGCAGGGTCGGACGGGAGAACGTGTTCTTCGTCGCGTTCGGCGAGAACACCGAGATTCTCCGCGTCATGAACGTGATTCCCGAGGACCAGATCGTCACCTTCCCGGGCAAACCGCTCGGAGCCGCGCTGCTCGGCGCCCTGGACGCGATCGGGCGTCTGCGCCGGCTCGGCGTCGATACGGCGATCGATCTCGAGTTCTTCGCACGATCGTCAGCGGCGTTCACCTACCTCACGGCTGCCCGGTGGCGGGTCGGCTTTCACCGGGCTGCGGAGGAAGCCGGGTATCGCGGCGACCTCATGACGCATCGTCTTTCGTTCAATCCGTACCTGCACACCGTGCAGATGTTTCAGGTGATGGTGCAGGCGCTCGACTGCAGGCCCGCCGACCTGCCGGCGCTCGATCTCGCGCCGCCGCCGCTCGGCCCCCTCCCCGTCTTCACGCCCCGCGAGGGAGAGCAGGAGGGCGTCGCGGCCTGGCTCCGCGAGCTCACTGGAACACGGGGTCCGCTGCGGCTGATCCTTCTCAATGCAAACGCCAGCGACATGCTGCCCCTTCGCCGGTGGCCGTCGGAGCGGTACGTGGCGCTGGCGCAACGGCTGCTGGGTCGGTTTCCCGACGCGCACGTCGGCTTCACCGGCGCGCCCGGCGAGGCCGCCGCCGTCGACGCGCTGGTCGCGGCGGTCGGATCGCCGCGCTGTTTCTCGATCGCGGGGCGCACCACCATCCGCCAGCTGCTCCTCGTCTACACGCTCGCCGAGGTGCTCGTGACCAACGACAGCGGTCCGGCGCACTTCGCGGCGATGACGCCGGTCGACGTGGTGACGCTCTTCGGCCCGGAGACGCCGCTGCTGTTCGGCGCGCCGACGCCGCGCAATCACGCGCGGACCGCCGGCCTTCCCTGCAGCCCCTGCGTCAACGCATACAACGGACGGTCGTCGGCCTGCACGAACAACATCTGCATGCAGCGGATCTCGGTCGACGAGGTGTTCGAGACGGTCGCCGCCATCTACGAGGGGCGCGCCGCCACGCACCGCACGGCTACGTCGCTGACCGTCGATCTCGCCGGTCGATAAAGCCGGCGAACGCCGCGACCGTCCGGTCGATTCCCGCGGCGTCGACGTCGTGGTGGGTCACGAGCCGCATGCGCGGCTCCGCGAGGACCAGCACGCCGCTGGCCTGCAGATGGGCGGCCAGCGCCTCCGCGTCCGCGCCGACCTGCACGAAGACCATGTTGGTGTACTGCTCCACGGGCAGGCCAAGCCGGGCGAGTGCCTGGCCCAGGCGTACGGCATGGTCGTGATCGGCCTGCAGGCGGCTCACGTTGTGCTCCAGCGCGTAGAGCCCTGCCGCGGCAAGCACGCCGACCTGCCGCATGCCCCCGCCGAGAACCTTGCGCGTGCGCGTGGCGCGGGCGATGAAGGCGGTGCTCCCGAACAGGAGCGTCCCGACCGGCGCGCCGAGCCCCTTCGAGAGACAGACGGACACCGAATCGAAGCCGGCGCACAAGTCCTGCGCGGTCGTCTGCAGCGCGACCGCCGCGTTGAAGATCCGCGCGCCATCGAGGTGCGTCGCCAGCCCGCGGCGGCGCGCGAGCGCCACCGCCCGCTCGAGATACGCGCGCGGCACGGCGCGGCCGCCGATGGTGTTCTCGAGCGCCAGGAGCCGCGTGCGCGGGTAATGCGGATCGTCGGGCTTGATCGCGCCCTCGACGTCCTGCAGATCGAGCGTGCCGTCGGGCCGGTTGGGAATCACGTGCGAGTGAATCGACCCGAGCACGGCGGCGCCACCGGCCTCGTGCACGTAGGTGTGCGCTTCGTGTCCGACGATCACCTCGTCGCCACGCTGGCAGTGCGTCATCAGCGCGGCGAGATTCGACTGCGTCCCGGATGGAAAGAAGAGCGCGGCCTCGAAGCCGAGCATCTCGGCCGCGCGCGCCTGCAGCCGGGCGACCGTCGGGTCGTCACCAAGGACGTCGTCACCGACCGCGGCCTCCGCCATTGCGCGGCGCATGGCGGCGGA
>Ga0073934_10003743_pt1 | contig 27135 bp, 21 predicted proteins | sample LarsenN4metaG_FD_76834 | JGI IMG/M metagenome (GOLD analysis project Ga0073934, IMG submission 76834) | Hot spring sediment bacterial and archeal communities from British Columbia, Canada, to study Microbial Dark Matter (Phase II) - Larsen... ... | reverse complement strand
GGTCACCGCTTCACCGGCCAGCCAACGTTCCACATCCGCCGCCAGCGCCTGGGCAGACTCGTAGCGGTCACGGGGCTGCAAGGCCATTGCTTTCAAGCAAATTGCTTCGAGCGCCGTCGGCGCGAGCCGGTTGATTTGACGCGGATGTGCGAAATCGCCGCGTTGCACACGTTGAAGCACCGTGCCTGTCCCTTCCGAGCGGTCGAACGGCGGCGATCCGGTCAGAATCGAGTAAAGCGTCGCGCCGAGGCTGTAGATATCGGAAGCAAATGTCAGCGATTCGATCTTGCCCGCGGCGGCTTCCGGGCTCATGAACTCGGGCGTGCCGACGGCGGAACCCGCCATCGTCTCGCCGATGGCAGATTCCGCCTCTGGATGGAGCGTCGCCTCGGCGACCAGTGTAGTTTTGTCCTTTGGGCGCCCGATGACTTTGGCGACGCCCCAATCGACGAGCAGAGTTTCGCCGTAATCTCCGAGCATGATGTTGCTCGGTTTGATGTCACGATGCAAAACGCCTCGACTATGCGCATATCCTACCGCGTTGCAAACGGCCGTGAACCGTGAAAGAAGTTTTTGAAACTCGACGCGCCGTTCCGGCGACATCGGATCGCCCCGCTGATCATGAAACCTGCGAAGGGCGTCGCGAAGCGTCTCGCCGCGTATGAAGCGCATTGCGTAAAACGGTCTGCCGTCGCTATACACGCCGAGTCCATACACCGGGACGATGCCCGGATGCTCGAGGCCGCCGGTAATTTCCGCTTCGAGAACAAAGCGCGCCCGCCGCTCTTCGTCGGCCGCGTAACGCTCTTGAATTTCCTTCAGCGCGACATCGCGATGCAGTTCGCTGTCGCGCGCCACATAAACCTGGCCGAGTCCGCCCTTGGCATGCTCGCGCAGGATGCGATATCGAACGGGCGCGCCATCGGCAGTCAGCCACGGGCCGGTCGAGCGCATGTCATCCACGGACTCTTCCGGAACGGATGTTTCGTCGCTGGGAAATATGGCGCGCGGTTCAAAATCGGGCGCCGGGATCGGTTGGCGCTGACGGATTTGTTCTTCGACGAGAGCTTCCAGCAGGCGGCGCGACTCCGCGCTCAGGCCGGTGCGGGATTGCAACACATCGGCCAGTGGAGTTTCGCGAGCCGGGGCCCATGCCTGAATTGCGTCACGCAACGCCTGGGTTCCGACGAACCCCAACTGGCGGGCGAGGATGCCAAACAGCAATTCACGGTCGATCGGAGTGGACATGATCGGCTCCGGACGATAACGGCAGAACGTCGTCATCGTACCGCGCCGAATTCACGAATGCATCCATTACTCTTTGACAGGCAACGTCAACCACTTCGACAGCGTGGTAGAGAGCCATTCGCGGGAGCGCTTGACGATCCTCTTGCGACGCATCAATTCGCCGCTTACAATCGTGCCGAGCAAACTGGTCGCGAGGACCAAGAACTGTCGGACCCCGAACGAAGATCCTTCATCAAGGTTCTTGGTTCGCAAACTATCGATGAAGTTCTCAATCGAATTCTGCAAGGCCGCCGGGTCGAACGGAGCGAATTGTGCGACGGCGCCCGCGGCTTGCACTGCCGCAGGCGCAAACGATTCGGTGATTCCCTCGAGTGCCACCATGGCCGGCGCCGTCGCGGCTGCTGCCAACGTCGGGCCCGCATTGATAATCACAAATGTCCCCATTGAAAGCTCGGCGGTGACCGCGCCGGCATCATCCTGCGGCTGCGACGGCTTCGATTGCTGTTCATCATCGGCGCGAACATCGTCCCCATTGGCATCGATCGCGGTACGAACGGCAGGCACGGCTTCCGCGGTGCGTTCGACTGTCGGCAACACCAGCGGCGGCCGAACCGGCGGGACCTCCGGTTCCTGCTTCGGTTCGTCGATCCTCTCGGGAAGCGGCGTAACCTTCGCCTCGCGGATTGTTTTGATGTCTTGTACAACTTTCGTCGTGTTCGTCATCGTCTCAACCGTTTTAACTGGAACGCGCTCTGTTTCGGGCTCCGTCGTTGGATTGGTTGTTTCGGTGTTCGTCACTTCTTCCAGAACGTAGGAACCGGATGAAACCTGAGAGGTCGTTGGAGTCGGCGCCGGATGAACGGTCGTAGTCGTGTTCGTGACGGCATTCGTTGTTGTCGAAATCAGATCATCGAGTCCATAGTAGCTGGCGCTCAACACGCGGGAGGACCAGCGACCATTGCTGGAACTGCCGTTGCCGGAATTGCCCTTAACTTTTGTCTCTTGTTTCTCCGAATCCTTTTTTGATTCGGTTTTAGAGTCTCCTTTGCCTCTGTCATCGTCGAGCAGGGAAATCGTGTTGTCAGTCAGCGAAACCTGGACGTCGGTCAATCCGAGATCGAGGCCGATCCAGGAAGAGCGGCTTGGCACAACACGCTCGTCGAGAGACTCCAGCCAGAGTCGCGATGGATGACAAAGACTCGACAAGGGCTTCGATCGTTTCATGGAGTACTCTCCCTAGCTGGACGACCAAGTGACGAAAACTCACATTAGAACCCATCAATCATCAAACGCCAGAATCCGGCTTAAAGTTTCGCCAGGCGCTTTTGCAATTCCCTGGCTGCCGGATAATCAGGCTTCGCCAACAGCGCCTCCGCCGCGTGCCGCCTTGCGGAAGCGACGTCCTTTTTTGCTTCGTAAACCACTGCCAGATTGTAATGCACCAACGCCGGCTCCGCGCCCAGTTCGAGCGCTTTAATCAAATCGCTAATCGCGTCTTTCGAATTTCCGCGCTGATGATGAACCAGGCCACGATTGAGCCAGGCCGCGGCGAAGCGGTCATTGAGGCCGATGGCCGCGTCGAAGTTCATTAGCGCTTCCGTCGCCTTTACGTTTTGGTGAAATAACGCCAAGCCGTGATTGTAGTAACAGACGTCGAGATTCTTATCTGCCAAGGCAATGCAAGTGCTGAACAACTTTTCCGCCTGGCCGTAGTTGCCATCCGATAGCGCGGCGCGGCCAGCAGTGAACATGAAGATCGTTTCCTTTCGGTTCATCTTGCTCGCCTGAGTCAACAATCGCGCCGCTTCCGTGTAATCCTCCTTGGCTCTCGCGGCAATCAACAACGTTCGGCCGAAAAGGTAGTAGTCCCAGGCCGAGCGGGGTTTCAGATCTGTCGGTATGGGCGTAACGGGTTTCTGAAGCGCTTTCTCATGTTGCTGCCGCTCCAGTGCTACCGCCAGACTTGGACCGTACAGAGTCTCAATCTGCTGCAATGTCGTCAAGGCCTCTTCATGTGCCGCCACTACGGATTCGCCCGTCGCCAAACGCACGCGCAAATTTGTACTCAAAAGCGCCACGTCCAGCAGATCGGCCTGGATCGCATTTTGCCATTCCGGATTCGCCTCTATGTCGCGAAACGCAAGCACATCCTCGCGAGCATCCCACACTCGCCGGCACTGTGTTGCCAATGCGGCTTGTTCGCGAGAGGTCAGGCTGTCCGGGTCGAACCAGAATCGCAGCTGATCCGCGAGTACATGCAGCTCGGCGCCGATTTGCTGTCGCCGGACAGCACGCCACTCGGCGTTCAATTCGCGCTGCAGGTCTCGGGCAACCGGCCAGTGACCGGCAAAACGCGACGCCTGTTGAAATCGCAGGGCTGCTTCCTGGTAGCTGCCTTTTGCCAGGAAAGCCCGGCCCTCGTCCAGACCGCGCCGCGTTTCAGCTCGAACGTGCCACGAATACAATCCGCCTCCGACGAGCAAGCCCCCTGTCACGATCGCTGCGGCAAGTTTGATCGGATGCCGCCGCAATCGTCGAACAAACCGCGAGGCGCGGCTCTCTGGCCGAGCGGCAATTGCTTCACCCGCCGCGAAGCGTTCAAGGTCGTCAGCGAGCGCCGCCGCCGTGGCATATCGATCAAGCGGATGCTTTGCCAGCGCCTTGAGGCAAACCGTGTCGAGGTCGCGTGAAAGTTGCGGACGCAGTTTGCTGGGCGGCGTCGGATCGGTGTGGATGATCTGAATTAACACGTCCCAGGAAGATTCGCCGCTAAATGGCGGCCGGCCTGTGAGCGCCTCGTAAAGAAGGGTGCCGAGCGAGTAAATGTCCGTGCGCGGGCCGATCACGTCGCCGCAGCCGGCCGCCTGCTCCGGCGCCATGTAGGCCGGTGTGCCAAGAATGGCGCCCGTTTTCGTATGATCCTGCCCGGCGTCCAACATCCGGGCCAGGCCGAAATCGGTCACCTTCGGTATCGGCAATCGTGTTGGCTGGAGGACCGCTTCTGGTTCTGTGTCGTCGCGCGACGATGCCTGGGATCGCTCGTCCGGTTGATGCAAGAGAATATTGGACGGCTTGAGATCGCGATGCACGACGTTGCACTCATGGGCATAGTGCATGGCACGTGCAACGACCGCGACCAACAGCGCCGCATCACGGGCCGGCATCGGACCGAATTTGGCCAGATATTGCGCCAGCGTGCCGTCTTCGATGAGTTCGAGCGATAAAAACGGGCGGCCTTCGTGTTCGCCAACCTCGTAAATCTGAACAATGTTCGGATGCTGGAGACGAGCGACCGTCTCCGCTTCGCGCTGAAATCGCCGGCGCGAATTCGGTCCTGAATGCTCCGGGGCGATCATCTTTAATGCGACTAGTCGCTTGAGGGCGACGTTGCGCGCTTTGTAGACGATGCCCATGCCGCCCTCGCCCAGCACGTCCAACAGCTCGAAACCAGGCACTTCCGGCAATGGACCCGCCGGCCGCTCGTCGGGCACGGTGCGATGCAGTTCAAAGTCTTCGATCAGTCGTGTCGCTAGATTGCGATTTGTCGAAGCTTCCATGCCTTCATCCCAAGAGGTGGTCGTGCCGCGCGATGGAACTCCATCCATCACGTTTCGCGTTGCGGGCGAATTGATCGCTTGCGTCACGGCCAATCTCCAGCGCAAACTCGACGCCGGCGCGATCCGCGCAAGAAACCGCGTATGGCAACCGTAGAACACAGAATCGGTAAAAGCAAAAAATCCGTAAAACTCGCTACAAATGGAAGCGGAAAAAGAGCCCCGCACGGGGACAGCATGCGGGAAATCTGATCACTTGTTCATATATTCATTTGATCTCTTTGACTTCAATCTTCTTGAATTTCACCACGGTTCCGGGGTCGTGTCCCTGAAGCGCAAAGTGTCCCTTCGAAAATGTCTTGTTAGGATCCTTCCAGGAAAGGGTTTGTTTGCCGTTGACCTTGATCGTGATCTGGTCGCCAATCATGGTAACTTCCTGCGTGAACCATTCGTCCGCTTTGTGCGGCGCGGTATTCAAGACGGTGATTTCTTTGCGATAATCTTTCAGTTTCGTTCGGCCATCGGGATAGAGGCTGCCGGTCCGAATGGGGTCGCCGTGCGTTGCGTTGATCTGCGCTTCGTAACCCGGCGGAAAACCTGGTGCGAAGGTCGTGCGGAAATACTGGCCGCTGTTTCCTTTGTCGTTGATCATCGCCTCGACGCGGTAGTGGAAGTTGGTGTAGTCGCCGCGTTCGCTGAAGAGATGGCTGGGCGGACCGGCGCCAATCAAGATTCCGTCTTCGACGCGCCATAGATGGACCGTAGTGCCGTTTTTCAGTTTGCCGTCAAAGCCGACGACTTTTCCCTCTTTTTCAACCTTGATCACTTCGGTAATCGACGGGCTCGGATTCGGATGAATCTTCCAGCCAGTCAGGTCTTTGCCGTTGAATAGCTGAACCCAGCCTTCGTCCTTCTCGTCCGCGTAGAGCGGGAATGTAACGGATACAGCAAGTAAGGCGAACGCGAAATACCGTTTCATGGTGCTTTCCTCTCAGGTTTTCAACGGTCACGATTAACCGGTCAGCCTGTCATCCTAAGCGTAGCGTAGGATCTGCGTCTTAATCGCAAGCAGTCATCGCGCGCCCTTAGATGCTTTGCTTCGCCAAGCATGACAAACCGGACAAAGCGATATCACTTTTTCTTCGGTTCCGGCGGCTTGGGAAGTTTGTTGGCCTCGGGAGTCGCGGTCTTGAAGTTTGGCGTCACATCCGCTTCGACATCTCCGAACGCCCAGCTCAAGGCGCCGACGAGCAGTTTCTGAAAAATCGGATTGGACCAGACATCCTCGCGATGGCCCATCGACGTGTAAAATACACGCCCTTTCTTATGCATGCGCGCCCAGGTCGCCGGGAAATCAGGCCGGGCATAGTCAAGGTTGCGCATGCCCGTGTTGTCCTGCACCAGGATCACGTGCAGATCGGGACTGAAGTTTTTCAACGAGTACCACTCTTCGTGGAGCTGAAAGTCTTCGAGGCCCTGCGTTCCCGGGAACTTTTTGTCGGCAACGCGCATCCAGGCTTTTTGTTGTTCGCCGTGGCGGATAAACTCGCCGCCGAGCATCGCGATATAGGGATCGACTTCTTCTTGATGGACGAAGTCGCCGTTGCGATGTTTTGGGCTATGGAAGGTGTCGCTGGCGCAATGCGCACCGACGAAGCCCTTGCCGGACGCGACGAAATCGAGAATCGCCTTTTTGCCCTCGGGCGGCATGGGCGGCTGCTTGTCCACGCCCTCTTTCGTCAGGTCGCCCTGGGTCTGGAAGAATAACGCGCCGTAATCTGCCAGCGACTCTTTGAGAAAAACGCGGCCGTCTTTGGTACACGTCACGGCGAATCCGTGCTTTTTTCCGAGTTCGGTGACAATTTTGTCCGCATGCGACGGCTCGCCATTCTTTCCGAGCCGAATGCAAGAATGCTCGAAGCCTTGCGAGCGCGTGTAGAACAAAAGTTTGCGTTGCTTGGCCGGCTCGGCGCTTAGCCGCGACGGCAAAAGGAAGCGGCCAAGACCGGCCGCTGCAGCGGCGGCGATGCTGTTTTTCAAAAGCTCGCGGCGATTCATGGTGGGGGCTCCATCGGTGGATGCACGGGAGGATGCTGGGCTGTAATGTAAGACGCGCAGGGCGTTCTTGCCAGCATGAATGGAAAAAATCCTCGCAGGAGGATCCCAAAATTGAACGTTTGTCAAAATATTCCGAAAAACAAAGACGGAAAACAAATTATAAATAATCGCTTTAAACAACATAGGAAGGCTGGACAGAATATTCTTGCTTTTCCAGTCCTGCGTTTCTACGATTGCCCTCAGGTTTTTCCGTCAAGCAGTGCTCTGTTCCCAGAGGAAGCAACTCATGATGAAGCGTCTGGTGATCCTCGCGGCGGTACTGAGTGCGGTGGCTGGCAGCGCCTCCCAAGCTCAGACTCTCCTCCGCCTGCGCGGCGGATGCGGTCCATGCACGACGCCATGTGCCGCCCCTTGCGCCACCCCGTGCGCGCCAACCGTTCAGTACGTCGACAAGAAGGTCACCGCGTACAAGCCTGTTTGGAAGGAACGAGAAGTCGAATGTACGGTGATGAAGCCGGTCGTAAAGTGGATTGAAGAGAAGGTCCCCTGCACCGTCATGGAACAGCGCGTCGAAAAGCGCACGGTCAAGCAGAATTACAACGAGTGCATCACCGTCCAGGAACCTTTCACCTACACGGTTCTGGAACAACGCGTCGAGAAGCGCGCCGTCAAGCAGAACTACAACGAATGTGTCACCGTCCAGGAACCTTTCACCTACACGGTTCTGGAACAACGCGTCGAGAAGCGCACCGTCAAGCAGAATTACAACGAATGCATCACCGTTCAGGAGCCATACACCTTTACGGTTCTCGAACAGCGCGTTGAGAAGCGGACGGTGAAGGAAAACTACAACGAATGCATCACGGTCCAGGAACCGTACACCTTTACCGTGATGGAACAGCGCGTGACGCCCCAGAAACAAATGGTGACGAGCTATCGATGCGAGACACGGCAGGTTCAAGAGACCGTGCCGGTTTGCCGTCGCGTCTGCGTTTGCTACGTCGATCCATGCACCGGCTGCAGCCGCATGGTTTGGACGAACGTGACGCAAAACGTGGTTTGCACTCGAAACGTCGTTCATCGAATCCCGGTTCAAACCGAAGTCACCTGCAATGTCGTAACCTGTGTTCCGGTGCAAAAACAGGGCACTCGAACCGTGCAGAAGCTCGTTCCCAAAACTCGCGATGTCGTCTGCGATTACGTCACCTGCGTGCCCGTGCAGAAGCAAGGCACCCGGGCCGTGCAGAAGCTCGTTCCCAAGACTCGCGATGTCGTCTGCGAATACGTCACCTGTGTGCCCGTGCAGAAGCAAGGCACCCGGGCCGTGCAGAAGCTCGTTCCAAAGACTCGCGATGTCGTCTGCGATTACGTCACCTGCGTGCCCGTGCAGAAGCAAGGCACCCGGGCCGTGCAGAAGCTCGTTCCCAAGACTCGCGATGTCGTCTGCGAGTTCGTTACCTGCGTACCGGTGCAAAAAGTCAACGTGGTACGACGCTGCGTGACCGAATGCGTGGCCGAGAAGGTGAAGCACAAGGTCGCTTATTGCGAGATGGTGCCGTACGAGACGACCGTCAAGGTCGCCGTCTGCGCTCCATGCCCGGCGCCATGTGCAACAGCCTGTTGTCCGCCGCCATGCCCGCGCGTAGGGTTGCTGGCACGGTTGTTCCACCGGAACGCCGGTGGCTGCGGGACGTGCTGTTATTGATTGCTTGTCATCGGGCGCTCATGCGCTCGCTTACGTTCGCGGCTAGACGAACGCTCGCGGCTGAATGATGGCCGCGGGCGTTTATTTTTTGCAGAGTTGCATGATCATTGCCTGCATTTTTTCCACGTAAATTGCTTTGTCGTATTGTTGTGCACGCTGGCGGGCCGTGAGAGGGTCGAATCGATCGGCCGTTCGTTCGAACTGCTCGATGGCGGCAATTAGACCTTCTTCCGATTGCTCGTCGAAAAGGGTTCCGATTCCATGAACGGTCTCGGCAGCGCCGCCTCGACCCAAGGCGACGACGGGCGTTCCGCATGCCATCGCTTCGACCGGCACGATGCCGAAGTCCTCTTCGCCCGGAAAAAGTAGCGCCTGACATCGGCGAAGACGATCGCGAATGACTTCGTCGGTTTGCCAGCCAAGGAACTCAATGGTCGGACCGGCCACGCTGCGAAGCCGAGCGTCGTCTTGGCCGGCTCCAATAATAACGAGCCGCCGTTTCGTGCGATTGCAGGCGGCAATGGCCAGGTCGATCCGCTTGTATGGCGCGAAGGCCGAGACGCACAAGTAGAAGTCCTCGCGCGGAACCGGCGCCGGAGTGTAAAACTCGGTATCGACCGGCGGCGCGATCACGGTGCTGTCCCGGTCATAACATTCGGCGATGCGCCGGCGCACGGTTTCGCTGATCGCGACGTAATGCGTTACCCGATCGGCCGTTTCACGATCCCACTTTCGAAGTCGCCCCAGCAAGAGATCGGTGGCAAATCGTTTGAGCTTGCCGAATCGGCTTCCGCCAAAGTAGGCTTCGCGCATGTGCCAGGCGTAGCGCATTGGCGTGAAGCAATAACAAAGATGCGCCACGCCGGCCGGCGGCCGCACCGACTTGGCAACGCAATGGCTGAAGCTCAAGACGAGATCGCAGTCATCGAGATGCCAGCGCGCCGCCATCGGCATCACCGGCAACAGATACCGGTAATACCGCTCCACTCGCGGCAAGTTCTGCAGAAAGCTCGTTTTCGGACGCAGATGCTCTATGGCAGGCGAAATCTGCCCCTTCGAATGCAGCAACGTGTACAGGCGCGCGTCAGGCCACAGCCTGCACAGCGGTTCGAGGCATTTCTCGCCGCCCCGCATTCCGGTCAGCCAGTCGTGAACAAAAACGAGCCGTGGTTGTGACATGCCAAGCATCCGTGCCGAAGACTGCGCAATCGGACTTTTTGGTCCGCTCGACGGAACCGTTTTTATCATGCCAGACTTACGTGCAATAATACCTGCCGAACCTACTGGCATGCAATGAATTGTCAGATATAGTGGTAATGAAAGATTCGGCTGCCTCTAAATGGAGGCGACTGAAACCGCTGAAGAACGTTGCAAATCTAAAGGCCGCACTCCCGTCACGCGGCCGGTCCCAGGCAACGGAGTCGGCGCCGTTGATGCGAGGTGCCCTGATGGCCTTGACTCTGAATATCGGGAAATGCACGTTGCTGGGGAACTACCGCGAAAACAACGAAGATTCCATCGACGTCAAGCATTTTCCAGACATGAATGTTTGCATCGTCGCCGACGGTATGGGCGGCCAGGCTGCCGGCGAAGTCGCCAGCAAACGCGCCGTTGAAATCATACCGCGCGAGCTGCGCAAGAGTCTGCCCGCGGCCGACGGCAAAGAAGCCACCGAAGCCACGATTAAGAAATCGATCATTGCCGCCAATCAAGAGATTATCCAGATGGCGGACCAGGACCGCGACAAGAAAAACATGGGCACCACCGTCGTCCTGGCGGTCTGGCGCAAGGGCAATGAACTGTTTATCGCCGGGATCGGCGACAGCCGCGCCTACCTGCTCCGCAATAAAAAGCTCGAACAATTGACTGTCGATCACTCGTTGGCACAGGCGCTCGTGGAAGCAAAAACCATTTCGCCAGCCGAAGCGAAGGAACACCGCTTTAAGAATGTGCTTTGGAAATATCTGGGCACGAAGGAGGTCGGCGAGAATCCCGAAGTGACAACGATCTCCATTCAACCCGGCGACCGCTTCTTGCTTTGCACAGATGGCCTGACCGGGGCCGTGCCGGACGACAAGATTCTCAACTTCATGCTAGGAGCGCCGGACGTGCAACAGTGCGCCGATGGACTCGGCCAGCTGGCGCTGGATTCGGGCTCCAAAGACAACGTCTCCTGCGTCGTGATCGACGTGGTCGAAGCCCGCTAAGCCGCCGGGCACGTCGCAAAGTTCCCTCAATAACCTCGTTTGCTTCTTCCGAACGATTATGCGCCTCGGATGGGATCGTGCGGTTGTATGCCGATCAGTTGCGAAGGGGCGAAGCCGCGCCGAATTCGGCCCAAGTCGGGCAAGATGTTTCCAAAAAATCTGTTTCGCACGAGCTCCGCAATGGGAATGCGGTTCATCGCCCCAGGCGCTGGCGAATGACCGCTTTGAGCTGCTCCATCGAACCGCCGGAGGCGCGGTAGATGATGTTGCCGAAATCGTCCAGCAGAATCACCGTCGGCCAGCGGTCGATACCGAGCTGGCTCTGCACCGGGCATTTGCTGCGGTCTTCGGCCAGCAGCACGTTGTAATTGACGCGATACTTCTGCAGAACCGAGCGAACTTTGCGTTCAACATCCCGGCCAGTGTCCTGTTCGCAGGCGATTCCGACGATTTCGAGGCCGTACGGGCCGTACTGGCGCTGTAGTTCGACCAATTCCGGCATGACGCGCAGGCAATGCGGACACCAAGTTCCCCAAAAGTCGAGCAAGATCAAACGGCCATGATGGTTGCGCAGTTCCCAGGGCCGACCGTCCAGGTCATTCAGGGCAAAGTTTACGATGCGCCGGCCGGACATGTAGCAAGATGGCACGACGGTTTGGCTCGGAACGCGCATGGCGCCGGGCCCCTTCGGTACCGGGTCCGGGTCAGGCAGCTTCGGACCTGAAGGAATGTTCGTGACCGGCGGACGTTCGAGTTTCGGATCGCGGTTCTTGTTCTGATCGGCGATGTTCTCCAGATCCGTCGGCTCGATGCGCGGCGTCGGATCGACCGGCGCTGCGGATCGTGGAGCGCTGCCGGGCGACCAGCCTGGATCCTGGTTGATGCGGGGGCTGGGGACCGGGCCGGCACGATTGTCCGGTGTGTTGGCGAAAGGCCGAGGCGGCATCGCCGGCTCGCGGCCCGGCAAGACATCGCCGGGGTGCGGCGGCAACGCTGGGACCGAACCAGTGGCGAAATCCTCGGTGAGACGAATCACCAGCCGTGGCTGCGGCGGAGTCGCCTGGACTCGACCGGCCAGGAGGCGGCCATCGACCTGAACGCGAGCGGTGAGCATGTAGCTGCGGCCGGCCTGGAGGCCGGGGATCAGAAAATAGCCGTCGTCGTCGGCAGCAACTTCGATCGGTTTGCCGGCATCGCTTTCGGGCCGCGAGACCTGGATGTACGCTTTGGCGACGCGGCGATTCGCATTATCGACCAGCCTGCCGGCGAGCACGCCGTTGTAATCCGGTTGCTCGGCCGAGGTGAGGCGCGTGCCGGTGTCGTCGCGATTCGCGGGCGGGTTCAAAGTAGGGCCGGTTCGGCCCTTGGCCCAAAAGGGAGCGTCCGTGTTGTTACCGCTTGTAGGTTTGCCCGTGGCGGGCCCGCGCGTGGACCGGCAGCCGACGGCCATGACGAGGACGGCGACGAGCAGCGTGAATCGGAAAGCAATGCGCACCGTGAAACCCTCGATGGATGGAACCTGAATCCTTCCGGCCATCAAGAAGCGCGAGCCGCCGGCGTCCGTGGCGGACTCCCGGACGGGGCGAATAGGCACGCATCGCCAAACTGCGAAAAAATGGTGCGCACTCCCCCGATCGTGTCCCCGCGCGGCGCTGCCCTGCTCCGCGGCGCGGACCTGCCTTTCGGCTGCGGGATTCTTCCCCCGATTCGTGGATCGGTCAAGCGCCGCCTCCAGCAAATCATGGTAAAAATAGGGGACGATTTTTTCCCGCGGCTCACTATTCGGTTCCATCCGGTTGTCCGGCGCTAGCGCTCAAACTTGCCTCGCCCGCGCAGCCCGTACAATTTGCCGGTAATTGGTCTTGTCGCGTGGCGAAATACCCGATATGGCCCGGCGCTTCCAGAGCAATCCGTCCGGCGGCGCCGTTCTTGACGCTTCTGCCGTTCGGGGCTATCGTGGACGTGTCCTGCAGCCAACGGCATGGTCTAGGAAGGTACAACGATGCAGATGTCGCAAAGGTCGTTTCGGATCATCCTTTTGGCGCTCGCGATTATCGGTGCCTGCATCGATCAAGCCAGCAAGTACGGCGTCTTCCGCTGGCTCTACGATCACGACACGCACTACGACCAAGGCCGAAAAACCGGGCAGTACGAAATTGTGTCCGGCTGGTTCAAACTCTACACACAATACACCGACGACCAGGCCACCGATGTGCTTCGCAAGGCCAACAGCGCGAATCTGCCCCGAGTGAATCATGGGGCGTTGTTTGGCTTGTTGAACGATCACGAACATGCCGCCAATTGGCTCTTTGCAAGCGTCAGTATCATCGCCGGAATCGGCATTGTCGTCTGGAGTTTCCGGACACGCACGACCCACGATCGCTTTTTGTGCATCGCGCTGGGCCTGATCCTGGCGGGTACGATGGGCAACCTGTACGATCGCATTGTCTTCGGCGGCGTTCGCGACTTCTTGTACTTTTACCGGATCGACTGGCCGGTCTTCAATTTCGCCGATTGTTGCCTGGTTGTCGGCGCGTTTGTGCTCTTGATCCAGGCGTTTTTTCCACAGAAGGCTCCCGTCCAATCCGGCGATGCCGTAGCGACGGCGCCGGCCGCCACACCTGAAGTCGCCACAACCCGCTGAGACGGAATTCCGATCCGCATCGACTGGCGCCACATATCCGGAGTGATCATGGCATACTGGCTTTTCAAAGAAGAGCCGAGCCATTTCAGCTTTGCCGACTTGGAGCGCGCCGGCCGCGCCCGGTGGGAAGGTGTCAAGAACCCATTGGCTTTGCAGCATTTACGCGCAGTCAAACCCGGCGATTGGGTTCTGCTCTACCACACCGGCAAAGAAAAATCGATCGTCGGCGAAATGAAAGCGAAAAGCGTCAAAGACGGCGTGGTGACGGTCATACCGGTGCGGCGTTTCGCCAAGGCGGTTCCGCTGTCGCTGATCAAAGAGCAGGCGCTTTGCAAGGATTGGGAGCTCGTGCGAATCTCGCGGCTTTCGGTGATGCGGGTCCCGCCGGCAATTTGGAAGTGGATCATGGCAACGGCGCAAGATGCGTGAGCGAATCCGCCGTTCGGCTTGACACGCCGCCCTACCCCTCTATACTCCGCCGCCCGCACGCAGGTGCAGCACCCCACACCGAGGGTCCCCCGGTTGGCCGGACGTTCCGCGATCCGCTGGTGGCTATTGGCCTTGGCCATGGCGATGTGGCCCAGTCCGCGCACTGCTGCGCAGGAAGTGCTCCGTTTGGACACGCGCCAGCCCAATCCGTCCAAACCGATTCGGCTTTCCGCAGACTCGATCGTCACATCATCGACCGGCGACTGGCAATACTTTCGCATGCACGGGACCGTGCTCATCGAGCAGGGCATCACACGCGTGCGTGGCCAACGTGCGGTGGTGCGTTATCCCCGAGAACCGCTTCGCCGCGAGGGCATGTATCAGCTCGAACTCTACGTCGAAGCGGAAGTGCAACTCGAGCACGCATCGATGCGCCGGGCAGTCGAGCGCGCGTTCATCGCGATGAGCACCAAGGGGGAGGTCGACTTGAGTTCCAAGTCGAATCAAATCGCCGAGGAATCGCTCAAGGACGATGCACTGGTGGCGCGAGCCAACGAGGTCTTTGGATTGAAGCTCGACTCGGCGGTAAAACCCGCGGCCGGGCAGGTTCCGGACGGCAACGGTCCGATGTTGCCAGCTCCGCCGGTTCCGAGCATCGACACGATACCCGGCGGCTTGCCGAACTTCTCGACCGTGCCGCCGACCCAACAGCCGAAATTGATGCCGAACCCTTTGCCGGGTCCGCCACGCGTGCTGCGGCTGGGGCCGCGCTACGGCCGGTTATTCGAAATCGACACGAACCTGGAGCAGCGTGCGATCGTCGTTTCGGGCGGCGTGATCCTGCACATCAGCAATGTCGATCGAATCGGGCTAATCGACATCGAGGCCGACAACGCAGTGATCTGGACCAAGGACAATCCGCAGCAGTTCTTTCAGAACATGCAATCGGCGAGCGGCGAATCGAGCCGCGAAAGCGAGTTCTTCCTGAGCGGCAACGTCGTCATTCGCGCCCTGGTCAACAACGAGGAGCGCACGTTGCGGGCCGAGCAGGTGTATTATGATGTCAATCGCAACGTCGCCGTCGCGATTGCAGCCCATGTCGAGTTCCGTCAGCGTGGATTTGTCGAAGCACTGCATTTCAAAGCGGACGAGGTTTTCCAGATCAACGCCACGGAATTCAAGGCGGTTCGAGCCGAGGTGTTTTCGAGCCGGCTTCCTTCCGATCCCGGCTTGCGAATCGTACTGGCGGAAGCCAGCCTGTCGCAGCGCCGCGTACCGCGGACCAACTTGTTCGGCATCCGTTTCATTGATCGCGAGACCGGGGAACCGCAGGAGGTCACCGAACGAACTTTCCGAGGCGAGAACGTGACGGTGCGGTTGGGGCCGGTGCCGATTTTTTTCTTACCTTACATTCAGGGCAGGATCACCGACCCCGCCGGTCCGTTGAAAAGCATCAATATTCGCAACGATGGAATCTTCGGCTTCCAGGTGCTGACCGAATTCGACGTGCATCATTTGCTCGGCGTGATTCCGCCGCCCGGCACGAACTGGTCGCTCACGGCCGACTATTTAAGTCGGCGAGGTCCGGTGCTCGGGACGTTCTACGAGTATCGCGGTGCCGGGCTAACGAACGTTTCGACACGGCATGCCGGTGCCGCGCGCATTTTGGGCATCTACGACGAAGGGACCGATATCCTCGGCGGCGGCCGCGGTGGCGCGCATCCGACGTGGCGCGGCCGAGCGTCTTGGCGGCACGATGAAGAGTTCGGCGACGGTTGGCGATTCCAGGGACAAGTGTCGCTTCTTTCCGACAAGAACTTTTTCGAGCAGTATTTCAAACCGGAGTTCGATCTTGGTCAGAATCAGGAAACGTTTGGGTACTTGACCCTTCGCCGGCCGGTGTGGGGAGGGTCGATTCTCGCCGAGACGAAATTGCGTAGCTGGATGACGGAAGTCGAATGGCTACCGAAGGCCGATGGCTATCTATCCGGCTGGACTTTCTTCGATCGTTTCACGTACAACGCGCACGGCAGCATCGGTTATGCGCAATCGAAGCCGACGACGGTCCCACCGCCAGCTCTGTTGCCGACCGAAGCCGCCGTCAACACCGGCCGCTTCAATCTGTGGCAGGACATTTCGATGCCGCTCAATGCCGGCCCCTGGAAGGTGGTCCCATTCGGCGTCATCGACTTGTCGGCTTATACCGCGGATCTCGCGGGCAATTATCGCGGGCGCTTTTACGGGGGTGGAGGTATTCGCGCGAGTTTGCCGTTGTCGCGGCTCTACGCGGAGGCGTACAGCGATCTGTTCAACGTTCAGGGAATCTATCACAAGATTCAGTTCAGCGGCACATACTACAACGCGTGGTCGAGCATTGCCCATACGGCGCTGCCGCAACTGGATCGCCTGAACGACGACGCTACGGACCAGGCGCTCCGCGACATTACGCCGTTGCAACCAATTCTGAATCCGGCCAACGGAGTCGCATTAGCGACTTCGCCCTTGTTCAACCCCCAGCGCTATGCCATTCGCCGGCTCGTGGACACGCGGCCCGATACTCTGGATTCGATCCACGTCTTCCAACTTGACCTGCGCCAACGCTGGCAGACGAAGCGCGGCTTTCCGGGCCTGCAGCATACCGTCGATTGGCTGACACTCGATCTATCCGCAACGTTGTTCCCGAATGCATCACGCGACAATTTCGGAAACGCCATCGGATTCATCGAATACGACGCCGTTTGGAACGTCGGCGACCGCACGGCGGTCGTTTCCTCCGGCTGGGTGGACCCGTTCGATGTCGGCGCCCGCTACTTTACCTTTGGCAGCTTCCTCAATCGCCCCGACCGCACGTCGTTCTACCTCGGATATCGGCACACCGATCCGATCGACAGCCGGCTCCTGAGTTTCGCTGCTTCATATGTCTTCAGCCCGAAGTACAGCATCGCGGCTGCCAGCAGTTTCGACTTTGGCAACAACCGTGGCTTGTCGCATGCATTGACGTTGACGCGCAGCGGCACCGACCTGCAACTGAACCTGAGCGTCAGCTACAACCCGATTCAAAACAACTTTGGCTTCAACGTCGAACTGTTGCCGAATATTGCGGCCGCGCGACGGGGCGGAAGTTCCCTTGCCGGCCAGGGACTGTTCGGCTCGCCGCGCGGGTTCTGACAAGCCGTGTCGTGAGCCTTTAAGGAACATACAATGAAGAATTCCCAACACGATTGGCAACAAGGAGTGGACGGTGGACAACGTGCTGACGCTGATCCTGGCGGGCGGTAAAGGCACACGCCTGGAACCGTTGACGCGAGATCGCGCCAAGCCCGCGGTGCCTTTCGGCGGACTGTACCGCATCATCGACTTTACGCTGTCGAATTGCATCAACAGCGATTTGCGGCGCATCATGGTGCTGACACAGTTCAAGGCGCGCAGCCTCGATTTGCACATTCGCCAGGGGTGGAACTTCTTGAGCCCGGAAATGCATGAATTCGTCGATTCGCTGCCGCCCCAACAGCGACTTGGCGAACAGTGGTATACCGGCACTGCCGATGCTATTTACCAGAATATTTACAGCATCGAAGCCGAGAATCCGAAGTACATTCTCATCCTGGCCGGCGACCACATCTACAAGATGGACTACCGTGAGATGCTCGAACACCACATCGAGCGCGATGCGGATCTGACGGTTGGGTGCATTCCCGTCCCACTCTCGGAGTCGAAACACTTCGGCGTCGTTCAGACCGATGCCGAAAATCACGTGACTGGCTTTATCGAAAAGCCAGCGACCACCGAGCCGATGCCTGGGGACAAGAAGCATTTTCTGGCATCCATGGGCATTTATGTTTTCACGGCCAAAGAACTGTACGAACTACTGATTGCCGACGCCGGCACACCGGACAGCAACCATGACTTCGGACGAAACATCATCCCGGCGATGATTCAGGGCACGATCGGCAGGCGGCCATTCAAGGTGATGGCGCATCGCTTTAAGGATATGAACAACAAGCCGATGCCGTATTGGCGCGATGTCGGGACGATCGACGCCTATTATCAGGCGAACATGGACCTGGTATCGGTGGAACCGGAATTGAACCTGTACGATGCCAGTTGGCCGATACGGACGTTGCAACCGCAGATGCCGCCGCCGAAATTCGTGTTTTACTCGGACGGGCCGCCCGGCAAGGCGCGGCGAGGCGAGGCTCACGAGAGCATCGTTTGCAACGGCAGCATCGTTTCCGGCGGCCGCGTCTGGCGGAGCATCCTGGCGCCCAACGTCCGCATTAACAGTTACGCCCAGGTGGAAGAGTCCATTCTCTTCGACAACGTCAATGTCGGGCGATATTGCCGCATTCGTCGCGCCATTATCGACAAGGATGTCAAAATCCCCGAACACATGGAGATCGGCTACAACGCGGAAGCCGATCGAGCCTTGGGGCTGACTATTTCCGAACAAGGCATCGTCGTTGTGCCGAAGGCGCATTCTTTCAGCAGATAATTGGCGAACCATGGCAAACGAATCTCCACCTGCAGCAAGTTCAAAACCCCCGGCCACCGGGCTGCGAAAAAAAAGCCGAACATGGATATGGATATTCGGCGCGCTGTTTCTCCTCGGATCGTTGGCGGTGCTCATCAACTACGGCTACAACCTGCAGCAGCAATTGACGCCCGCGGAATTGCAAGCAGCGCGCCAGCGCTGGGACCAACATGGTCCAGCCAATTACGATTTGCGAGTGCAAATTCGCCGGCATAGCCCGGCCCCCGGCGACCCGGCCGTCATCGACAATTACTCCTTGCAAATTCGCGATGGCAAAGTGACCAACGCCGTCATGAACGACGCCGTCCTCGAACGACGATATTGGGACGAATTTGACATGCCGGGATTATTCGATTCTATCGACGAATTCCTTCGGCGCGATCGCAAACCGGGACAACCGCAGACATTCTTGAAGGGCACGTTTGATCGCCGCGACGGGCGTTTGCTCAAGTTCATCCGCCGGGTTCGCGGTTCGACGGAACGATTGGAAATTGTGGTCGTTCTGGAAAAGCGTTGACGCGGAAAGCGAACTTTTTCGGCAGTGCAGCTGTCTACGAAATTGACCAAACTTGCCAATAGGCGAAGGCCGATTTAAGATGAATACGGCATTCAATGGTGGGTGTAGCTCAGTTGGTTAGAGCACCTGACTGTGGATCAGGATGTCGGGGGTTCAAGTCCCCTCACTCACCCTTTCCCTTACTTCGGCGGACTTTCGACCGCCCGAAAGCGCCGCTTCACGTTGCCTTTAGTTCAAATTTACTGTACAGTGTACGATACCTACCTCCTTTTGTCCGGATGGCCTGTTTCTTATCTGTCTGGTCCCAAGTTTCGGGTCAGGCAAGTAATCAAACCGACCGCCGAGTTCAGCAGGGACGTAATCGCAGGCGAGCTCGGCTCGACGCAATTACGGGTGCGGGCCAAAAAAGGCCTACATCGGAGGGCGTCGAACTCGGGCGCTGTGCCCGCGCGACTTGACCGTGCTCTTCGATGGAGCAGCTGTTTTTTCACTTGAGGTTTGGAAATGGGTAAGAAGCTTTACGTCGGCAATCTCGCCTACACCATGTCGGAAGGAGCGCTCGAACAATTATTCGCAGCGCACGGGACGGTTCAATCCGTGCAGATCATCATGGACCGTGACACGGGCCGCTCCAAAGGCTTTGCCTTTGTCGAAATGGGCAGCGATCAGGAAGCGCAGGCCGCCATCCAAGCGCTGAACTTGCAACAGGTTGAGGGCCGTGCTCTCACCGTGAACGAGGCCCGGCCAAAGACCGAGGGCGGGCGGGGCGGCGGCGGATTCCGCGGTGGCGACCGGGGCGGCCGCGATCGTCGCTACTAACCTGTCGTTCGCAGAAGTAGATTCTCAGTTGCAGACGATACCGTTTCGTCGGTATCGTCTGCAGGTCGTGTCTTGGCATGGTAGCCCGACGAGAAGACGGACTTTCGCTGTCCGTTAAGGAGTGTCCGCTGTCCGCTATTACGAAAAGGGTCGTCGGTTCTACATGAAAATCGATTCGTTCAAATCCTTGTCTGGTCTTTTCCGTCCCGCCCTACGCAAGCTCTCGAAGAAGAAATCTGCTGCGACTTCCGAATTCCCGCTTCGGATTATGGACATCTTCTGGGTCGCGCTGACAGCCGGCTTGGTCGTCGCCCATGCCGTGCGACTCGGATCATTGTCGAGCATTTGGAACTGGCCAGCGCTTTTGATCGTGCTGGTGGCGATGCCGATCGCGGATTTCCTGTCCGGCTGCATCCACTGGACATTCGATACCTGGGGCAGCGAAAAGGTTTTTTGGATCGGGCCGCGGCTCATTCGTCCGTTTCGCGTCCACCATGCCAAGCCCGAAGATCTGTTGGGATCGCACTTCTTTACCACGTTTGCCGATTCGGCTTTTGCGATGTTGCCGGTGCTGATCGCCACATTGTTCATTCCGCTCGGCACACTGGCGGGACAACTGGCCGCACTGTTTCTGGTCGCGGTCAGCGTCGCATTTCTACCGACGAATCAAATTCACAAATGGTCGCACATGAAACAGCCGCCCCGATGGGTTGCCTGGCTGCAGCGGCGGAATATCATCCTGTCGCCGGATCATCATGGCGAACATCACGCTCCACCCCACACGGATAATTACTGCATTACGACCGGTTGGTGCAATCCGTTGCTGCGCCGGATCGGCTTCTTCCGAAAGATGGAATGGCTGATCACGAAGCTCACCGGTTTCAAACCGCGGCACGAGCATGAAGAAAATGAAGTCTGCGTGGAGCGCGATGCGGCCGCAGCGTAGACTGCCGTTTTGGCTCCGAGTCACACGCCGCGTTCGTCGGGCGGCCAGATGTACTTATGCAACTGCAGTTGCATGCGGATCTGCAAGCCCGATTTCAGCAGCCACTCGGCGAGCTGGAGCGGCGATACCAATTCGAATACTGGACTGAGCAGCACCGTAAACCGTTCGTCGAGGCGATGTCGACGAATCGTCTCGACTGTCCAATCGAAATCCCGGCCAGATGCAACAACGAATTTGATTTCGTCCGTCGGCTTCAGCTTTTCGAGGTTTTCCCAGCAGTTGTTGTGGCATTCGCCGCTATCAGGGCATTTCAGGTCCATGATCATGTGAACCCGCCGATCGACAGAACCCACATCGTGCGCGCCGGACGTTTCCAAGAGCACTGTTTGTCCAGCGTCGGCGAGGCACTTCATCAACGGAAACACTTCCGGTTGCAAAAGCGGTTCGCCGCCCGTGATTTCAACCAGCGGCGTGTGATACGACAAGGTGCGACTCGCCACTTCATCGAGAGACATTAGCACTCCCTCTTTGAAAGCATGGGGCGTGTCGCACCACACGCAACGTGCATCACAGACGGCAAGGCGCACGAACACGCAGGGCAAACCGGCAAACGTGGATTCGCCCTGCACGCTGCGGTAGATTTCGTGAATCAGCAACTGGCCCGGCGGCTTGCCTTCCAGAGGAGCGAGCCGGGACGCCAAAGAAATCTTCATGCCGGAAGTTACCTTGCTCTGTCGATCATCTTCCACCATTGTAGAGAGCAGAATCAACGCCGGAGACACCGATGCAGACGGCTCAACTATTCCTTTGGCTCATGATCTCGGCTGACCCCGCAATGCCAACCGCAAGCCGCGTGACATTGACGGGGACGCAGCCCTTGACAAAACACGCGTCGGCGTTAATGCAACAGGCCAACGTCCTGATTGAAATCGATCGGGCTGTAAAAGACCGTCAAGTAATGCTCGACCTGCAGTCGGTTCCATTTTGGGAAGCGGTCGAAAGGTTAGCGCAAGCAGCCGATCATCGGTTGGCCGTGTCCGGACCCAAGATCTCATTGTTCCGCGAGCCCTATCGCAAGGTTCCTGTCGATTTAGAGGGGCCCTTTCGGACAGTCGTCAAGAAGTCGCACTCGAAGCTGGATGTCGAAACGGGCCAACGAACCTGCGAGGTACAAATCCAAATTGTCTGGGAACCCAAGTTCAAAGCCTTTTACGTCGAGACGCCGGCAAAAAGCATGTCGGCCGCGAACGACACAGGCAAGTCGCTTCGCATGATCGACGACGGTAGCAGCAAGATGCCGGTTGCGGGACAATCGGCTGAAATCACACTGCGGTTGGCGGATATTCCCAGATCGATGCAGCAAATCGCCCAGCTGCAAGGGCTAGTCAAAATCGTCGGTACAACGCAATTGTTGCAGTTCACCTTTGAGGCCGGCAAAACAGGAGAAACGACAACGCAACGGCAGTCTGGTGTCGCAGCGACCTTCTCGCGGTTCCAAAAACGCAGCCGCGTCTGGACCGCTCAAGTGCAGTTCGAGTATCCCAAAGGGGGGCCGGAGTTCGAGAGCTTTCAGTCGTTTCTGCTGGACAACGAATGCTGGCTGCAGCGACCGGATGGCGCAAAGTTCCCTAGTACTGGCTTCGAGGTCGGCGGTGAGCGCGGCGGAGGCATTTTGGTCAGTTATCACTTTCAAGAGAATCACAAGACCGGTTTTGCGCTGGACGATGCCCGCGGCTGGAAGCTCGTTGTACGCACTCCTGGGCCAATCATTGAAGTCCCATTGCGATTCACGTTAGAGCAAGTGCCGCTGCCGTAGAGTTCGCCTTGCCCGATTGGCTGCAAACCATTACGCTCATCGGCCCTGGAAATCTGTACTCGTGCCGGTGAAAGTCATGTTGATGTCATGGTTGCGCGCGCAGTTTCGACCCAGTCTAAAAGAGCGGCTGCAAAGGTTGTCCGTCGCTCTCCAGGCGAGTCCGCTGGATGAACGAATTGTGCCCTCGTCGTTCGGCATGCCGGAGCCGCTGGACTCGACATTACCCACGTTGACCGGAGCACTCGAAGATCCGCTGTCGGATGGTCAACTCAACGCGCCGCAGATCGAATCGCCCGGCGAAGACGCCGCGACTTTTGGATTGGAGGCAGCGCCTTCCCATGTGCTGCCGATGACATTAACCGTTTATGCCGAGCCGTTCGTCGAGAAGGCAAGCCCATTTGATACACCCGAAATCGTTGACGTGCTCATCGATGAGACGGCCGATATGGATACAGAGGACGACCACGCATCGCCGCCTCCAATTCAAGCCGGTGAATCGACGGTTATTGGCAAAGTAACGTATTTCGTAGCCTGTGATCCAGAAAATGGTTGCCAGATATGGATGAGCTACGGCACAGAGGCGGAGGCAATACGCCTGACGAAACTGAAGAGCGCAGGCCCAGGCGCGGTTGGTCAACTGACCGCGTCGAACGACCGGCTCTTTTTCACTGCGGTTCGAAACGACGGTGTCACGGAACTTGGGTGCTGGGACGGCGTGAATACCAACCGACTTGCCGAGTTTCGTCATACGATGTCGCGGCTCGCTCCACCGTCGCCAGCCGCCATCAACCTCATGGATGTCGATGGCTTGCTTTACTTTGTGGCCGACGACGGCATCAGTGGAATGGAGCTTTGGAAATCCGATGGAACACCGGAAGGCACCGGCAAAGTTCAAGATTCGAAGGCAACAACTGGCGAAGAGATCCCCAGCGGCGCCGATGATGCACACGTTGTCGTCGCGGCGATCTCCAATAACGACGTCGCCCCAATCCAGCTCCCTTTGCTTCGTATTCTCGATCCACTTGCCATCGTCGAGGGTACACCGCTTCACTTGACGGCGTTCGTGGATCGCGTCGAGGCGCCGCGTGCCATGGTGTGCTGGGATTTGAACCGTGACGGCGTTTTTGCCGACGCCAAAGGCGATGTTCCGACATTAGTCGAGCGGCAAGTTCAGGAATTGGGGTTCACGGGAAATCCAGAACCGTACGAGATTCGCGCCCGGGCTGTCACGCCAGAAGGCGACATTCTCGCGGAAACCAGCGCGGAATTACGCGTCCACGATGCTCCCCTGGAAGCACACGGCACGACAATGGACGTCGTCGAGGGACAAAAGTTCAATCGGGTGCTTGCCAGCTTTCGTGATCCAGGCGGATTGGAAAATGAAACTCATTACGAGGCACGAATCGCCTGGGGCGACGGCGAAACGACCAATGGCACAATCGTGCGCGACGGTCCGCGTTATCGCGTGGCCGGCGAACACACATATGCCGCGCATGGCGTGTACAAAGTGCAAATCACGCTATTCGACGATGAGCATGAAGGTGCTATCGCCGAGAGCGTGATCACTGTACGGGATGCGGCTATTTACGCGGATCGAGCTTTCTTTCGCTCAAGCGCCGGCCGGACATTCACCGGAATGGTCGCATCCTTTCAAGACACGAACCCGCAGGGGAGAGTCGGCGATTTCGCTGCCGAGATCGATTGGGGAGATGGCACGACGACGAACGGCCTGATCGAGACCGCGACTCCCGGCGTCTATCGCGTCATCGGATCGCATGTGTATCAGACGACGGGGTCGTTCACGCTCGAAGTTCGCATTCGCTCGAATGGCGGCAGCGAGGCGACGTCACAGAGCATCGCCAAGGTGCACGAAGCTCGCATCGTTGCCCGAGGTTTGACGAGTGCCGCGTCGGCATTTTCCGAGACGCCGCGTGCGCTGGCGGCATTCACCGATTCGGACCGAGATGCAAAACCGGAATGGTTCTCCGCCGAGATCGATTGGGGCGATGCCGTGACATCGGCAACGATTGAGACGGACGGCCACGGTGGTTTTCGAGTCCTCGGTTCGAGGCCACTGGGCCGGCCCGGCGTCCATTCCGTGAAAGTGACCATTCGCGATCAAGCCGGCAATCTGGCCAGCGCGATCGGTACCGTCCGAGTCATCGCAGCGGCGTAGCTCTTGTTAAACCTTTCGCAGAAACGTTCGACGATGGAGTACGCGTACGCAAAGCGTAAACAAACAAAAAACAGGATTCAAAAAAATCGCTATTGCATCGAAGTTGTAGAACTCGTTATAGTGCCGGCCCCCGAGCTCCGGTCAGCGCCGGCACGAAGCCGTTGGGACGGAGTCGTCGGATTCAACGCGAATTTCTTCAAGGAGGAAGATCGTGGCTCAACAGCCCCCGCGCCCGCTGATCGGCATCAACGTGGACTTCGTCGCCGCTGCAAAAAACAGTGCCCCATACGTTCGACTTCCTGCCGGCTACTTCGACTGCGTGTACGCCGCCGGCGGTTTGCCCATTCTGATTCCGCCATTGGGCAAGGACAAGGAATTCGACACGATTCTGAGCCGGCTCGACGGCATCGTGCTCTGCGGCGGGCTCGATCTCGATCCTCGCAAGCAAAACCTGCCGATGCATTCGGCCGTCGTACCGATGCCCTCGCGCCGCGAGGATAGCGACATGATGCTTCTGCAAAAGATCATGGACCGCCGCCTGCCCTTATTGGCTATCGGCGTAGGCATGCAGCAACTCAATGTCGCTTGCGGCGGCACGCTATATGCGCATTTGCCGGAGGACATGCCGAAGGCCATGCCTCACTTCGATCCGACCGGCGGCCCGCATCGGCATATCGTTCTACTCGAACCTGGCACCACCATCGACGACATCTACGGGGGCGGTGAAATCCGCGTGAACAGCTCCCATCATCAAGCCATTCGTGAATTGGGTGACGGACTGCGAATCGGCGCCAAGTCGCCGGACGAAGTCATCGAAGCAATCGAGTCCACGGACCCCGGCTGGTTCTGTGTCGGCGTGCAGTGGCACCCGGAATCCGATACCGCCTCGGCCCTCGATATGCAAGTCTTCGAGTGTTTCGTCCAGGCGGCCGCAAAGGCCAAACAGCCGCTGCGTCTCGCCGCTGCGGCATAGCGCAATTTTCCAGGTTGGACCTCGCCGTAGGACGGAATAATTTCCGTCCTATGGCATTTACACTTCTTTCGCCTGCCGGTGGGCTTTCTCGTTTGGCTTCATATCATCGTTTAAGCAGAGACAATATCCTCCATTCGGGAGACCCCCCATGCAAAAACGTGAAAAGGCCGTCACCTTCAAAGGCAACCCGCTTACGCTCGTCGGACCGGCACTCAAGGCCGGCGACAAGGCGCCTGATTTCGCTTGCGTTACTCAGGGACTGGAAGTCGTCGGCATTGGTCAGACACCGGCGAAGGCCAGACTGTTCAGCGTCGTGCCTTCGCTCGATACGCCGGTGTGCAGCCAACAGACGAAGAAATTCGATGAGAGCCTCGCGGCGTTGAAGGACAAAGTAGCATGTTATACGATCAGCCTCGATCTGCCATTTGCCCAGAAACGATTCTGCACCACCGAGAATGTTTCAAACATGCAGACGCTTTCGGACGTGCGTGATCAGTCGTTCGGCAAGAACTACGGCGTATTAATCGAAGGACTGCCGCTGCCACTTTTGGCCCGATCCGTGTTTGTCGTCGATAAGAACGGGGCAATAAGTTATGCAGAGATCGTGCCGGAGGTGACGTCGCACCCGAACTATGACGCAGCCCTTGCGGCCTTGAAGCAGGCAGCCGGCTAGGAAATGACGGTTCATTGATTCCGAAACTGATCAAGCCTTCCGGTTTCGGATAAACGGTCGCTCATGGAGTGGCATTTGCCGCAACTCCATGAGCGACTTGCACTTTCGGGACAGTTTCTCTGTCCAGGTTCCTGCAACCGAAAACCACAAGCCACGCAAATGATGCGGAGAGTTCCGGTTGTAACGCCTGGGTAAGCGTCCGTTTTTGCATTTTGTGCCGGGTTTCATTGCATTCGCACAGGGTCGAATTACGCTGGATATGTCGAAGTGTTGACCCGCGATTTCCAGCGACGTGGCGAAATCACTGAAGTTTCGCCAGCCCCGCGGAGCCGGGTTCGGGACCCCTGGAATCGGAGATGTGCTTCATGACACCGTTTCGAACCTTTGCCGGCGGCTCATTGCTTCTGCTGACGCTGGCCGCGCTGCCCGCAGAAGCCGCCTGGGACAACGTTTTCCAGGTATGCTGCAACTGCCGCAAGCGCCCCGTAGTGAGCAGCTTCTTTGCTCCCGCACCGGTCGTGGCCTATGCTGCACCGAACCCGTGCGACCCATGCTGCCGAACATCCTACGTGCAGCGTTGCTACTACCAGCCGGTCACGACCTACAAAACGGAATGTGTACCGGTCACGAGCTATCGGACCTCATATTACTGGGAGCCGGTCTGCAGCTATCGATCCAGTTGCTATTACGACCCCTGCACCGGCCAATCCACGCAAGTGACAACGCCGGTTACCTCGTATCGACTCCGTTCCCAGTGCAACGCCGTCGTGAACTACGTGCAGCGTTGCGTGCCGGTGACTTCGTACCGGCAGGTGCGCTACTGGGAAGCGGTGACGAAT
>Ga0073934_10003742_pt1 | contig 27144 bp, 20 predicted proteins | sample LarsenN4metaG_FD_76834 | JGI IMG/M metagenome (GOLD analysis project Ga0073934, IMG submission 76834) | Hot spring sediment bacterial and archeal communities from British Columbia, Canada, to study Microbial Dark Matter (Phase II) - Larsen... ... | reverse complement strand
GGGTTGGACAGGATGCCGCAGACCGCAGCATTGGCGAGAAGGGCGAGCGCGGCGGTGGCGGCAAGGCGGGCTGCGGCGGGATCGACCTTGCGCCAGAGGCCGAGCGCGACGATGAACGGCAGCGCGAGCATCGCGCCGAGCGCCACCGGCACGTGGATGCGGTTGATGGTGGAAAAGTCGAGGCCTCCCTGCTGCTGGCGGGCGGTGCGCATGGCCGGCACCGCTGGCGCAGCGAACTGCTCGATCATGGCATAGGTGTGCCAGATGGAATTGACGACGCCCTCGCCGGTCGAAACGAGCACGAGCTGGCGCGCGGCGGCCGCAGCCGCGGCCCGCGCCTGCTCGGCGGGATAGGCGCGCAGGCTCTCGATCACGATGCGGTGCATCTCGTCGCCGAGTCCCGCAAAGCGGCCGAGGCGGTCGAACACGCTCTCGCCCCAGAAGAAGACGTCGGCATCGCGCGGCAGTTCGTGCCGGTGGGCGCACAACCGCAGGCTCGCGTCGGGACAGCGCTCGGCGAGATAGCGTTCGACCAGGCCGTCCTGCAGCATGCGGCCGAACGCGAGCGCAATGCCGCCCGGCGTCCAGGCAAGGCGGCCGGCAACCACCGCATTGGCGGCGACGAGGAGAGCGGCGGAAAGCGCCAGTGCGCCGGCTGCGCGGGCAAGCCCGGCCCAGGGTGCAAGCTGCAGCGGCGCGGCGAGGACGCCCGCCGCCGCCAGCACGATCAGCACGGCCAGCGTGGCGCTGTGCGTGGCCGCGGCGAAGGCGAGCAGCAGGACGAGACCGGTGCGTTCGCTCCGCCGCAGCGCGTCCCAGCGAAAGACCACGAGATGCAATGCAAGCACGGCTACGCCCGCGAACAGATCGGTCAGCAGAAGGCTTGCGAGCCAGGGCAGGGCGGTGGCAACGCTCAGGACGGCGATGGTCGGCAGAAGGCCTGACCTGCGCCCTGCCGGCGCATGCAGGCGCAACGTGAGCGCGAGCACCCAGGCGGCGAGCACGGCCTGCACCAAAACGGCGGGCCAGAAGTCCGGCCGCGCCAGCGCGACCAGAAACAGGCCGTAGACGGTCGAACGGCTGGCTTCCAGCGTGCCCTCGTACCAGCGCGCGAAATAGCCGCCGGTGTCATGCTGGAGCAGCGGAAAGCCGTTCCAGAGGGCGGGCGCAGCAAGGAGCGCGACGGCGACGATGGCGGCACCGGCTTGGCGTGCATGCAGGGGCATCGGGGACCTTTCCGGCGGGCGGTGCGGCCGGGACTGCCGCGGCTGCCGAAGTCGTTGCGCCACTGTCCGCAGCCGCCGCCGTCGCGGTCAAGCCCGCCGGGGCGATCAAGAGGCGCTTGACCCTGGCCCCGCAACGGCGAATGGTCGCGCCATGTTCGTCACCTTCTTCCACGAGCTGAAGGCCGCCGGCGTGCCGGTCACGCTGCGCGAATACCTGACGTTGATGGAGGCGATGGAGGCCGACCTCGCCGGCCGGCGGGTGGAGGATTTCTACTATCTGTCGCGCGCCGCCCTGATCAAGGACGAGCGCAACCTCGACAAGTTCGACCGCGTGTTCGGCCACGTGTTTCGCGGGCTCGATCTGATGAGCGAGGCGCTGGCCGCCGAAATCCCGGCGGAGTGGCTGAAGAAGCTTGCCGAAAAGTATCTGACCGAGGAGGAGAAGCGGCAGATCGAGGCCATGGGCGGCCTCGACAAGCTCCTGGAGACGCTGAAAAAGCGCCTTGCCGAGCAGAAGGGCCGGCACCAGGGCGGCAACAAGTGGATCGGCACGGCGGGCACCTCGCCCTACGGCGCCTACGGCTACAACCCGGAAGGCGTGCGCATCGGCCAGGACGAGAACCGCCATTTCCGCGCGGTCAAGGTGTGGGACAAGCGCGAATTTAAGGACCTCGACGGCGAGGTCGAGATCGGCACGCGCAACGTCAAGCTGGCGCTGCGCCGGCTGCGCAAGTTTGCCCGCACCGGGGCGCCCGAGGAGCTTGATCTCGACGGCACCATCCGCGGCACCGCGCACAAGGGCTATCTCGACATCCTGATGCGGCCGGAGCGGCACAACGCGGTGAAGGTGCTCTTGTTCTTCGACATCGGCGGCTCGATGGACTGGCACATCAAGGCGACCGAGGAATTGTTCTCCGCCGCGCGTTCCGAATTCAAGCACATGCAGCACTTCTATTTTCACAACTGCATCTACGAGAAGGTGTGGAAGGAGAACCGCCGCAGGTTCCGGGAGACCACGCCGACCTTCGACGTGCTGCACACCTATCCGCACGACTACAAGGTGATCTTCGTCGGCGACGCCGCGATGTCGCCTTACGAGATTTCCGCGCCCGGCGGTTCGGTCGAGCATTACAACGATGAGCCGGGCGCGGTGTGGCTGGAGCGCGTGACGCGCACCTATCCGGCCTGCGTCTGGCTCAACCCGGTGCCGGAGAGCGAGTGGGAATTTACGCCGTCGATCCGCATGATTCGCCAGTTGATGGGCGGGCGGATGTATCCCTTGACGCTTGAGGGCTTGGACCAGGCGATGCGCGAGCTGGTGAGGTAAAAAACGCCAGTTGAATTAGATACCGTTGGCAAGACTACGCAATGTATAACTGGGCACAAGCCGTCACTTACGATGCGCAGTCTGAACTTTCGGATGTTCGATCGCGCCGCTCCATGGTGCGAGTGCGCGGCACCCCGCTTAAAGGTGTGATCCTCAATTGCAAGACTGCCGCAAGTGGGATACAAGATTAAAGGGAAGCGCCTTTAAAATCCGTGGATCGTACGGCCTCGAATGGAGAGCATTCGATGTCCATTACCGAATTACCAGAGGTTTATCGACGGTTCATAAATGAGCTGCAAGAACTGCAAAAGCGCTATGTTGCAGAATTTAAAATCTGGTTGGAAAAAAGACGATCCGAGTCTTTAGTAGTCTCAGATACCAAGGATGTTTTGGACAAGATTGCAGCGGACCGTCAACAATTTGAGACCGAGTTTCTTAATCGTCTTGCTCCGAAGATTATTAAATCACTTCATCGAGACCAAGACGACGTTCTGACATTACTTAGATCATTCGATACGCTATCAGGGCACATCGAGAAACCTCCGGTAGCTAGCTGGGAGCCTCCGGGCCCGTGGCTTACGTCGTTTGCAGCGGCGTTCGGCGCGATGGCGAGTGTAGTTATCTTTGCACTTCAGGTCGATATTCCCACAAGCATCACACATGAGGCGATCGCCCAATGGATGGTTGCAGCAGCCTTTTGTGCGGCATTCGGGGCAGGGGTTGCAGTATCGATTGTTTCATATCCTTCGATAGAGAAGCTCTCCGAGCATTTTCGCCGTTGGGGGCAATGGCTGGTTTTTGCCATTGTCGCGGACTTTGTGCGCTCTGTCATAAAACGCATTCTAAACCCGATTAGCATGTTTCGTAAACGGTCTGGCGTTTTAGGTGGATTCCTTGGTTTTCTAGCGACGGCCTTGAGTGGCCTGTTCGGCGCAATTTCGTGGCTACTTGGAGGCGCAAAGCCGCTGAATGTCTTGATTGCGCTAATCGCGATTGGAACTGTCGTCGCCACGAGATGGGCCGGCATTGCTTTGAAGCGAGACGCTAATGATCGAGATTTAGCCGATTATTACAATCGTATCCTGAGTGGCGACGCTCAGCAATGGGCGGCCCTGGCAGCGGGGCTTGTAATCGCGACACAACGTAGTGATCAAGAAACTGGGAAATCGGCCGAGGTCACCAACATCATCCTGTCACGGAGAAAGATAGGTGAGCCCGCAGAACGCATCCTGCACATCATCGAGCAACAACTTGGGTTGCCAATCGGGACGACACAGCCGTCAGAAGTGAAGGCGAAAGCTGAATTCGTGTGGAGGCCTGAACATGCGCAGGACTACACGACATTTGGCATCGTCGAGGTCGGCGATCTCGTACAGATCATAGAGGAGCCATTAGCCGTTGAACAAGCAGACGGTAACCGACGCGTCACGCAAAAAAGGAATTGTAGCGCGCAAGCGATGATGGAGGTTCCATGACAGAAATCAATTATGTTTTTGGTCTGGACTTTGGGACATCGAAGACCGCTGTCGCTCGGGCGAGAGCAGATGTCGCTAATCCAACGGCTGATCCGGTCGATATTCAGGGTGCCGGACATCGCATTCCCACTTGCGTTCTCGTCGACTCCGTCAATAACCGTGTCCATATAGGCGATGAGGCAGAACAAGAGTATTTTTTGATACGAAATGACGCAGCGGCACTGAATGCCTTTAAGTTTTATTCAAATTTCAAGCCGCATATTCAGAAAAGCACCGAATGCTACGAAATCGCCTTAATGTTCTTGAAAAAGCTTCGACAGGCCGATCGGCTGGATGAGAAATTCGGTTCGAGCAAGAGCGCCATTGCGGTCGGTTGCCCGGTTTTGTGGGAGGGGCGCGAAGCCAGAAAACTTTGCTCACTTCTTAAAGATGCGGGATTTCGGGCTCCTTTCGCAATTGCGGAGCCGGTGGGCGCGGCTTTTTATTTTCTAGGAGGACAGCTTCGTCCGGAAGATTTCCATCATGACATTGTGGTGGTCGACTGGGGCGCAGGCACATTTGACATGACCATTCTGCGGGCTAACAGGATGGAGATTGAGAATAGAAATACATATGGTTCCAATATTTATGGTGGTCGGTTGTTCGATGATCTGTTCTATCAATGGCTGTTGGAGATGGCGCGAAAGAGCGGCCGTCATGAAGAGCTTCGTAAGCTAACCGCACGGCCAATCAATTTGGCGTACTTGCACGCGATGAAATGCCGGGAGATCAAGGAAGCATTTTCACGGCACTATAGCAGAAACAGAAATGCGCCCGAGCGGCCATGGACCTGGACGACGCCGATTGTGCTCGGTAGCGGCCAGGACAGTATCAATCTCGGCGATTTTGCAGTTGAAAAGGTGGCCGAATTCGATGAGCGTACCAAGTCCTATCGAGCTTCGGACATGGTCAAACAATGGCTTTCGCTGTGCGCTAAGGATGCCAGGCCCGAGGAACAGGAGTTCGTAGCAGCCCTCCAAGCTGGCGACGTCGTGGATTTGAAAGCGTGGGGATTTCGGCTGATCGAGTGCGGGGTGGAGGAGCTTCGTGTTGGGGAGAGTGCGAAAGCCGTATTAACGGGAGGAAGCTGCAACTGGCGTTGGTTTTACGATTACCTCCGCTCCATGGAGCCTTTTGCCGGACGCTCTGATGCAATTTTGCGGGATGATGCGCCGGAACTGACCATTGCGCGCGGCTTGGCGCGCGTTTACGCGGTGGGTAGCTACAGCCGGAACCTTATCAAGACAATTGAATCAAGGCGTCCTAAGTTAAGGAAAGAACTCGAACGATTGTACACGGAGCTTCTGATGGGAGAAGAAGGCGCGAACCTCTCTCATTCTATAATGAGATTAATGAAGTACGATCAGAAGCTGGTGGATGAATTTGATGAAATTGTCAGAAGAGGATTGGAGCAAGAGCAAGCTGATTCTAAACGTCAACGTTGGATTGAGCGACGGCGTAATGCTATTATAAAACATGAAGCTGCAGTCAGGTCGGACATTCAAGAATTGTTGAAGAAATGGGTTGGCGATCACGGAAACGAGATGGGTCGGGCGGTAGAACGCTTCTCGACCGAGGCTGGTCGGCGAATTAATAAGAATGTGCTAAAGAATACTGTCGGAGAGACAGGAGGTTTAATTGAAGTTGCGATTGAAGCTTGTGGACCGACTGGCCAAAGCTCTTTCGGTGAAGCTTTGGAGAAACTAGGCGAGAATTTTCATTTAGGGCGGAACATTTGGAGCGTTTTGACCGAGCGAATAAAACGGTTAAGAGATATTTTGTCCGGCAAACAAGCAGTCAAGGAGGACGATAGGCTTGAACAGCAGATCCGTCAAGTAAGGCAGCGGTTTTTTGAGGAGTTGCCTTCTGAGATTGAGCGCAGCATATTGCGCGTACTAAGTCGGAGGCATTGGCCAAAGCATGTTTTGGGCCGCCGGATGCCTGCTAAGATTGAGCGCAGGATATTGCGCGGACAAAGCCGCGAGCAATGGGCGGAGCATGTTTTGGGCCGCCTGATTGAGACGCTTGAAACGCTCGTTCGTATCGCCCGTGTGGATCAAGCGGAAGAGGCTGCTCGCGAATCGAAATGATGGCTCGAGGTTGCAGCAGGTCGACATTGCGATAAATAAGTCGATTTGTAGGAGGCATGTGCAGGAGCCGGTTTGCAGTTTCCCGAGTGGATTGCGCCGTCTGACCTGATCCACGGTCACGCAGCCGGAGGGGCGCACGCCCGTCCGGTGCCGGACCCGGCTTGACAATGGAGGGGCCGCCGTTCCGTCGGCGGCCCTTCTGCATTGTGGCGGATCGGGTGGTATCGCTGCAGCCGTGTCCGCCGTCCGGGCGTCCGCGTTCTCAGCGCGCAAGGCCGCAATGGCGCGCAAGCGCAAAGGCCAGATCAAGCAGCGCCTCGTCGCCGCCGGCCCAGCCGATGAACGACAGGCCGACGGGGCAGCCGTCCACGCTGCCGACCGGGATCGACACCTGCGGCAGGCCGCCGAGCCCGGCAAGGCAGGTCAGCCGCATGACGCGGATACGATAGGACTCGAGCTCCGCCGCGGGCGTATCGAGGCGCGGCGCGATGCAGGGCGCGCTCGGCAGCGCCAGCACCGTCCCCGGCCTGATCGTCGCGCGCAGGTGGGCGCGCACGTCGGCGTGCAGCTTGCGCTGCGCGTCGGCCTGCTCCTTCGTCACCGTGGACGCGATCTGCATGCGCTCGGCGACGCCCGGGCCGAAGCGCGGCCGCTTCTCGGTGATGAAGCGGCCGTACACCTGCCAGATCTCATAGGCCTGAATCACGCGCACCGCCTCGCGCCAGGGATCGAGCGGCTGCGCAGGCCCCTCCGGCGCGATCCGCATCGCGCGCGGGGCGGGCAATGCGCCGGCCATGGCGGCGAGCGCCTCGCGCAGGAGCGCGGCGACCGGCGCATCGGCCTGCGCGAAGGCATCCTCGGCCAACAGGAGTTCCGTGATCGGCGCGTCGCTGCGCGGGCCGTCGAGCAGCACATGTCCCACCCGGCGGAACACGCCGGCGGTGGGCGCGAGCCAGCCGACGGTGTCGAACGACGGCGACATGTCCATCGCCCCGCGCGTGTCGACGCGGCCGAGCGTGGTGCGGATGCCATAGAGGCCGCAGAGCGAGGCGGGGACGCGCACCGAGCCGCCGGTGTCGGAGCCGAGCGCGAAGTCGCAGGCGCCGGCGGCGGCCGCCGCCGCCGAACCGCTGGAGGAGCCGCCGGGAATGCGGCCGGGCGCGCGCACGTTCACCGGCGTGCCGTAGTGCGCGTTCATGCCGGCGACGCTGTAGAAGAACTCGTCGCAGATGGTCTTGCCGATCACGGTCGCACCGGCCGCGAGCAGCTTTTCGATCGCCGCGGCGTGTTCGGTTGCCGGCTGTGCGTTCGCAAGCCAGTCGGGGTTGCCCGCGCCGGTGCGCTCGCCCTTGATGGCGTACATGTCTTTCACCGCGACGCTCAAGCCCGCGAGCGGCCCGCCGTCCGCGCCTTTCAGCGGAGCCTTCAGATCATGCGGAACGAAAAAACCGCTCATGCCGAGCCTTTCTGCGTGCCGAGGTACCAGTCGAGGATTTTCTCGCCGTCCCAGCAGGCGACGCCGGGCTGGGCCAGGATTTCCTCGAACGTGCGCTCGACATGGCCGATGCGGTGCGGTTGCCCCGACAGATAGGGATGCACCGCGATCGACATGAATTTGGCGCGCTCCGCCGATTCCGCGTAAAGCACCTTGAAGGCGTCGATCGCCCGCCGATAGAGCTCGTCAGAGGTGTGGTGTTCCAGGTTCATCATCACGATGTCGTGCAGTTCGAAATTGTAGGGCAGCGCCACCACCGGACGGTGCGTCGTCTTCAGCGTCACCGGCTCGTCGTCGAGCACCCAGTCGCCGATGTATTCGATGCCGGCCTGCGACAGATAATCGAGCGTATCGAAGGTCTGCGTCAGCCCCGGCCCGAACCAGCCGCGCGGCGGCCGGCCCCAGAACTTACCGATCACCTCCACCGCCTTCTTGATCGCGCCGAACTGGTCGTCGAGCTTGTGCATAGGCACCTGCTCGTAGCCGTGGGCGTTGAGCTCCCAGCCGGCATCGATCACCGCCTGCACCACCTGCGGATAGGTCTCGCACACGCGCGCATTGAGGGTGACCGTGGGCGTCACCTTCAGCCGTTGCAGCACCCGCTTGAGCCGCCAGAAGCCGACCCGCATGCCGTATTCATGCCAGCTCCAGTTCGGGTGGTCCGGCAGCATCGGCTGGCCCTGCGGCGGCGTGATCACCATGCGCGCCATCGGCCGCGATATGTCCCAGTGTTCGAGCGACATCAGCGGCCAGACGATGAGGCGAAGCCCATCCGGCAGCTTCAGCGGCGGGCGGCCCTCGATCGGGGAGAAGGCGAGGCGTTCGTGCGGTTGCATGGCGGTCCTGCCGATCATCGGAGTGCAAAGCCTGTCGCGCCAGGGCAAGGCTGTCAAACGCCATCCGCGCTGGTCGGATCGGCGCCCGGCGATTAGGCTTGCGCAGGACCCGTCGATGGAATGCCCGATGCAAGACACCGAAGTCCTGATTGCAGGCGCCGGCCCCGCCGGCCTGGTGCTCGCCTGCGATCTTGCGCGGCGCGACGTCAATTTCCGCATCGTCGAGATGAACCCGACGCCGCCGGATGAACGATCGGGGTCGCGCGGCAAGGGCATCCAGCCGCGCACGCTGGAAATCTACGACGACCTCGGCATCATCGACGCCGTGCATGCGGCGGGCGGTCCCTATTCGCCGGCGCTTGCCTGGGAAGGGCCGAAGCCGATCGGCGCGCCCAAGTTCCACCGAATCGAGCGGCGCGAACCGACCCCGGACGTGCCCTATCCGAGCATGTGGATGCTGCCGCAGCCGCGCGCGCTGCAACTGCTGCGCGCCCGGCTCGGTGAACTTGGCGGCAGGGTGGAGTTCGGCGTCAAGCTTGCCGGCTTCACACAGGACGCCGACGGCGTCACCGCCACGTTGCAACACGGCGATGGCCGACAGGAAAGCGTGCGCGCGGCCTATCTGGTCGGCGCCGACGGCGCGCGCGGGGTGGTACGCGCCGCCGCGGGCGTGGAGTTCGCGAGCGAAATGCTCGACCCGCATCCGATGATCACCGCCGACGTGGTGATCGAGGGCGGGCTCGACCGCGAACACTGGCACATGTGGGACACGGCCCCAGGCGGCGCGCTCTGGCTTGGCCCGCTGGTCAACAGCAACGCGTTCCAGCTCTACGCCAAGTTCGAGCACGAGGAGCCCGATCTTTCCATCGAGGGGCTTCGGCGGCTCGTGCGCGAGCGCACCGGCAAGCCCGAGCTCGACGTGCGCGAGGTACTGTTCGCCTCGCATTTCGGTTCGCGCTCGGGCATGGCGCGGCATTTCCGCATCGGCCGCGCGTTTCTTGTCGGCGATGCCGCGCATGTGCATCCGCCGGCGGGCGGGCAGGGCATGAACACGAGCGTGCAGGACGCCTACAATCTCGGCTGGAAGCTCGGCCAGGTGCTCAAGCACGGGGCGCCGCCTGATCTGCTCGACACCTACGAGCAGGAGCGGCTGCCGGTCGCCGCCAACCTGTTGCAGTTCGTGCTGGAAATGCACAAGGACTGGCTCGGCAAGCCCAGGGACAAGGAGGAGCCGCGCAAAGGCGAGCACCTGCAGCTGAGCCTCAATTACCGCGGCGGCCCCTTGTCGGTGGACGAGCGGCCGCCGGTCGACGACGGCGTGACGCGCGCGGGGGATCGCGCGCCGGATGCGCAGCTTGCCGATGCGGCGGGGCGGCCGATCCGGATGTTTGACGTCCTGCGCGGGCCGCATTTCACGCTGCTTGGGGTCGGCGACGCGACATGGCCCGCGCTCGATGCGCGGCCGCGGCGGGCGCTGCGCACGTTCAGCGTGCTGCCGGCGGGCGGCAGTGCGAAGGGAAACGGCGTGCTGATCGATCGCGCCGGGCAGGTGCGCCGCATCTACGGCGAGGGCCTGATCCTGATTCGACCCGACGGCTATCTCGGCTACACCGGGCCGCTGCGCGGGGCCAACGGCCTCGGTGCTTACCTTGCACGCTACTTCGGCTGACGGTACGTGGCTGCGAAAACGTGTCGCGCGCTGCCGCGACGGTGGCTGCGCGCGCGGCCTGGAAGCAAGGCGGACGAACGTCTAACGTTTGGAAAATTTCATTGGGAGGAGCAACGACAATGAAACGCTGGTTGACGGTCCTGGGATTGGCGCTCGGCGCGGCGCTCGCGCTGCCGCTTGCCGGTTCCGCGCAGGATTATCCGAGCCGCACGGTCAAGATCATCGTGCCGTTTCCCGCCGGCGGCACCGCCGACGCCATGCCGCGCATCGTCGCCGACTATCTGTCGCGCAAATGGGGGCAGCCGGTGGTGATCGAGAATCGCGCCGGCGCCGGCGGCAATGTCGGCGCCGAAGCCGCCTACAAGTCGGATCCCGACGGTTATACCCTGTTCGCCTCGCCGCCGCCGCCGCTCGTCATCAATCACAATCTCTATCCCAGGCTGAATTTCGATCCGACCCAGTTCATTCCGCTCGCGGTGATGGGCAAGGTTCCGAACTCGCTTCTGACCAATTCGCCGCGCTTGAAGGATGCCAAGAGCGTGGCGGACGTGATCGCCTTCGCCAAGGCCAATCCGGGCGTGCTCAATTCGGGTACGCAAGGGGTGGGAACGACGGCGCACCTGACGTCGGAACTGTTCCAGCAGATGGCGAAGGTCAAGTTCCAGCACATCCATTACCGCGGCTCGGCGCCCGCAGTGCAGGACCTGGTCGCGGGCAACGTCGACATCGCCTTCGACAACATCGGCGCCGCCATGTCACTGATCAAGGGCGGCAAGATTCGGCTGCTCGGCGTTTCGACCGCCAAGCGGCTGCCGTTCCTGCCGGACGTGCCGACGATTGCCGAAACCGTGCCGGGATTCGTGGTGGTGACCTGGTTCGCTCTCGTCGCCCCGCCGAAGACCCCGCAGCCGATCGTCGCCAAGCTCAACGCCGACATCAACGAGGCGTTGCGCGATCCGGGCGTCCGTCAGCGGCTGGAGAACCTGTCGGCCGAGGTGGTCGGCGGAACGCTCGCCGAGAACGCCGCCTTCTTCAAGTCCGAAGTCGAGGTGTGGCACAACGTGATCAAGACCGCTGACGTCAAGCTTCCCTGACGTTCCTGCAAGGCGGCAAAGGCATTGGTCTGAGCGGCAGGACGCGCTATTTCAGGGCGCCCGCCGCCCACGCCAATGTCCGCATCCTCCGACCCGTCGACCGCTTCCGCCTCGTTGCTGCGCGCGCACCGCTCGTTCGTGCGCTACTGGTTCGCGCGCACCTCGACCAATGCCGCGTACATGATGCAGGCAGTAGCGGTCGGCTGGCAGATCTACGATCTGACCGGCAGCGCCTTCGATCTGGGCCTCGTCGGGCTTGTGCAGTTCGTGCCGGTCGTGGTGCTCGGGCTCCTGGTCGGGCAGATTGCCGACCGTTACGACCGGCGCCTGGTGGTCGGCACCTGCCAGGTGGTCAAGGCGCTGGCCGCCGTCGTGTTCGCCGCGGGCACCGTCGGCGGCTGGCTCACGCGCGATGCGATGCTGGCGATCCTCTTCGTCAGCGGCACCGCGCGCGCCTTCGAGACTCCGACCATGCACGCGCTGGTGCCGGGGATCGTGCCGCCCTTGTTGCTGCCGCGCGCGATCGCGGCGTCGGCGACCGCCAACCAGTCGGCGATCATCGGCGGCCCGGCGCTCGGCGGACTCCTCTATCTGCTCGGGCCGAGCGTCGTCTACGTCACCTGCGCGGCGGTGTTCCTCGTCGCAAGCGTGCTTGCCGCCACGATTCGCCTGCTCGGGCCGCCGCCTGGGCGCACGCCGATCACCCTCAAGACGCTGCTTGCCGGCTTCATCTATATCCGCGGCAACCCGGTGGTGCTCGGCGCCATTTCGCTCGACCTGTTTGCCGTGCTGCTCGGCGGGGTGACGGCGCTGCTGCCGGTCTATGCCAAGGACGTGTTGGACGCCGGCCCCTGGGGCCTCGGGCTGTTGCGCTCGGCGCCGGCGGTCGGGGCGCTGCTCATGTCCATCGTGCTCGCCCGCCGCGCGCTCGAACGACGCGTCGGCCCCATCCTGCTGCTCTCGGTCGCCGTGTTCGGCCTCGCCGCCATCGTCTTTGCCCTGTCGACGTCGCTCGTACTGTCGATGCTCGCGCTTGCGATCTACGGGGCGGCCGACGCAGTGAGCGTGGTGATCCGTCACTCGCTGGTGCAGACGCGCACGCCAAGCGACATGCTGGGCCGGGTCACGGCGGTCAACTTCATGTTCACCGGCACCTCGGGCACCCTCGGTGAGTTCCGCGCGGGCGCCGTGGCTGCCCTGTTCGGGGCCTTCGCCTCGGTGCTCGCCGGCGGCATCGGCGCCGTGATGATTGCGCTGGTCTGGATGCGGCTGTTTCCCGAGATTGCGCGCGTCGATTCGATCCAGGGCGCGACCGCTGCCGATGGACAAGGTCCGCCAAAAACGTGAATGTCGAAACAGCGTTGCGGCCACGACCGGGCGGACGGCCGCTCCAGGAGCAAGGCCGTCGCATGGATGAGACCGATGTTGCACCCGATCCGGCTGCCGGCGATGCCGTCGGCGCCGCGGCCGATCCGCATTACATGTACAAGCCCTCCATGCTCGGGGCGCCGTGGGAATTCGCTTTGCGACGTGAGGGGCTGGAATGGCGCTACGGCCGCCATTCGGGACTTGTTCGCTACGATCGCATTGAGCGCGTGCGCATGGCCTACCGGCCGGTGACGCTGCAATCGCACCGCTTCGTCACCGAAATCTGGTCGCGGGACGCGCCGAAAATTTCGATCGCCTCGACGTCCTGGCGCAGCCTCGTCGAACAGGAGCGGCTCGACGCCGCCTATCGCGCCTTCGTCGGCGAACTGCACCGCCGGCTTGCCGCGGCCGGCACGCGCGCGCGCTTTTCCAGCGGCATGCCGCTTGCGGTCTACGGGCTCGGTGTGGCGGTGTTTGCCGCGCTGACCGGCGTGATGATCGTGCTCGCCGGTCGCGCCGCGCTCGCCGGCGACTGGGCGGGGGCGGCGCTGGTTGCCGGTTTTCTTGCCCTGTTCGGCTGGCAGGTGGGCAACTTCTTTCGCCGCAACCGGCCGCGCCGCTATCGGCCCGAGGCCCTGCCCGAGGCGGTGCTGCCGCACGTAAGGCCCTGAGGACCGCGGTCAGCGGCGCACCACCATCACCGAGCAGGTGGCATAGCGCACCACATGGCCCGCTACCGAGCCGAGAAAATAGGTGCGCACGCCGACCCGGTGCGAGCTCATCACGATGAGATCGGCGGCGCAGGACTTCGCCTCGTCCAGGATCTCGTGGTAGATGCCGCCCTGGCGCACCACCATGCTGACGCGGTCGGGACCGAGGGCGATCTCCTTCGCGATGATGGCGAGGGCTTCCTCGGCCGAGCGCCGTTGCTGGGCGTCAAAATCCGGCGGCACGTATTCGGCGAGCATGGCCGGTGTGACCGGCAGCACGTTGATCAGGCGGATGCCGCCGCCGGTGGCCTTGGCCAGCATCACTGCCGTGTCGAGCGCGGGCCTGGCAAGATTGGGGTCGGCAAGATCGACCGGCACGAGGATATGGCTGTACATGGCGCGCTCCACCGCGGCCCGCACGCAGCGGATCGCAGCGCATCATGCCACAAATCGCAGTCGTGCGGGCACCATTAGTCGGTTGCCTCGGCCAGCCATTGCGGCGTGACGAAATGCTCCAGGCGTCCGCCGTGCGGATGCACGCGGCTCCATGCGTCGACGGCAAAGGTGATCACCGCGAGCGCGGAGGTCGGGAAGTTCTCCTTGAGCCGCTGCCTGGCCTCCACGTCGCCGGTTGCAATCAGCAGCGCGGCCAGTTCCTGCAGGCCGGGGTTGTGGCCGACGATCAGCAGCGTGCGCACCGATGGCGCGGTTTCCCGGATCACCGCGAGGATTGCCGGCGGCGCCGCTTCGTAGAGACGCTCATCGTAGCTCACCGCCGGCCGGCGCTCGAACGCTCCCGCGACGAGTTCGTAGGTTTCGCGTGTGCGCACCGAAGGCGAAACGACGGCGAGATCGGGCACAAGCCCATGGCGCAGCAGGTATTGGCCGATTCGCGGCGCATCGACGCGACCGCGCTCGGTCAGGATGCGATCGAGGTCGCGCTCCCCGGGCCTGGATCGTTCCGCCTTGGCGTGACGCAGGAGCATGAGGCGACGCATGCGGGCCTTGCCTTTACGTTGTCCCAACTTTCCGTGGTAACGATTTGCCGTTAGCAGTCTAGCATGACGCCCGGCCGAAGCCGGTTCGCGGCGGCCTGTTCGTGAGGCGCGATGCCCGCAGCCGATCCGAATACCTACGGGGCAAGCTGGTACGCCGCAACCGCCGTGGCCGTTCCGCCGCGCCCGCGCCTGGCGGTCGAACTCGACGTCGATGTCTGTGTGATCGGCGGCGGGCTCGCCGGCCTCACCACCGCGCGCGAAGTGGCACGGCGCGGCTGGTCCGTGGTGGTGCTGGAGGCCCAGCGCATCGCCTGTCACGCCTCCGGCCGCAACACCGGCTTCGTGCTGCCGGGATTTGCAGCCGATCCGCGCGTGGTGGTCGCGCGCGTCGGACTTGCCCACGCGCGCAGCCTGTGGGCCCTGTCGGCGGCGGGGGTCGAATACGTGCGGCAAGCGGCGCGCGCGGCGGGCATGCCCGGCGTGGAACTCGAGGCGGGCGGATGGCTCCGCGTCTCCAAGACCGATCCCGCCTTTCCGCCGCAGGCACTGGTCGATCTTCTGGCGGGCGAATTGGGCATCGCGGTCGAGACCTGGTCCGCGGAGCGGGTGCGCGACGAATTGCGTTCGCCGCTCTATTTCGGCGGCCTGCACTATCCGCATGCCTTCTGCCTGCATCCGCTCAATTATGCGCTCGGCCTTGCGGCTGCGGCCGAGGCCGCGGGCGCGCGCATCTGCGAGGAGACGCCCGCGCTGGAGATCGATCCGGCTGGCGTGCGCAAACGCGTCGTGACGCCTGCGGCGCGCGTGCGCGCCGCCCATGTGGTGCTCGCCGGCAACATCCAGATCCGCGCGCTCATGCCGCAGATCGCCGCAACGCTGATCCCGATCTCGACCTACGTCGTGACCACCGCGCCACTCGGCGACACGATCAAAGATGCGATCCGCTATCGCGGGGCGGTCAGCGACACCGAGCTTGCCGACAACCACTACCGGGTGGTGGACAGCGACCGCCTGATGTGGTCGGGCCGCTGCAGCGTTTGGCGCGGCAGGCCGCAGCGCTACGTCAAGGCGCTGATCAGGGATCTGGTGCGCACCTATCCCCAGCTTGGCCGCGTACCGGTCGAATACGCCTGGCGCGGAACGCTCGGCAACACCGTGCACCGCATGCCGCAGATCGGCGAGGTCGCGCCCGGACTGTGGCTGCTCAGCGGGTTCGGCGGGCACGGGCTCAACACGACGGCGATGGGCGGCGAGATCATTGCGCGCGCGATCGTGGAGGGAGATCAGACCTGGCGGCTGTTCGTACCGTTCGAACTGGTCCATGCCGGCGGCCTGTTCGGGCGCGCGGTGGCCCAGATCTGTTATTGGGGGAATCGCGCACGCGAACGGCTGCAGGGGCCGCTCGCGCGGAAGCGCGACGCGGCGCAGCGGCACGATGCCGAGCGCCGACGGCTTGCGGCGGAGAAAGCCAAGGCGGGCGCCACCCCGGCGCGACCATCGCCCGGCGAGCCGGGGGCGGTGCCGGCGTCCGCAGCCGCGGCAGCGCAGGAGGCGAAAGGGTCAGCGCTTGCGCCCACGTCTTCGCTCGTGCTGCCGCCGGTGGAATTTGTCGCAACCGGGGCGCAACCGGGCGGCGCGCCATCATCCGCCGACGAGCGTGCCTGAGGGCGTCAGCGTCCTTCGCGGCGGGCCATGAAGGCGAGCCGCTCGAACAGGTGCACATCCTGCTCGTTCTTGAGCAGCGCGCCGTGCAGCGGCGGGATCAGTTTCTTGGGGTCGCGCTCGCGCAAGATTTCCGGGCCGATGTCCTCGACCATCAGCAGCTTCAGCCAGTCGAGCAGCTCGGAGGTGGAGGGCTTCTTCTTGATGCCCGGCACCTCACGCACCTCGTAGAACAACCGCAGCGCCTCGCTGACCAGCCGCTGCTTGATGCCGGGAAAGTGCACCTCGACGATCGCCCGCATCGTGTCGGGGTCGGGAAAGCGGATGTAGTGGAAGAAGCAGCGGCGCAGGAACGCGTCCGGCAGCTCCTTTTCGTTGTTGGAGGTAATGATGACGATCGGGCGGCGGCGTGCCTTTACCGTCTCGCCCGTCTCGTAGACGAAGAACTCCATGCGGTCGAGTTCGAGCAGGAGATCGTTCGGAAATTCGATATCGGCCTTGTCGATCTCGTCGATCAAAAGGACCGGCCGTTCGGCGGAGACGAAGGCCTCCCACAGCTTGCCGCGCTTGATGTAATTGCGGATATCCTTGACGCGCTCGTCGCCGAGCTGGCTGTCACGCAGGCGCGACACCGCATCGTATTCGTAGAGGCCCTGCAGCGCCTTGGTGGTTGACTTGATATGCCATTCGATCAGCGGTGCGTTCAGCGCCTTGGCGATTTCGAGCGCCAGTACGGTCTTGCCGGTGCCGGGCTCGCCCTTGACCAGCAGCGGTCGTTCGAGCGTGATCGCCGCGTTGACCGCAATTTTCAGATCGTCGGTGGCAACGTAAGCGCTGGTGCCTTCAAATCGCATGCGATCTCCTGTCCGATGCGACAGGGACACTAGGCCATGGGCCAAGCGGCGAGCAAGGTCGCGGCCTGAACGGAGGCGCCGACAACGGGCCGGCGTGATCGGCTTGTGCAAGGGACGTGCGTTTTGGCGTTGGTGCGCCTGGCGCGCGCCTTGCGGGGCGCGGCCCGGAGCCCGGCAAATCTTGCCCGGCGGCGGCGCAAAATGCCCGGAGGCGGGTCGGGCGTTCCGGATAACACGTTGATCAGGCGCCGGATTTTCCTGGCGCGCGGCTTGCAACGGAGCGCGCCAGCGTTGCGGCCTGCGTGCGTTCGACGCGGGCCTGCGTCGATCAGTGGAGACGAGTCACATGGGTATTTTCGGGGCGCTCACCACCGCCGTCAGCGGCATGCGCGCGCAGTCCTACGCACTCGAGAACATTTCCGGCAACATCGCCAATTCTCAGACGGTCGCGTTCAAGCGGGTCGACACCAACTTCGAAGACCTCATCCCCGACAACCTGCCGTCGAAGCAACTGTCGGGCAACGTGGTGGCGAGTTCGCGCTCCACCAACAGCGTTCAAGGCGACATCCAGAACGCCTCCGTCGGCACCTACATGGCGATCAACGGCCAGGGCTTCTTCGTGGTGCAGAAGCCCTCAAGCTTCGTTGACAACCGGCCGGTGTTCGACGGCGTCGATCTCTACACGCGGCGCGGCGACTTCCAGCCGGACAAGAACGGCTACCTGGTCAATGGCGCCGGCTACTACCTCATGGGCATTCCGGTCGATCCGACCACCGGCAATCTGGTCGGCAGCGTGCCGCAGCTCCTGCAGTTCGACAACGGCTTCCTGCCCGCGCAGCCGACGACGCAGATCGAGTACAAGGCCAACCTCGCGAGCTATCCGCTGACGCCCTCGCACGTCACCAACGTGCCGCGCTCCGAATTGCTCAGCCCTGCCAACTTCCAGGCCAATCCGATCGCGGGGCCGCCGGCGCCGGCCAAGATTCTCGGCGTGGGGGCCGCGCTCCTGCCGGACGCGGTCGCGGTACTGACCGGCAGCCAGGACATTTCCGGACTGACCTCGGCCGGCGGTACGCTCGTGCTCAACGGCACCAACATCACCATCAATGCCGGCGACAACGCCGCCGCCATCGTTGCCGCGATCAATGCGCAGACCGGCACGACCGGCATTACCGCCTCGCTCAACGGCACCAACCGTCTCGTGCTCACCAGCGCCGATGCCGACACCAACGTTGCCATCGGTGGCGGCAGCACGCTTGCGCTCTTGACCGAGCTCGGCCTTTCCGTCGGCACCACCAACGCCACCAATCTCCTCACCCAGAGCGCCGTGTCCGCCGGCCAGACCCTGACCATCACCGTCGGCAGCAATCCGACGCTCACCATCACCTTCGGCACCGGCCCAGGCCAGGTCTCGACCATGGCCGAACTGTCGACCGCGCTTGGAACGCTGACCGGCGGCATCGCCTCGGTGAATGCGAGCAACGGCAACATCACCATCACCGCGGGCAACATGACCGACACGCTCACCGTCGGCGGCACAGCGACGGCGTCGACCTTCGGCATTCGCACCTTGTCCGCGGTCGCCTCCAACGGCACCGTGATCGGCAACGACGTCTCCACCTTCGTCCGGGAATCGATCGGCGGTGGCGCCATCACCGCCTACGACACGGCGGGCTCGCCGGTGAACATCCAGCTTCGCTGGGCCAAGGTTGACAGCAAGCTCTATGGCGGCGTCGACACCTGGAACCTGTTCTATCAGGTGAATTCCAACGCCACCGGCACGCAGGCCGCCTGGAGGAACGTCGGCGTCAACTACACCTTCGGCGCCAACGGGCAGATGGACCCCTTGGTCGCAAGCGTCAGCCTTCCCAACGTGGTGGTGGACGGGGTGTCCCTCGGCAATCTCACCATTACGCACGGTTCCGGCGGCATCACTCAGTTCTCCGACGCCAACGGCAACGTTCAGGTCAACCTGCTGCAGCAGAACGGTTATGCCGCCGGCGTGCTGCAATCGGTCTCCGTCAACGACAAAGGCCGCGTGGTCGGCACCTATTCCAACAGCCGCACCATCGATCTGGCGGAAATCACGCTTGCCAACTTCAACGGCACCAACGGGCTCAAGCGCATTGACGGCGGCGCCTTCGTCGCCACCGACGCCTCCGGCCCGCCCACCTACGGCGCCCCCGGCAAGATCGTCGGCTCCTCGCTCGAAGGCTCCAACACCGACATCGCCGACGAGTTCACCAAGCTGATCGTCACGCAGCAGGCCTATTCGGCCAACACGCGGGTGATCTCGACCAGCAATCAGATGGTCCAGGACCTGCTGAACATGCTGCGCTAGGCGACGGCAGCGGCGCGTAGGGACGGCGGCCTCGCATGAGTCTCTCACAAGCACTCAACACCTCGCTCGCCGGGCTGCGGGTGACGCAGTCCGGCCTCTCGCTGATTGCCGCCAACGTCGCCAACGCGCAAACGCCGGGATACGTCCGCAAGACACTGGTGCAGGAAAGCACGGTTGCCGGCGGCTACGGCGCCAGTGTCCGCATCGCCGCCGTCAACCGTGAGCTCGATCAGTACCTGCAACGGCAGTTGCGCATCGAGAGCGCCGGCGGGGCCTACGCCGGCTTGCGCGCGACCTTTTATCAACGGCTGCAGGGGATCTATGGCGAGCCGGGCTCTGCCAGTGCGATCGAGAGCGTGTTCAACAAGTTTGCTGCGGCGGTGCAGGCCCTGATCACGAGTCCGGAATCGACGTCGGCGCGCAGCGTCGTGCTGAACGCGGCGCAGGTGCTCGCGCAGCAGCTCAACGGCATGACCGCCGACATCCAGGCGTTGCGCGCCGACGCCGAAGGCGCTCTGGCCGATGCGGTCGCCTCCGCCAACAACGCCATCCACAACATCACCGAGCTCAACGCCCAGCTCGCGAATGCGACGGCCGACAATGCCGCTGCGGCTGCGCTGAAGGATCAGCGCGACTTCTACATCGACCAACTGTCCGAACTGATCGACATCCGGGTCGTGGTCGCTGACCACAACCAACTGCAGATATTCACCAATTCCGGCGTTCAACTGGTCGGCAGCGGCCCGGTGCAGCTCGTGTTCAACGCCCAGGGGACGATGACGCCGGCCACCCAGTGGAATGCCGATCCGGCAAAAAGCAATGTCGGCACGCTCACGCTGGTGTCGCCCGGCGGCAGCACGCTCGACCTGATCGCCGGCAAGGCCATCCGCTCCGGGGCGATCGCGGCCCTGCTCGACATGCGCGACAACGTGCTGGTGCAGGCGCAGAACCAGCTCGACGGCATGGCCGCGGCGATGGCTAAGTCGCTGTCCGACGAGGTCACCGCGGGGACGGCGGTCAACGTCGGGCCGCAAGCCGGTTTCGAGGTTGACGCCGGCGGCATGCTCGCCGGCGACAGCCTCAGCGTGAGCTACTTCGACCGGATGAGCAACGAACTTCGCCGCGTCACCATCGTGCGCGTGGACGATCCGGGCGCCTTGCCGCTCGACAATGCCGCGACCGCGGACCCGGGCGACGAGGTCATCGGCATCGATTTCTCCGGTGGGCTCGGCGCGGTGGCAAGCCAGCTCAATGTCCTGTTCAGCGGACGGCTGCAGTTTGCCAATCCCTCGGGCACCACCCTGCAGGTGCTCGACGACGGCGTGCCCAACCGCACCGACGTCAACGCCTTCTCGGTCACCAAGACGGCAACGGCGCTGTCCGGCGGCGGTGTTGCATTCCCCTTCTTCACCGACGGGACAACCCCCTTTTCCGGAGCGATCAGCGCGACTGGTCCGCAGAGCCTTGGCTTCGCCGGCCGCATCGCCGTCAACCCGGCGCTGCTTGCCGACCCCTCCAAGCTCGTCGGCTTCGCCGCAGGCCTTCCCGCCGGCGACCCCACCCGGCCGAACTTCATTTACCGGCAATTGACCGAGGCAAGCTTTGCCTTCTCGGCGCAGACCGGGCTCGGCGCCGAGTCGTCGCCCTTCGTGGGGAGCCTGCCCGCGTTCCTGCGCCAGATGCTGAGCGTGCAGGGAGAAGCCGCGGCAAGTGCCGAAGGCCTGGCGACCGGCCAGGACATCGTGGTCAACGCCCTCAAGCAGCGCCTCAACGAACAGGCCGGCGTCGACGTCGATCAGGAGATGGCGCATCTCATTGCCTTGCAGACCGCCTACGGCGCCAACGCCCGCGTCATGTCCGTGGTTCGCGACATGCTGGAAGTGCTGTTGAACGTGTGAGGCTGCCATGAACGTGACCGGAGTGGGCCTGAGCGCGGCGATGTCGATCCGGACAGTGCTGGAAATGCGCCGCCAGCTCGACGACCTGCAACGCCAATTGGGCACCGGCAAGAAGTCGGTCGATTACGCCGGGCTCGGGCTCGATCGCGGCCTGACGATCGGGCTGCGCGCCCAGCTCTCCGCCTTTGCCGGCTATCAGCAGACCATCGCCCAGGTCGGTGTTCGGCTCGACCTCATGCAGACTGCGCTCGATCAGTTCGGCACGGTCACGACCAGCGCCAAGAACGCGGTGTTGCAGTCGCGCTTCGCACTCAACGGCGGCACGACCACCCAGGCGCAGGCCGATACGCGCACGCTGCTCGATCAGGCGGTGGCGCTGCTCAACACGGCGGCGGACAATCGCTATCTGTTCGCCGGTCGCAACGTCGACCGCCCGCCGGTCGAGAGCGTCGAGCGCATCCTCAACGGCGACGGAGCGCGCGCGGGATTTGCCCAGGTGACGGCCGAGCGCCGCCTCGCCGATCTCGGCGCGAACGGGCTCGGCCGGCTCGTTGTCGGCGCGCCTTCGGCCACCGCCGTGTCGCTAACCGAGGATGCGGTGTCGCCCTTCGGCTTCAAGCTCGCCGGCGTGCAGTCGCAGCTTACCGGCGCTACCGTGAGCGGGCCTGCCGGCACGCCGGCTGCGCTTACGATCGACCTTGGCGCCACCAATCCGAACGATGGCGACACCGTCCGGTTCAGCTTCACCCTGCCCGACGGCACGAGTCGCGAACTCGTGCTCACCGCCACGAACTCGCCGACCCCGGCACCCGGCCAGTTCGCCATCGGCGCCACCTCCGACGTCACCGCCGCCAACCTCGGCGTGGCGCTGACGCAGGCGCTCGGCACGCTTGCGGCCACCGAACTGGTTGCAGCCTCGGCCGTGGCCGCCGGCAACGACTTTTTCGACACCGATGCCGCCAACCCGCCGCGGCGGGTGGCCGGTCCGCCGTTCGACAGCGCGACCGCCCTGGTTGCGGGCACCGCCGCCGACACCGTGTTCTGGTACGTCGGTGACGACGGCACCGACGATCCCCGTGGCACCGCTGTGGCACGCGCCGACCAATCGCTGTCGGTCTCCTATGGCGTGCGTGCGAGCGAACGGGCGTTGCGCCGCACCGTGCAAAGCCTTGCCGTGTTTTCGGTCGCCACGTTCTCGGCCGGCGATCCGAACGCGGAGACCCGGTACGCCGCGCTGCAGCAGCGTGTCGGCGCGGCGCTCGTCGGGCCCGCAAATGAGCAGAAGATTTCCGACATCCAGGGCGAGCTTGCCGGCGCGCAGGTGGCGCTGAATGCGGCCAAGGACCGGCATCGCCAGACCGCGAGCGCGTTGGAGGGTTTGCTGCAAGGCGTCGAGGGCGTTTCCACCGAGGAGGTGGCGGCCAAGATCCTGGCGCTGCAGACCAGCCTGCAAGGCACGCTGCAGACCACCGCGATGCTGTTGCGCACCAATCTGCTCGAGTATCTCTGACCGCGCATGCAAAGACGAGGCCCCGCCGCTTCGGGCGGGACCAAGCAGATGCAGTGATGCATGCGCGGCTCAGCCGCGGCCGAGCAGGCCCGCGGCAATCTCGCGGTTGATCTTGATCAGCGAGACCAGATGCTCGGGGCGCGGGTCCGCGCTCGTCGTCAGGGTCTGGTTGAGAACGAAGATGCCGAGGTTGGCGACGTTCTGCCGGATCGCCTGCGGCAGCGGATTGGAACTGTCGGTCGCCGTGGTGAGAAAGACGGTCCAGAGCTTGCGGTTGAACAGGAGCGCGTCGTCAAGCTGTGACTTGTTGCTTTCCCAGGAGTCGTGCAGCGCCTGTAATCGCGCCGCAGCCTGCAACAACAGGTTGGCTTCAAGCTCGCGCGGGCTCAAGGTCTGCTTTGCCACGTTTCCGTAGGCCTGGGCCGCGTTTTGCATGTTGCATCAGCTCCTGTTCGTAGCCGATCAGCTTTCGGCTCTCCTTCAGGGCTTTGTAGAGGTTTCCCGTTAAGATTTGATTATTGATAACTTCGATGTATGGCCAGGTGCTCGGCGCCGCCTGCACGATGTCGCGCACCAGCGAGAAGTAAAGCTCGTGATGGTCGCTGGGATTGCGCGAGGTGTACATGAGCTGCACGGCAAGATAGATGCGCTTGGCCGGTGTATCGGCCTGCTCCGGCCGCATGATGTCCTTTTCCCGGAGGATCGGTACCGTTCCCTTGATCGTAAAGCGGGCGCGCTGCGGTCCGTTGATCAGGAGGCTGTCGCCGATGATGATGCGCTCATGCGGCCGGAGTTCGACTTGAAGGGGCATGTGCGGCTCCTTGCGGTTCGCCGATCGTTGCGGCCATTCGACAAACGAGACGACGTGAACGGGGGCCCGCCCTCGTCCGTGTCTGTTCGCGCTAGCCGAACAGCCGCAGCACGGCCTGGTCGGCCTGCGCCGAGAGCGCGAGCGCCGTGGTCGAAAGCTGCTGGCGGGTCTGCAACGCGAGCAGGTTGGCGCCCTCCTCGTTGGTGTCGGCCAGCACCAGGTTGTCGGCGCCAGTCTTGAGCGTGCTGATCAGGTTCTTGGTGAAGTCCTGGCGGATCTGCACCGTGGTCAGATTGGAGCCGAACTTGGACGCCTGGTTGCGCAGCGTCTTGAGCGCAACGTCGAGGTCGGCAATGGTGACGTCGATGTTGCCGTCGGCCTGGAAATAGCCGGTGCCGATGGTGGCCAGGCCAAGGCCGGCCGAGTCGAAGGTGACGCCGGTGATCTGCAGGAAACTCGTGCCGGTCTCGTTGAACAGCACCTTGAAGTCGTCGCCGTTGAGCAGGTTGACGCCGTTGTAGGAGGAGTCCTTGACCAGCGCGTCGATCTGCGACAGCACGTTGTTGTAGTCCTGCTCCAGGCTCGTGCGCGTGGAGTTCGGCGAGCCGACCGTGATGGTCCCCTGGGTGGTGCTGCTCTGCGCGATGCCGAGCGCGGTGGCGAGCGCGGCATTGGAGGCGGTCAGCACCAGGCTGTTCTGGGTACCGGTGGTGGAGGCGACGTTGAAGGTCACCGCCGTGTTCGAGGCCGAGCCGGTGACGCCGGCGAGCGTGGCGATCTTGGTGTTCAGCTCGGCGAGCGTGGAGACCTCGCCCGCGCCGGTGCCGAAGGTGATCACCTGGTTGGCGCCGCCGTTGACCTGCACGGTGAGCGTCTGGCCGGAGGAGCCGATGTTGTCGAGCAGGCTTGTCGAGTTGTAGGTGTTGTTGGTGAGCCCCGCGCCCGAGTTGTTGCTGATCACGAAATCGATATCGGCATTGAGGGCGTTGATGCGGATGCCGTCGCCGCCGCCGTTGGCGACGAGTTCGATGTCGGACCCGGTCACGCCGGAGTTTGAGAGTGCGGTGGCAAAGCTTGCCTGCAGGCCCGCCAGGATTTCGGCATAGGTGGCGCTGGCGTCCGAAGTGTAGGTGACGGTCTCGGCGCCGGCACCGTTGATGTTGATGTCGAAGGAGTAGGTGGTGTTGTTGGCGATCGTGATGGCGGCGCCGTTGCCGGTGGTGCCGAGCGTCTCGTCGGTCGGGTTGCCGGTCACGGTGAAGGCGCTGTAGGTGGTGGAGCCGGGTTGCGGCGCCTGCAGCGCCTGCTTGGCGATCGACTTCGCCGACTCGACAAGCTTGGTGAGGGAGGAGAGGCCGGTGTCGGCGGCCTTCAGCACCTGCGTCGCTTGCCCGATCGAGTCGAGCAAGGCGCTGAGATCGCTGGCGCGGTTGGACAGCGCCTGCGAGGTGAAAAAGCTTCCCGGATTGTCGAGGGCGGAATTGATCTTCTTGCCGGTTGCAAGGCGGTTTTGTGTCGCCGACATCAACTCGGCCGTCGTCTGAAGGGCCAGGAGGTTTTGCCGGACGCCAGCAGAGAGAACGATATCGCTACTCATGATGGACACCTTGATGACGAATGCACTGGAATCGTCCCGCAGAACGACTGGCACGATAATGAGCCAGTAACCCTAATGCGGCGTAAATCGAACGCTAACGATCGGTTAAGGCAAAGGGGCGAACGGGCCAAAAAAGAAGCGGGGCGCCGAGGCGCCCCGCTGGATCGCGCGATGGTGCGAGGATCAGAACAGCCGCAGCACGGCCTGGTCGGCCTGCGCCGACAGCGCGAGCGCGGTGCTGGACAGCTGCTGGCGGGTCTGCAGCGCGAGCAGGTTGGCACCCTCGGCGTTGGTGTCGGCCAGCACCAGGTTGTCGGCGCCGGTCTGCAGCGCGTTGACCAGGCTCTTGGTGAAGTCCTGGCGGATCTGCACCGTGGTCAAGTTCGATCCGAACTTGGACGCCTGGTTGCGCAGGGTGGCCAGCGCCGTGTCGAGCTTGGCGATCTCGACGTCGATGTTGCCGTCGGCCTGGAAATAGCCGGTGCCGATGGTGGCAAGGCCAAGGCCGGCCGTATCGAAGGTCACGCCGGTGATTGACAACGAACTCGTGCCGGTCTCGTTGAACAGCACCTTGAAGTCGTCGCCGTTGAGCAGATTGACGCCGTTGTAGGAGGAGTCCTTCACCAGCGCATCGATCTGCGACAGCACGTTGTTGTAGTCCTGCTCCAGGCTCGTGCGCGTGGAGTTCGGCGAACCGACCGTGGCGGTGCCCTGGGTGGTGCTGCTCTGCGCAATGCCGAGCGCGGTGGCGAGCGCAGCATTGGAGGCGGTCAGCACCAGGCTGTTCTGCGCGCCGGTGGTGGAGGCGACGTTGAAGGTCACCGCGGAGTTGGAGGCCGAGCCGGTGACGCCGGTGAGCGTGCCAATCTTGGTGTTCAACTCGGCGAGCGTGGAGACCTCGCCTGTGCCGGTGCCGAAGGTGATGACCTGGTTGGCGCCGCCGTTGACCTGCACGGTGAGCGTCTGGCCGGAGGAGCCGATGTTGTCGAGCAGGCTTGTCGAGTTGTAGGTGCCGTTGGTCAGGCCGGTGTTGGCTGTCGCGTTGGCGACCACGATGTCGATGTCGGCGTCGACCGCATCGAGCTTGAGGTCGTTGCCACCACCGCCGGCGGAGAGCGTAACCCGACCGGAGAAGCCTGCAGCGGTCAGTTCGGTGGCAAGGTCGGCCTGCAAGCCGGCGAGGATTTCGGCGTAGGTGGCGTCGGCATCCGACGTGTAGTTGACCGTGCGGTTGCCCGAGCCGTTAATGTTGATGTCGAACGAATAGGCCGTGCTGTTGGCCACGGTGACGGCTGCGCCGTCGTGGCTCGCCAGCGTCTCGTCGGTCGGATTGCCGGTGACGGAGAAGGCATTGTAGGTGGTGGAGCCGGGTTGCGGCGCCTGCAGCGCCTGCTTGGCGATCGACTTTGCCGACTCGACGAGCTTGGTGAGAGAGGCAAGGCCGGTGTCGGCGGCCTTCAGCACCTGCGTCGCTTGCCCAATCGAATCGAGCAGCGAATTGAGGTCGCTGGCGCGGTTGGACAGGGCCTGCGAGGTGAAGAAGTTGCCCGGATTGTCGAGCGCCGAGTTGACCTTCTTGCCGGTCGCGAGCCGGTTCTGCGTGTCGCTCATCAGAGCGGCAGTGGTCTGCAGCGCCAGCAGGTTCTGCCGGACGGCGGCCGACAGAGTGATATTGGAAGCCATGGTGCGAACCTTTCTGGTCGGGTTGCCAATACTTGGCGGTTACGTTTCGATCCCCCAGGATCGGCGTCGTCATGGCATGCGGGGCTGTAATGCCGCGTAAAAGAACGTGGTTAACGAGTTAAGGGCCAAAGTATTGCGACGGCGCTTCTCTCGCGAATACTGTTAAGGTCGACGTAACCACGAAATGAAACCGGCCGCTAACCATGGCCGGGCGCCGCGCCGCGGCTCACGCCTCGATGTCGGCGCGCGGGGCCACGTCCGCCCCGGCCTCGGCGGCCGTCGCGGAACGGCCGTAGGCGCGCTGGCGCTCGAATGCCTGATCGCAGCGTGAGAGGCCCGCCGCGCGCACGTCGCGCTCGCGGTAGATGCGCTCGCGGGTGAGCGGATCGACCACGACTTCGGGCGCTGGATGGTCGGGACGGGGCTCGTGCTGTCGATGGTCGGACCGGTCGCCGCTGTGC
>Ga0073934_10003738_pt1 | contig 27170 bp, 30 predicted proteins | sample LarsenN4metaG_FD_76834 | JGI IMG/M metagenome (GOLD analysis project Ga0073934, IMG submission 76834) | Hot spring sediment bacterial and archeal communities from British Columbia, Canada, to study Microbial Dark Matter (Phase II) - Larsen... ... | reverse complement strand
GGCCGGCAGCGCGGCGCAGGTGGCCGAGCGGCTGCTCAAGCTGTCGCAGCGCCTCGCGCGCTTCAGCGATGCCGAAATGCTCAAGGCGAGCGCGATCTGGTGACGACGCCCCTGCCCCCGTCCGAGTTGACCCGCATGATCAAGGCGCGCCCGCTGCCGGGCGCGCCGGTGGTGATCGAGGCCAGCGAGGCCGAGCGCGCAGCGCTGGCACAAAGATTCGGGCTGGGCGCGGTGACATCGCTGCGGGCCGAGGTGGCGCTCGAGGCCAAGCCGCGCGCGATCCGTGCGACCGGGCGGCTGCAGGCCGAGATCATGCAGCCCTGCGCGGTTTCGGGCGAGGATTTCGCTGTGCAGATCGATGAGCCCATCGACCTGCGGTTCGTCGAGGAGGCCGCGATCGCGCGGCCCGATGATGACGAAGCCGAAATCGAGCTCGAGGCCGATGACTGCGACGAGATCGGCTACGAAGGCGAGATGTTCGATCTGGGCGAGGCGGTGGCGCAGACGCTCGGCCTGGCGATCGATCCCTATGCCGAAGGGCCCAATGCCGATGCCGCGCGCAGAGCCGCCGGGATCGTCGCCGAGGGCGAGCAGGAAGGCCCGCTCGCGGCGATGCTGGCAGCGCTCAGGAAAGACTGACGCGAGGCCGCGCAACCTGAGCCGGGGGGCTCGAACCCGCTTCGCCTCGCCGCAGCGCCAAGGTCAGGCCGGCCGGATCAGGTTGATCCCCTGCCCGCTGGCCCATGCGGCGGTGTCCTGCCGCGACAGGGCGGTGGCCATCAGGTCCGGAAACTGATCGGGCGTGCAGGCAAACACCGGGCAGCCGAGCGCGGCGAAGGCCTGGGCATGGGCCTGATCATAGGCCGGGCGCCCATCGTCCGACAGCGCCAGCAGCGCGATCAGGTTGACCCCGCTGCTCACCAGCGCCGCCGCCCGCGCCAGCATCTGCTGCGCGTTCCCGCCTTCGTAAAGGTCGCTGATCAGAACGAGGTGGGTCTTGGCTGGTTGTGCGATCAGTCCCTCGCAATAGGCCAGCGCCGCGTTGATATCGGTCCCGCCGCCCAGCTGCACGCCGAACAACACTTCGACCGGATCGGCGAGCTGATCGGACAGGTCGATGATCGCGGTGTCGAAGCACACCAGTTTGGTCTCGAGCACCGGCAGCGAGGCCATCACTGCCGAAAAGATCGAGGCATAGACCACAGAACTCGCCATTGATCCCGACTGGTCGACGCACATGATCACATGATCGAGATCGGCCTTGGCCTTGCTCTTGCGCGCATGGCCGACCAACACTTCGGGGATCACGGTCTGATAGTCTTCCTGCCAATGGTGCAGATTGGTGCGGATCGTGCGCGGCCAGTCGATATCGGCGGGGCGCGGGCGGCGGGTGCGCTGGCTGCGGTTGATCGCGCCGCGGATCGTCTCGGTGGTCTTGTGCGCGAGCCGCTTCATCAGCTCGGCCACCACCTGCGCCACCACCATCCGCGCGGTCGCCCGGGTCTTTTCCGGCATGGCACCACGCAACGTGATGAGATCGGCCACCAGATGCACATCGGCTTCGAGCGTTTCAAGGAACTCGGGCTCAAGCAGCATCGCCTTGAGATTCAGCCGCTCGAAGGCGTCACGCTGGATCACCTGCACCACCGGCGAAGGGAAGAATTCACGGATATCCCCCAGCCAGCGCGCCACCCGCGGGGCCGAGGCGCCGAGCCCGCCCTTGCGCCGTCCGGGCTGGCCGCTGGGGGCGTAGAGCGCGGTCAGCGCACGGTCGATGCGGATGTCGGTCTCGCTGAGGTCAGCGTCGTCATTGCCGCCCATGGCAAGCCGCCAGCGGCGCAGGCGCTCGGGTTCGTCGGTCACGGCGTGATCCCCATGATGGTGCGCAGCAGCGGCAGGGCCTGCGCGATGAAGGCGGGCGAGGCGTCGTCATCCTGCGCACCGGGACCGCTCGCCGCGGCGATCTTCCCGCTGCCGATGATGCCGAGGATGCGCTGCCGCCCGGTCTCGGCAAAGTCGCTGAAACCGCGCCGCAGCATCGGCAGCAGCTCGATGAAGCCCTCGTCGTCGAGCTCGACCAGCCAGGTGTCGAGCGCGGCGAGCAGGGGGCGGTCCTGGATCAGCACCTCCGCGCCGCCCGCCAGAAAGCTCTCGACAAAGGCCCCCGCTGCCGCCGGAGCCGCAGGCGGGGTCAGCGCGCGCGAGAAGCTCGCGGCGACCTGCTCGACTTCCCACACCTGCCCATCATGCAGCAGCCGCAGCGCGAGGCCCGCGACGCCGGGCGCGCTGCGATCATGCTGGACGATGGCGGCCAGTTCACGATGCCACATTTCGGTGAGGTGTTCTTCGCCGTGGAGCGCCAGCGCGCGGTGATAGCCGCTCATCGCCCGGCGCATGGTGTCGGCCTCGCCTGGCTCGATATCCGCCGCCGCCGCCTGCGCGCCCGCGTTGATCTCGGCCGCCAGCGCCGAGACCAGCGCGCCGAGCTGCTCGGTCGGGATCGGGCGGGCGGTGCCGTAGCGCAGGATCGAGACCAGTGTCGGCACGGTGTTCATCAGTTGCACCAGATCGCCGCTGCTGACGGCGGCGGCCTGAAGCCGGGTGATACAGTGCTCGGCCGCGTCGGGCAGGTCGGCGAGCAGGCACGCCTTGACCAGCCCGGCCAGCATCGCGACGTCATGGCAATCGCGGCTCCGCGCCATCGCCTTGCCCGCTGCGGCCTGTTCGATGGTGACGCCACAAACCAGCGCCTCGGCGAGATTGACCGCGAGGCCGGGGTTCCAGGCAAGGCACCATGTTTCGCGGAAGGTGCCGCGCCCCGCCTCGGCATCGAGCAATCGGCCCCAAGGCACGGCAATCAGCGTCAGCCGGTGCAGCAGGGTCGATTTCATCAACCCGGCCTCGGTCCGCAGATCGAGCGCGATCTCGCGTTCGAGATCCTCGGGCTTCAGCCGGCAGCGTTTCTGCCAGCGTTCGAGATCGGCGGCGAGCGGCATCTGCGGCACCGCCGGATCGACCGCGACGACCCGCTCGCCGAACAGCAGGCGGCGCTCGATCACGCGGCAGGCGACCTCGTCGCCATGGCACAGCGCGGCCAGCGTCGCATCGTGCATCTCGGCGAGCCCCGGCGTCGCCTCCCCGCGCAAGGCGGCGAGCGTGATCGCCAGCCGCGAAGCTTCGATGGTCGAGGCCGAGGCGACCGCATGGCCTTCCTCGCGCAGCAGGCTCGAGACGCGCGATTGCCAACCGGCGGCGAAGGCCTCGGGTGTGCTTGCCGCGTTCCCGACCTGAAGCTGCCACAGGTGGCGATACCAGCCCGGCGCAGCCACCCCCGCGCCATAGCCCGAGGCCGAGGCCAGCCGCGAATCGCTCCACGGCACCCAGGCGGATTCGACCTTGACCTTTTCCAGCCCGCGCAGGCGCGCCCGGTCCTCGGCCTGCGGCACCTTGGCGCGCAGGGCGGGCACGTGCCACGCGCCGACGACCACCGCGATGTCCCCCACCTCGTCCTTCAGCGCCGCGCGCAGAGCGAGGCGCATGAAGGCCTCACGCACCGCGTCGCGCGCTTCGCGCTGCGGGTTGAGGCTGCCCTGGGCCTCGCTGGTGCTGCGGATTTCGGTGATCGCGGCTTCGACCGCGGCGAACATCGCGGGGCCGGGCGGGCTGCTTTCGACCATGGCGTTCCACCATGCCTCGCCGCCGGCATAGCCCGCCACTTCGGCGAGCATGTCGAGCGGATCGGCATCGGGGTGGGACGGGTTGGGGTCGTCCGCCTCCCCATCATCCGGCGGCGGCGCGTCCTCGGCCTTGGCAAAGGCCAGCGCGTGCGCGGCGGGCCAGTCGATGAAGCGGATCGCCCGCCCCCGTGCCAGCGCCCAGCGCATCGCCTGCCACTCGGGCGAATATTCGGCAAAAGGCGCGAAGATCGCGTTGGAAGGATCGTCGGCCTGATAGTGCAGCAGCGCCAGCGGCGGCTGCATGCCGGCGAGCGCGGCATAGCCCGCCAGCGGCTCGGCCTCGGGCGCGCCCTCGATCAGCACCAGCGCCGGGTCCAGTGCCTCGAGCGCCGCCACCAGGCTCGCCGCCGATCCCGGCCCATGGTGGCGGATGCCGAACAGATGCGCGCGCGGATCCATCGCGTCGCTTACATCACGTCCCGGATCGCGCCGTAGAGATCCTTCCAGCCATCGCGCTTGCGCACCACATTTTCGAGATATTCCTCCAGCGCCAGCACATCGGCGGCCGGGTCCTTGACGATCGCGCCGACCAGATTGGCTGCCATTGCCGGCGCGTCGATCGCGCCGTTGCCGAAATGCGCCGCTTCCGCCCAGGCGCTGATCCCGACCGAGATCGCCTCGGCGGTGGAGAGCGAGCCGCTCACCGTCTTCAGCTTGAGCTTGCCGTCCACCGTCTGGCCGCTGCGCAACTCGCGGAACAGCATCACGATCCGGGCGATATCCTTGTCCGCCGGGGCGATGGGGGGGAGCGCAAGGTTGGTGCCGATCTCGCGCACGCGGCGGGTGACGATCTCGGTCTCCTCGTCAATCGTGGCCGGCGGCGGCAGCACCACCACGTTGAACCGCCGCTTGAGCGCCGAGGACAGTTCGTTCACCCCCTTGTCGCGGTTGTTGGCGGTGGCGATCACGTTGAAGCCGGGGCGGGCGTGGACCGCATCGTCGAGCTCGGGGATGGGCATCATCTTTTCCGACAACACCGTGATCAGCGTGTCCTGCACGTCGGAACCCATGCGGGTCAGCTCCTCCAGCCGCACCAGCGTGCCATCCTGCATTGCCCGCATCAGCGGGGTGCGCACCAGCGCCTCGTGGCTCGGCCCCTTGGCGAGCAGCAGCGCATAGTTCCAGCCATAGCGGATCTGATTCTCGTCCGTGCCTGCGGTACACTGGATCACCCGGTTGGAGGTGCCCGAAACGGCAGCGGCGAGGTGTTCGGACACCCACGATTTGGCGGTGCCGGGCAGGCCCAGCAGCAGCAGCGCGCGGTCGGTCGCCAGCGTTGCCACGGCGGTTTCGATCAGGCGGCGATTGCCGACATATTTGGCGCTGATCGGGGTGCCATCCTTGGCGGTGCCGCCCATGATGTAATCGACCACGGCCTGCGGCGACATCGCCCAATTGGCCGGACGCTGGCGATCATCGTCGCGCTTCAGCGCATCGAGTTCGGCAGCGTAGATATCCTCGGCGCTCTGGCGCAGACGGGGGTCGGTCATGACGGGCGTGGTCCTTCCTTGAGGCGGATGAGTATGTCGGCGAGCAGGCGCGCGCGCCCGGCGGTTTCGGGTGGCATCTGCCCGAGCTTTAGGGCGAGTTCTTCGAGGCCCCCGTCCGGCATGAGCGCGGTGGCGGCAGTGAGCAGCTCGGACGTCATATGGCGCGACTGGGTGGCGGCATGGAAAACCGCGCGCGCCTGAGCCAGTGGCAAGGGGCCTTCCATAGCCCGGTGCAGGGCGAGGATCTGATACGGATCGTGCCCGGACAACCCCAGCCGTGCCGGAATCGCTGCGCTGGCCCACGCGCTGCGTTCGCGCGGGGTTGCGAGTCCGAAGCTGGCAAGCCCGGTCTGCAGGAAGGAGATCCAGATATCGGCGAGGCGGCCATTGGCGATGGCCGCAATGATCGGCCAGTTGCGCTCGGCACAGGCCGAAAAGGCGATTCCGCGCAGCAGCCGCCCGTCATCCTGCGCCGCCTCCGGCAGGGCTTCGGGCGTCATGCCCAGCGCCTCGGCAAGCGCAGTGCAGCCGATGCCGCCGAAGCTCGCCGCAAGCCAGTCGATCTCGGCGGCGGCCGATTTCACGTTGGCAGGCAACTGCAAGGTCAGCGTCACGCGTTTGCGCAGCAGCCCGGTGCTGCCCCGACTGATCCGCGACAGCAGTTCGGCAATCTGCGCTTCGGCCGCACCGGTGCCGGGGAGGCGTGCCAGCAGCCGGGTCACGGCGCGCTTCACGGTCGGCGCGCGGTCACCAGCGAGGCTTTCAAGCAAAGCGCGATCCGCACTGCTCAAACCGGCACCGAGCGCGTCGATCATCCGAAGCCGCACCTCGGCCTTTTCGAGCGGCAGCTGCGCTTCGACCAGTGTGCGGGCCTTGGCCGCGTCGGTCAGGCGCAGTTCGGCGATGAAATGCGCCTTGCGCGCCGGGGTGGCGAGCATCCAGTTGGTCTCGTCGAGGGTCTCCCACAGGGTCCAGCTGTTGCCTGCTGCCGCCGCATCGCCCTGCCCATCGGCGAGAGCGATGCCAAGCATGTCGGAATGCTTGCCGACAAAGGCCGCGAGGCGCGGGACATCGAAGGGATGGAGCCGGACACCGTGGCGCTCCAGCCCCTGCGCCAGCGCGAAGGCAGCCGGATCATCGGGCGGATTGCCCTTCCCGCTTACCAGCCTGAGGATCAGCTGCCGGACCTCCGCCGGCACGATCGGGCGTCCGTCGGCTGCTTCGGGGGAATCCTCGAACCGGTCAGGCGGTGCAGGCAGATCGTAGAGTTGGGCCTGCACGGCAAGCGCCAGCATCCGCGCCGGCGTCTGCTCGTCCCCGGCCTCAAGCCCCGCGCTCAAGGCCCCCGCGGGGTGGAGCGGGCGGCGGGCGGTCCCCTGCATCAGGGTTTCGAGGATCGCTGCGGGCGTCACGGCGCAGCCCATTCGCCCAGCGGCGTGTCGGCCAGAAGCGGGGTCAATTCCCGCCCGTCCCACAACCCGAACAGGCTGATCGCGTCGAGAGTGCAGAGCGGCCGCGCGGCCTCGTCGCCGGCCGCGGCGAGCGGCAGGGCCAGCCCTCCGGCGCAGGCATAGAGCCGGTCACCTGCCGCCCGAACCCGAACCTGCGATGCCAGGATCGGATAGGTGTCGAGCCACGGCTTGCGGGCCAGCGCCGCCCGCCACGCTTCGATCGCAGCAGCGAGCGAGCCCTCCCCGCCAGACCAACCGCTCGTGGCCATCCGCGTGCCGCGATGGGCGATGATCTGGGCGCGCAAGGGGACCGGCGATGGGTAGAATACCAGCTCGGCATCGAGCACCTCGCCCGGGAGGTACATGTTGCCGCTCGCCCCGCCGCTGACCGGGATGAAGTCGATCAGAACAGCGCATTGCCCGCCCGCCGCCTCGCTGTGGAGCCAGGTCTCGATCCGGCGCAGGCGATCGGGCTGCACCTCGTCGCGCGCCGCCAGCACCCGCCACCGGCCGTCAACGCGCAGCAGGCCCGGGTCTTCGAGCAGCGCCTCGCGCGTCACATTCCAGCCGATCGCCTGCCGCACATCGGCCTTGAGCCTATCGGGCAGGCTGTCCTGCCGGGCATAGGCCTGACCGATCAGATAGGCCGCCGCCAGCGCGCGGGCGGCGAGCTGCGGGCGTTCCTGCTCGGGCACCCGGAAGAGCGCGGCGGGCAGCGCGGAGATGCGGTTGGCGAGCCCCCCCGCCTTGGCATCAACCAGCCGCTTGGCGAGCGTGGCGCAATCCTGCACCGCGCGTTGATCGAAGCCGGCAAGCCCGCGTTCCAGCTGATCGGTGATCCATTGCTCCATCGCCGCGATCCCGCCCGCGATCAGGCCTTCGCGCTGCGCACGGTTGCGTGCGCGCTGGGCCTCGGCCCGAGCCTGGGCTTCGGCATCCGTTTCGGGGGCTTCCTCCTCGGCGACCGCCGCGATTGTGGGGCGGGCGGCGGCAGGCTCGGCGGGCTTGGGCGCGGCCGCGCCCGGCGTCGGCCCGCGCCGGCGGCCGAGCCAATCATTGACCCAGGGCGGTGGTGTGCCAGTGGCGAAGGGGGCGAGCTTGTCGGCCCGCATCCACATCAGCGCAAGGCTGTGCTTGCAGGGGAACTTGCGGCTCGGGCAGGTGCACTTGTAGCCTGCGTCGGCCTCGGTCAGCGCAATGCGATAGGGCGTCGCGCCCGAACCCTGGCACTCGCCCCATACCAGCCCCGCGCCGTTCTCCTGCAGGGTTGGCCACATCGAGGGCTTGAGCAACTTCTTTGCGGCGGACAGCGACGCTTGATCAGGGGCGAGCTGCTCGATCTTCTGCAAAGTGAGTGCCGAGCGAACCCCTGAAACGGCTAGGAGATTGTTCCTAGTGCAAAACTGTTTCGGTTTGGCAAACGATTATCGATGGTGGAGTTTCGCTTGAAGATTGCCGAACCGATGGCGCCAGGGCCGCAGTCGGGCTGGCGAGCGGGCGCCGCAGGTCCATCGGCTGCGCGTACCTGGTTCCGCTTGCGTTCATATCGGTAGGCGGAGTTTCATCGGCCGGACGGGCTTGGATTACGATCGGCGATCGGCAGAGGACGACCTGATGACAAGATCCATGATCACGGCGGCGCTGCTCGGATTGGCGCCCGTGCTGGTGCCAACCACACCGGCGCAGGCGGATCCTCCAGCCCGATCGTCGCAGATCGTCATCCGGCCCGCAGCACCGACCGGGACCCCCTCGCCAGCCCCCGACGCCTCTTCGCTCGAACGGATCGCGCGGGCCCAGGCCAATTATGCCGCGCTCACGCGGGGCGATATCTCCGTCCGCGATCTCACCGCGCAGGATTTGCAGGACATCGTCGATCTTGATCGGGCGCTGCGTGAGGGGCAGCCCGACGCACGCACGTTTGCCGAAAAGTGCATCGATGACGAGGTAAGGCGGGCAGGCGGGCGGCCGTCGCGGCTTGCCTGGCAGGTGATCGAACTGAAATGCCGCGAGCTTGGTGGACAGGTGTAGCGACGCGGCCGAAAGGGAGCCGAAGGACCCAATGCCGATGGGAGGCATCGGATCGCCATCGTTTCAGAGGCCGGTGGCGGAGACGGAGGGATTCGAACCCTCGGTACCCTGATAGAGTACGGTTCCTTAGCAGGGAACTGGTTTCAGCCACTCACCCACGTCTCCGGGCAACAGCGAGGCTGCGAGGCGGGCGCTATAGTCGCCATGATCGCCAGCGGCAAGGTGGCTTGGCGAAAAACCGGAAAACACCGCCACCGCCTCGCTGCGGGCAGCCTGACCGCGAGTTCGGCGCGGGTTCAGGATGGGCGCCCTACCCCGGCACGGCTCGTCGCAATTCCGATTCGCTCCGGCGATGGGGGATTGCACCGGGGCGCAAACGGGATTCTGCTTCGCGGTGCACGACTGCGCCGGACGGCAGGCAGTACAGGAGAGACGGCATCATGACCGGGTTGATCGTAAAGGGCTTGGGCTTGCGGCGGCGGTTTGCAGGCGTCGCGGCGCTGGTTGTGGCCGTGCTGGCACCAACCGTTCCTGTCGCAGCGCAGGAGCTGGAAAGCTTCGATCCCGATCAGGCCTACAGCGCGCAGGAAGCCTCGCCCGAAAGCGGGATCGACGGCGATCTGGTCGCGCCCGAAAGCGAGCAGGCTCCGGCCCCCGCGCCGCAAGACCCCTATGGCGATTATGCCGCCACCCCCGCCGCGCCCGCCGCGCAGGACCCAGCTCCCGCCGATACCGCCACCGCTGCCGCCACCCCCACCCCCGATGCTGCTGCCGGCACTTTTGCCGAAGACGATCTCATCGGCGCGGCCCAGGGCGTGTTCGGCAAGGGCGCGGAAGGCCTCGCGCGGATGATCGAGGACCTGCTCGAAAAGCAGGGCAAGCCCAGCGCCTACATCGTCGGACGCGAGGCGGGCGGCGCCTTCTTCGTCGGCGCGCGCTACGGCTCGGGCACGCTGCATCACAAGATCGAGGGCACCCAGCCGGTCTACTGGACCGGACCGTCGATCGGCTTCGACGCCGGGGCCAATGCCGCCAATACCTTCGTGCTGGTCTACAACCTCCACGACACCGAAGACCTGTTCAAGCGCTTCCCCGCGGGCGAGGGACAGGCCTATTTCGTCGGGGGGCTCCACGCCAGCTACCTGCGCTGGGGCGATGTGGTGCTGATCCCGATCCGCATGGGCGCCGGCCTGCGGCTCGGGGTGAATGCGGGCTACATGAAGTTTTCCAAGAAGCAGCGCTGGCTGCCGTTCTAGAAAATTGCGCGAAAACCCGGTTGCGGTGCGCGTCAGGGCGCGCCATGGCCCCGGGCATGATGCTTGACCGACTCAGCCCCCAAGCGCCCGACGCGCTGCTCGCCCTCATCCGGCTCTACGGTGCCGATCCGCGCGCGGACAAGATCGACCTCGGCGTCGGGGTCTATCGCACCGAGGCGGGCGACACCCCGGTGTTCGCCGCGATCAAGGCAGCCGAACAGCGGCTGGTCGACGAGCAGGACTCCAAGTCCTATCTCGGCCCCGAAGGCGACATGGGCTTCGTCAACGCGCTGATGCCCTATGTCTTCGGCGCCGATCCGACCATGGGCGGGCGGATCTCGGGGATGCAGACCCCGGGCGGGACCGGCGCGGTTCGCCTCGCGCTGGCACTGGCGCAAAAGGCCGGGGTGAAGCGCGTCCACATGGGCGTGCCGAGCTGGCCCAACCACGCGCAGATCCTCGCCGATCTCGGCGTGGAACTGGTGTCCTTCGAGCACGCCAGGGCCGATGGCAGCGCGAACCTCGACGCGGTGCTGGCCGCGATCAACGGCGCCGGCCCTGACGCGGCGGTGCTGCTCCACGGCTGCTGCCACAACCCGACCGGGATCGACTACACCGCCGAGGACTGGGCCGCGATTGCCGACGCCTTTGCCGCTTCGGGCACCTTCCCGATCATCGATGCCGCCTATCAGGGCCTCGGGCAGGGTCTCGAAGCGGACGCCGCCGGGCTGCGCGCCGTGCTCGCCAAGGTTCCCGAAGCCTTCATCGCCTACAGCTGCGACAAGAACTTCGGCCAGTATCGCGACCGCGTGGGCGCGTTCTACATCCTCGGGCAGGACAGCGCCGCGCTCGATACCGCCTTTTCCAACGCCAATGCCTTGGCCCGCGCGTGCTGGTCGATGCCGCCCGATCACGGCGGCGCGGCGGTGCGGATCATCCTGCGCGATCCGGAACTGACGGCGATGTGGCTCGCCGAGCTCGACCAGATGCGCGCGCGGATGCGCCAGGTGCGCGATGCGCTCGCCAGTGCCGGCACCGTCGGGCGGATCGACCTTACCCCGCTGGGCAGCCAGAATGGCCTGTTCGCCACGCTTCCGGTGACCAAGGACGAGGTCGCGATCCTGCGCGAGGAACACGCGATCTACATGGCCGGATCGGGGCGCATCAACATCGCCGGGCTGACACCGGCGAACCTGCCGAGGTTCATCGCCGCGCTGGCGGCGGTGGCGCTCTGAGACAACCCGGATGCTCGACCGTCAGCCCGTTCTGGAGGGCCGGCACGTCCGCCTGCGGCCGCTGCGGCCCGAGGACTGGGACGCGCTGTTCGCGGTCGCCTCCGACCCGCTGATCTGGGAACAGCACCCCGCGCATGATCGCTGGCGCGAACCGGTGTTCCGCGCCTTTTTCGACGATGCCCTGGCCAACAAGGGCGCGCTGGCGGCGATCGATGCGCAAAGCGAGGCGGTGATCGGCTCCTCGCGCTTCGAGGGGCTGGAGGAAGCCGGTGGCGGCTCGGTCGAGATCGGCTGGACCTTCCTCGCCCGCAGCCACTGGGGCGGCACTTATAATCACGAGATGAAGCGGCTGATGATCGTCCATGCCCTCGCGAGCGTGGCGGAAGTGCGCTTTCTCGTCGGCGAGGCCAACATCCGCTCGCGCCGCGCGCTCGAACGGATCGGCGCGCGCCTGACCGACCGGCGCGAGGAGCGCATCATGGCGGGCGGCGAGGTGATCCCGCACCTTACCTACGTGATCACGGCCGAGGATTTCGCACAAGGGCCGCTGGCCTAGCGCATCGCCGAAAGGCCCTGCATCCGCTTGAGATAGCGCGCCAGCACGTCGATCTCGAGGTTCACCTGGTCGCCCACCGCCAGATCGCCCAGCGTCGTCACTTCGGCGGTGTGGGGGATGATGTTGAGCAGGAAGTCGCACATGCCATCGGGCCGGTCGCGCACGTCGTTGACGGTCAGCGACACGCCGTTGACGGTGATCGAGCCCTTTTCGGCGATGAAGGGCGCCATCTCGGCGCGGGCGCGGATCGCGACCTTCCAGCTCCCGCCTTCCTGCCGGAACAGCACCACCTCGCCGACCGAATCGACATGGCCGGTAACGATATGCCCGCCCAGCTCGTCGCCGAGCCGCAGCGAGGGTTCGAGATTGAGCCGGCGGCCCTGCTCCCACATCCCCGGCACGGTGCGGCTGATCGTCTCGCCCGAGACATCGACCTCGAACCACGCGTCCCCGGCGCTCCCGCCGCGCTCGACCACGGTGAGGCACACCCCCGAGCACGCAATCGAAGCGCCGATATCGATCCGCGCCGGATCGAGCGGGGCAGTGATGCGCAGCCGCAGATCGCCGCGCTGCTGCGTCTGCGCGATGGCGCCGATGGCGGTTACGATGCCGGTGAACATGCTTGCGTCCTCTGTCTGTTATCGGCAGCGCCAATAGGCCTCGAAGCTGTCGCTGCCAAGCTGGCGGCGTTCGTGCAGGAGCCAGCGTCCGTGGGCCGCATCGAGGCCCGCCAGCCCCAGCGCGCCGAGGCTGCGGCGCCCGTCGCCGATCAGGATCGGCGCGCGGTAGAGGTGGAGTTCGTCGACCAGATCGGCAGCGAGGAAGGCGGCGGCGGTTTCGGCCCCGCCCTCGACATAGAGGTGCAATACTCCGTCGAGCCCGGCGATGGCCTCGGGCGCGGCAATGGCGGTGACACCCGCTGCGGGCGCGCCGCCGCGGGTCAGCACCACCCGCTGCGGGCTGCGCGCCTCAAGCCCCGGCAGGCGGACATCGAGCCGGGGCGCATCGGCGCGCCAGGTGCCGCCGCCCACCAGGATCGCGTCGTTCTGCGCGCGCCGGGCGTGGACATGGGCGCGCGCCGCCTCGCCGGTGATCCAGCGGCTGGTGCCGTCGGCCAGCGCGATGCAGCCGTCGAGCGAGGTCGCCAGCTTCAGGGTCACCCACGGCCGGCCAGTGCGCTGGCGCATCAGGAAACCGGCGAGGCTCGCCGCCGAGGCCGGATCGTCGAGCAGGGTGGTAGCAATCCCCGCCGCCGCGAGCCGCGCAAGGCCGCGTCCGCTGGTGCGCGGATCGGGATCGTGCTGGCCGATGACCACCCGCGCCGGACGCGCGGCGGCGATCAGATCGGCGCAGGCCGGACCGCGCGGCGAGGCGTGCGCGCAGGGTTCGAGCGTGACGTAGAGCGTCGCCTCGGCGAGCATGTGCGGAGACAGGCCGGCGAGCGCCTCGGCCTCGGCATGGGGGCGGCCGCCGGGGCGAGTCCAGCCGCGCGCCGCCACCCGACCCTGATGCACCACCAGCGCCGCGACACCGGGATTGGGCCGCGACAGCGGGCGCGCGCGCACCGCCAGCCGCGCGGCGGCGGCCATCCATTCGTGATCGGTGGGAGCGCGCAAAGCTATGGCTGCGAGCCCTCGCCCGGTTCGGGTGCGGCGCCCGAAAGCAGTTCGGCCCGGCGCTTCTCCTCGGCGGCGGCCTCGGCCGCGCGATTGGCCTCGGCCTTGCGCTCGATCGCTTCGACATCCATGCCCGCCGCCGCGCCGAGAGCCTTGTACATGTCGCGCTTGCGCTGCGCGATGCGCGCCTCCTCGGCTTCGCGCAGGTCCTTCACCTCCTGATTGGCGCGGTTGGAAGCGATGATCTCCGCGTCGGTGCGCTCCGGATCGAAGGTGGTGATGTAGTCGATTGTCGGCCGTTCGGGCGCCTTGTATTCGACCTGGCTGGTCGCCCAGTAGAGGATCAGCGCCACCGGCAGCACCGACAGGCCGAGGATCGGCCAGCGATAGGGGTGCGGCCGCCGGATCTCGTTCCAGAAATCGGCAAGGCCGGGGACGGGGTTGAAGCGCGACTTGGACAGCATGGCGGCAGTATAGGGAGCCCGCGTGCCGATGGCAAAAGCTTCGCCTAGCCGAAGGCGGCGTAGAGTCCGCGGCCATGTTCGCGCAGCCAGCGATCGGCCTGCCTGACATCGGCCTCGTAGATCCGCCCCAGCAGCGCGTGGAAGGCCGGGCTGTGATCGAAATGGACGAGATGCGCGACCTCGTGCGCGACCACCGAGCGGCGGACGAAATCGGGGGCCTGCACCAGCCGCCAGTTGATCCGGATACGGGCCTTGTCCGAACACGAGCCCCAGCGCCGCTGCGCGCGGGTGAGCCCCACCGGCACCGGATCGAGCCCGGCGGCGGCGCAATAGTCGCGCATGTCGGCTTCACACAGCCGCTGCGCCTCGGCCTCGAGCCAGCGGCGGACGCGGCTTTCAAGCCCCGCCTCGGCACCGCCGAGCCGCAGCGCCGCGCCCTCGATCGCGGGGCGGCGGGGCGCGCGCGGTTCCCACACCAGCCGGAGCGTGGTGCCGCGATAGCGCACCTCGCTCCCCGGAACCGGCGCGGCGCGCTGCGGCAGGCGGGCGAGCTGGGCTTCGAGCCAGGGCCGGCGCGCATGGGCAAAGGCGATCGCCTCGCGACCCTCGGCCCATTCGGGCAGGGTGATGCGCACCGCACTGCCGTCGGGTGCGAGCCGCAAGGTCAGCCGCCGCGCATGGCGCAGCCGCCGCAGCACGATCGGCACGATGCGCCCGCCCAAGTCGATCTCGGGTTCGAGCGGAGCGCGGCGCAGCCAGTCGATCATGCGCCCTCCTCCTCCGCCGCGCGCGCCGCACGATCGGGGCGCGGCGTCGGCCATTCGACGATGTGATGCTCGATCGGCCCGGCATCGGTTTCGCTCACCACCCGCCCGATCACCGATACGCCCACCCGGCGCACCGCATCGCGATCGCCGCTGACGAGATAGTGCCAGCCGGGCAGCGGGCGGCCGTCGGCGCGCAGGCGATAGGCGCAGGTCGAAGGGAGCCAGCTCACCTGTTCGACGATCCGCAGGGTCAGGCGCAGGCAATCGGGGACGAAGGCCTTGCGGTTGCGATAATCGCTGCAGCGCGCGGTGGCGGTGTCGAGCAGGCGGCAGGCGACGTTGGTGTCGACAATCTCGCCGCTGTCGGCATCCTCGATCTTGTGCAGGCAGCAGCGTCCGCAGCCATCGCACAGCGCTTCCCACTCGGCGCGGTTGAGCGCCGCGAGGGGCAGTTCCCAGAAGCGGTCCCTCAGCTCACCCACTTGTCGATTTCCGCGGCCACCGCGTCCGCGCCCTGATCCACCGGCAGCGTGGCGAGGGGTTCGCCCCCGGGGCCGAACAGATAGACGATGTTCGAATGATCGACGAGATAGCCACCGCCCTCCACCGCCTCGCCCCTCGCATAGAACACCCGGAAGGCCTTGGCCGCGGCGGCGATCTGCTGGGGCGTGCCGGTCAGACCGACGATGTCGGGCGAGAAGGCGGCGGCGAATTCGCCCACCACTGCGGGCGTGTCACGCTCGGGATCGACGGTGATGAAGATCGGGGTGATCCGCGCCGCCTTGTCAGGATCACGGGCCTTGAGCACCTTCAGCCCCTGGGCAACGCGCTGCATGTCGGTGGGGCAGATATCGGGGCAGAAGGCATAGCCGAAATAGACCACGCGGTACCGGCCGGCAAAATCGCTCCAGCGCACGGTTTCGCCCGCGCTGTTCGTCAGCGCGAAGTCGCCGCCGATATCCGCTCCGGCGAGCGGCGGCTCGCCCGCAGGGGCGCCGCCGCTGCACCCGGCCAGCGTCAGCGCGACGGCGGCGATCAGGGCGGCAATCCGGGGCGAAGGCTTGTTGATGCGGTTCATGGTCTGCTAACTGGGTCTTTGCGAGAGCGCTGCCGCGCGCCGGGAGCGCAGCGGGGCGAATGTGACAGGGAATACGAAAGGATCAAACCGTGCCCTTCGAAGTTTTGCGCAAGTTAGGAGCTCGCGCCCGGATTGCCAGCGCAATCCTCGTCGGGTTCGCGCTGGTGCTGGCGGCGCCGGGCGCGGCGCAGTTCCAGTCGGAAGGCTACCAGTTCCTCGAGGCGGTCAAGGAGCGTGACGGCGACAAGGCCACCGACATGCTCAACAAGCCGGGCACGCAGGTGGTCAACACCCGCGACATCACCACCGGCGAGACCGGTCTGCATATCGTCGTGCAGCGCCGCGACGTGCTGTGGGTCCGCTTCCTGCTGCAGCGCGGGGCCGATCCCAACATCCGCAACAAGAAGGGCCTGACCCCGCTGCAGGTCGCCACCACGCTTGGCTTTACCGACGGGGTCGAGGCGCTGATCAAGGGCGGCGCGAGCGTCAATATCGGCGACCAGACCGGCGAGACCCCGCTGATCGCCGCAGTCCACCAGCGCAATCCCGAATTGGTGCGTCTGCTGCTGGCGCAGGGCGCCGATCCCGATCACAATGACAATTCGGGCCGCTCGGCGCGCCAGTACATGGAACTGATGAGCGGCAATTCGATTTTGAAACAGATCTTCGCCGAGGCCGACGCCAAGCGCGACGGCAAGGAAACCAAGCGCAATTACGGACCGTCCTTCTGACATGAGCACCGCCGCCCCCGCCGATTTCGCCGACATGACGCTCGATGAGCTCAGGATCGCGCTCGCTCCCGATATCGCGGCCTCCGCGATCTTCGACGGCTGGAACGAGACCGCGCTGATGGCCGCAGCCGAGATGGCGGGGGCCGATCCCGATATCGTGCGGCTGGCGTTCCCCGGCGCGCGGCCGATGGACATGATCGCGGCGTGGATCGCCTCGGTCGATGCGGCGATGGAGGCCGAATGGCCGGCCGAAAGGCTCGCCGCGCTCAAGATCCGCGAGCGCATCCGCACGCTGGTCGCCTTCCGGCTCGATGCGGTGGCCGATGTCGACGAAGCGGTGCGCCGCGCGCTCGCGGTGATGGCGCAGCCGCAGAATGTGCGGCGCGCGCTCGAACTCGGCTGGCGTTCGGCCGACATCATGTGGCGGCTCGCCGGCGATACCGCGACCGATTACAACCACTACACCAAGCGCGCGATCCTCGCCGGCATCTACTCGGCAACGCTCGCGGTGTTCGTCAATGACGAGAGCGAGGGCAAGGCCGATACCCACGCCTTCCTCGAGCGGCGGATCGAAGGCGTGATGAAGTTCGAGAAAGCCAAGGCCCAGTTTCTTGGGCGCGACCGCGAACTGCCGAGCCTGACGCGGTTCCTCGGACGGCTGCGCTACCCGGCGCGCTGAGCGCATCCGAACTGGTGGATTATGCGCGGGCGGCGGTCGCGCTGCTGCCAAACACTGCCTATTGTCAGGTCCGGATTCGCGGCGCATCCTGCGTGCCGGGAAGCAAGTGTCTGACGGGAAGGGTATTTCGATGGCGGGTTCGCTCAACAAGGTCATGCTGATCGGCAATCTCGGGGCCGATCCCGAAGTGCGCACCTTCCAGAATGGCGGCAAGGTGTGCAACCTGCGCATCGCCACCACCGAAAGCTGGAAGGACCGCAACACCGGCGAGAAGCAGGAACGCACCGAATGGCACACCGTGGCGATCTTCAACGAAGGTCTGGCCGGGGTGGCCGAGCGGTTCCTCAAGAAGGGCTCGAAGGTCTATATCGAAGGCCAGCTCCAGACCCGCAAGTGGCAGGACCAGAACGGCAATGACCGCTATTCGACCGAGGTGGTGCTGCGCGGCCCCAATTCGGTGATGACCATGCTCGACGGTGCCGGGGGCGGCGGCGGCATGGGCGGTGGCGGCGGTCGTTCGGGCGGTTTTGCCGGCGGCGGTGCCTCCGGCGGTGGCGGCGGCTGGGATCAGGGCGGCGGCGCGTCGGGCGGCTACGACGATCTCGACGACGACATTCCGTTTTGACACAAGCGCTTGTCGCAAGCTAGGCTTTGCCTCACCGGACAGTGCCGGAGGGAGTCAGTCGATGCTTGCGCGCCTTCCGGTTCTTGTTTTCGGGCTGGCGGGACCGGCACTCGCCGCGCCCCCTGTCCCGCCTCCGCCTCTCGACGTCGTGCCGGTCGGCCAGCCGCGCGAGACGCACGTGCTGACCTGGCGGGCGTCGGATGTGACTTGCGGTGCCGGCACCCGCATCGCCCCCGCCGTGCGGAACGCGCCGGAGCCGCAACAGGTGATGACGCGCGGGTATAACGGCCCGAGCGAGGTCACCGTCCGCTTCGATCTCGATGCCGGGGGCCGGCCCTTCAACATGAGCGGCGTGATAGAGCCGCGCTCGCGGCTGCAGGCGCGCGACATCATGCCATCGCTGCGCGCCAGCCGCTTCGTTGTCGATGCGCCGCAGACCGGCTGCTCCGTCCGCTACACCCCGCAGATCGAGAGCGCGGCGCAGGCGCCGCCCGAAACCCTCGCCCGGTTCGGCGTGGCGCAGCGGCTGCGGATGGGGAAGGACGTGTGGGACCGGCTCGCCCCTGGCGATTGCCGTGAGCGGCCACGGGTAGCGCCGCTGACCCGCAGCTTTCCCGATTTTCGCAAGCTCGCCCGGCAGGAAGGCGCCCGCCAGTGGACCTATGTCCGCTACGATCTCGACAGCGCCGGCATGCCCGTCAACCTTGTGACCGGGCCGACCTCCGGCTACGACGCGCTCGATGCCGAGGCGCTGCGGGCCGTTGCCGCGGGGCGCTATGCCGGGGGAGCGCGCACCGGCTGTGTCCAGGCCTGGTGGACGGGCCCGGAGACGATCCCCGCCCCGCCGATCCCGCCGCAGTCCGAAACCGCGGGCAATCCGGCCTGCGAGATTGCGGATCGCTGGGCGCGCGAGCCCGTGCTGACCTATCCCGATCCCTATCGTCAGCGCGCGATCGAAGGCTGGGCGATCTTGCGCTTCGACGTGGCGCCCTGGGGCGAGATCGGCGAGATCACCGTGCTTGCCGCCGAGCCCAGCAGCGAAATCGGCGAGGCGGCGATCAATGTGCTGCGCCGGGCCCGGCTCAAGCCGCGTGAAGGCGGGCTGTCGGGCTGTGTCGACCGGGTGATCTTCCGCATCCGCGCCGACGAAACCGAGCCGTCTGGCAGCGAGGTCGACACAGCAGTCGATTGACGCCGGCCACCGGAAGGGCCCCTTGCCCTCGGCCAGGCGGCATGCGGCTGCCGCGTACAACGTAAAAATCTTTCCCTTCCCCCCGGTTTTGGGCGACTTTCCCGCAGCGGGCCGAATCGGCCGCCAAGTGGGGGGGAGAGAATGGAAATGAACTGGGCGATGATTTCCTCGATCATCACTGCGGCCGCGCTGCAGATTGCGGCGGGCTTTGCGCTCTACATGATCGGACGCTGGCTGATCGGCTTCGCGATCGGGATCCTCGGGCGGGTGCTCACTGCGCGCAACTTCGATCCCACGCTGCAGCGCTACATCGCCTCGATCCTCTCGGTCGTGCTCAACATCGTGCTGGTGGTGGCGATCCTCGGCTTCTTCGGGATCGAGACGACCAGCTTTGCCGCATTGCTCGCCGGTGTCGGCCTTGCCGTGGGTGCGGCATGGTCGGGCCTGCTCGGCAATTTCGCGGCCGGGGCCTTCCTGATCATCTTCCGCCCCTACAAGGTCGGCGATTACATCGTCGGCGGCGGCGTCGAAGGCACGGTGACCGAGATCGGGCTGTTCAACACCGTCATCACCAGCCCCGACAATGTCGAGACCATCGTCGGCAATTCCAAGATCTCGGGCGATGTGGTGTAGAATTTCTCGACCCTTGCCTATCGCCGGGTCGATCGCACCGCACAGCTTGCCTTCGGGGTCGATCCGCTCGACGCGATCGCACGGCTGAAGCCCGCGCTCGCCGAAATCCCTAATGTCATGGCCGAGCCCGCGCCCGATGTCGAAATCCTCGATTTCAACGAGCGCGGCACGGTGCTGGCGGTGCGGCCCTATTGCCATACCAGCCACTACTGGCAGGTCTTTTTCGACACCAACAAGCTGATCGCCAAGACCTTCGGCGAGGCGGGCTACACACCGCCCTTCGTGGTCGAGCAGCAGAAGGCCGAGCGCAAGTAAGCCGCCGCGCTCAGAACGACTGGCTGACCCGCAGGTTGATCCGCGGCGAGCGGTCGTCGGTGTCGTAGCGCGGCTCGGTGAGCGGCACGGCGACCTCGAGATCGACATCGAGGAAGCGGGTGACATCGGCCCGGAAGCCCGCACCGCTCGAGGCGAGCGTGGCATTGCCGCTGCCGCCGCTCTGATCCCAGCCGCCGCCACCGCCGGAGGCACCGCCGCCGGCAAAACCGCCCGAACGACCGCCGCCAGCGCCCATGCCGCCGCCGCCCCCGGGACCATCGAGCATGGTCATCACCGAATTGGGCCCGCGCACCCCGCCCACCAGGCCGGAGGTCAGCTGCGGCGCTTGAGGATGAGGTAGAGCGCGCCTTCGCCGCCATGGCGGATATGCGCGCGCCGTACCGCCGCGATGGCACCGGCATGGCGGCTCGCGGCGAGCCAGTCGAGCAGCTTGGCACGGATCGCCCCGCGCCGCTCCATCCGGTCGGCCGGATCAACCGGTCGCGCGCGCCCGGCGATCACCAGCACCACGCGGGCGTTCAACATCCGCGCCTGATCGAGCCCGGCCATGATCCGATCGTAGGCGGTATCGAGCGTATGCCCGTGCAGATCGAGCGTGAGATCAGGTTCGAGTCGCCCGCCCTTCATCCGCCGCTCCCAGTGCGAATCGAGCGCGCCCGGGATGGCGGGCGGGGGTGGCGGGGCAGGCGGCGTCTTGCGCGGCCTGGTGCCGGGTGCGGGCCCTTCGGCGGCGGCAGGCGCCGATGGTTCGGGCTGGGGTAGCGGCTTGCGCTCGGCCGGCAGCGGCAGGTCGGGCCGCGCCCTGCCCGGCAGCGGGGTGACGCTGCTCGCGAGATGCGCCCAGGCGGCCTGCTCGCCCGCGCTCAGCCCGCGCGGCAGTCTCATTGTCCTTCCACGAACCGGAACGCGGCCGCATTGGGGATCAGCACATAGGCCCGCCCGCGCCCGCTCATCCCGCCCGCGATCACCCGCGCATCCTCGCCTGCACCCCAGAAGGTGTCGAAGCGGTTGGCGCCCTTGATCGCTCCGCCGGTGTCCTGCGCGATCCACAGGCCCGAGGCCTCGCGCCGGTCCAAATCGAGCCACACCGGCGCACCCAGCGGCACGAAAGCGGGATCGACCGCGACCGAAGACTCGCGCCGCACCGGCACGCCCAGCGCGCCGAGCGGCCCGTCACCCCTGATTTCGGTGAAGAAGATCCAGCTCTTGTTCAATCGCATCAGGGCGCGACCTTCCTCGGGGTTGTTGCGGATATAGGCCATGATCCCTTGCATCGAGCCGGGATACTTGCCCGCCCCTTCGCCCAGCAGGCCGCGGGTCCGCAACACGGAGCCGATGCCGACATATTCGCGCCCGTTCTGCCCGGCATAGCCGATGCGGATCACCTCGCCTTCGGGTGTGACGAGGCGGCCGGAGCCTTGGATCTGGAGGAAGAAGAACTCCACCGGGTCCGCGGCCCAGGCGATGACCTGCGCCTTGCCCTCAAGCGCCCCGTCCTCGATCTCGGCGCGGTCATGGTAGAGCACGAAGCGCCCCTGATCGTCATAGCGCCCGAGCGGCGGGCGACCGGTGCGTTCGGCTGGCGGAACCTCATCGGGCCAGCCGCGCACGAGATCGGCCGGCACGGCATAGACCGGCACCTCGTAGCCGGGGCGGCGGGTGCGGCTGCCGGCAATCTCGGGCTCGAAATAGCCGGTCGCGAAAGCCTGGCCATCGCCGACCTTCACGATCTTGAATTCCTCGGCGAAAAACCCCCGTGCCTGCGAAGGCGGAACCGTCCGGGCACGCTCGCACGGGATTCGCCAGTCCTCGGACCGGGTCAGACCGCTGGCGTCTTCGCGGGTGGTGACGCGGGGACAGGATTCGATGAAGCTCGCGAGCGCAGCCTGCGCATCGGCATCGCTGATCGTCAGCGCGCCGGTCGACGGCCCGATAGCCACCCCCGCCAGCACGGCATTGGCAGCAACCGGCGCAGCAGGCGTGGTGACAGCCGGCGGAACCGGCGCGGGCCGGGCGACAGCAGCCGCCGTGGCCGGCGGCGGCAGACTGCCTTGCGGGATGATCCGCCCGCACCCCGGCAGCATCACCAGCAACGTCAGGACCACAAGCGGCCGCATCATGCGCGCCTTCGGCGGCAGGCGGAGCCTCCGCGCCCTGCCGGCATCACCCCTCGTCGGTTTCGTCGAGCAGCCAGTTGGGATCGCGCGCGGAGGTGTTGCGCGAGAAGGTCCACACGTCGCGGCTCTCGATCGCATCGTCGAGCGATCCGGCGATGACATTGCCGTCCTTGTCGCGGGTGACTGCAGCGATATCGGCGACGAACAGCACCGCGATGCGCGCCATACGCCCGTCGAGCGAGGCCGAGTGGATCCGGGCTTCCTCGATCCGGATCAGGGTGTTATCGAGCTTTTCGCCCGCCGCTTCGCGCGCGTCGATGGCGGCGACGAACCCGGCATAGACATCTTCGTCGCACAATTCGCGCAAGGTTTCGCGATCGCCCTTCCAGAAGGCTTCGAGCACCATCCGGTACGCCCCGCGCGCGCCTTCGAGAAACTGGGCGAGACTGAAGCGGCTGTCGGCCGCGGCGATCTCGCGGACGCCGCGCTCAACCGCCGGCATCACCCCGTCAAGCTCGATCGGGCGCTGCGGCACCACCGGCGCGGCCGGAACCGGTCGGGCTATGCCGGCAGGCATGTCGTCCGAATCGAAGCGTTGCGGCACCGACTCCTCCTCCTGCTCCGCCCGGCGACCGAGCACCGAATAGAGCCGCAGGCCGAGAAACGCGGCGACCATGGCGAGGAGAACGATTTCAACCACGAGAAAAATCCGATCAACGAGCGGGCATCTGACGGCCGCCAGGGCCGCGCGAACACCCAAGGAACGACACACTGCCTTAAATAGGCACTGATTACAATTCGCCAACGCCCGATAGGTTGCTGCACGGGATGAATCTTTGCGCCCCTGCTTGCGGCGACACGCGGTTGCGGCCTGCGCCCGCGCCTGCTAGGCGCCGGCGGCGGTGCCGGATCGGCCGCGGCCATGCATCCGGCGCAATTCCTGTTACCCGATTTGAAAGACACCGAACCCATGGCCGACGAAGAAGGCGTGCTCACCAATCTCGACACCGAAGGCGCCGGCGACGGCAAGCCCAATGGCGCGGACACCCAGCCGGCGGTGAGCCTGCTCACGCAATATGTGAAGGATCTCTCGGTCGAGAACCCCAACGCGCCCGACGTCTACCAGTGGCCCGAGCCTCCGCAGATCGATATCCAGTTCAACATCGGCGCGGAAAACGTCGGCACCGAACTGCACGAGGTCACCCTCAAACTCACCCTCAGCGCCGCTTCGCAGAGGGGCAAGGCCTACATCGTCGAACTGGCCTATTGCGGCCTCGTCGGAATGCGCAACATCCCCGAGGAACAGGCCCACGCCTTCCTCTATGCCGAAGCCCCGCGGCTGCTGTTCCCCTTCGCCCGCCGGGTGGTGGCCGATGCGGTGCGCGATGCCGGCTTCCCGCCGCTGATGCTCGATCCGATCGACTTCAACGGGCTCTACATCCAGCGTCTGCAAGCGCGCCGCGCCGAGGAAGCCGCGGGCGGCGAGCCGATCGCGCCGGTGACCGGCAACGCCTGATCCGCACCGGTCGCGGGCACACGCCATGAGCCTGCTGAAGAATGTCGGCACCATCGGCGGGCTGACCCTGGTCAGCCGGATGTTCGGCTTTGCCCGCGACATCATGCTCGCCCGCGTGCTCGGCGCGGGCGGGGTCGCCGACGCGTGGCAGCTCGCCTTCCAGCTGCCCAACCTGTTCCGCCGCCTGTTCGCCGAAGGTGCCTTCGCCAGCGCCTTCGTCCCGCTGTTCAACCGCCACATGACCGAAGGCGAGAGCGAGGCGCGGCGCTTTGCCGGCGAGGTTCTGGCGGTGCTGCTGCCGATCCTGGTGGTGTTCGGCGCGGTGATGATGCTGGCGATGCCCTGGGTGCTGTGGGCCTTCGCCAATGCGGAGCTGCGCGCCGACGCCGCGACCTATGATCTCGCCGTCGCCATGGGGCGGATCGCCTTTCCCTATCTCATGTTCATGAGCCTCGCGACGCTGGTGGCAGCAATCCTCAACTCGCTGTCACGCTTCGCCGCTGCTGCCGCCGCCCCGATCCTGCTCAACATCTGCCTGCTCGCAGCACTGATCTGGGGCGCGCTGCAGGTCCCGGGAGAGGCGACCCGCGCCGCGACCGGCATCGGCCTCGCGATCGCGGTCTCGATCAGCGGGGTGCTGCAACTGGCATGGCTGTACTGGTTCATGCGCCGCGCAGGCTTCCGGATGCCGCTGGGGCGCCCACGGATCACCGCGCGCGTCCGGCAGATGGGCGCGCTGATCGTGCCCGCCGTGTTCGGCGCCGGGGTCTACCAGATCAGCCGTTTCATCGACCTCGCGTTCATCCGCATCCTGCCCGATGGCAGCCTCACCTACATGGCGATGGCCGATCGCTGGAACCAGCTCCCGCTCGGGATCATCGGGATCGCGCTCGGCACTGCGATCCTGCCCGCCCTGTCGCGCTACATCAGCCGCCGCGAGGACGAGGAGGCCGTGCGCTTGCAGGCCAATGCGATCGAGCTCGCCATGCTGCTGACCCTGCCCTGCGCGGTCGCACTGTTCATCGCCGGCGGGGCTTTCGTCACCGTGTTCATGCAGGGGCAGGCCTTCACCCCCGAGGATGCGCGGGTGACCGGCATGGTGGTTTCGGCGCTGGTGGTGGGGCTTCCCGCCTATGTCCTGGTAAAGGTGCTGACTCCCAATTTCTTCGCCCGCGCCGACACCAAGACCCCGGTTGTCACCGCCGCTGCAAGCCTGGTGGTGACGGTCGCGTTGAACTTCCTGCTGGTGCCGCTGCTCGGCGTGGTGGGTCTGGCGCTGGCGGGCGCGGCGGGGGCCTGGGCCAACATCGTGCTGCTGGGCGCCATCCTCGCGCGGCGGGGCTTCTTCCGCCTGCCTGCGCGGGTGGTGGGGCGACTGGCGCGGATCGCGCTCGCCTCGGGCGTGATGGGTGCGGCGCTGGCCGGGCTGATGCAGCCCATCGACCCATGGCTCGATGGCAGTCTGGCCGAAAAGCTGCTCGCCGTCGCCGCGATCGGCGCGGTGAGCCTCGTCACCTATGGCGGGGCGGCGGCGATACTGGGGATACTCGACAAGGCGACGATCCAGCGCTTAATGCGCCGCCAGACGTAAAGCGAAGGACATTCACCACCATGCGGGTCGTTTCCGGCATCCAGCCCACGGGCAAGCCCCACCTCGGCAACTATCTCGGCGCCATCCGCAACTATGTGGCGTTGCAGGACGATGCCCATGCGGCGGGCGGCGAGTGCCTGATCTTCATCGCCGATCTGCACGCCCTGTCGATGCCGCACGATCCGGCTGAACTACGGTCCTCGACGCTCGAACTGGTGGCGACGCTGGTCGCCTGCGGGCTCGATCCCGACAAGGCGATCCTGTTCAATCAGGCGCAGGTGCCGCAGCACCCGGAACTGCAATGGCTCTTGAACGGCACCGCGCGGATGGGCTGGCTCAACCGCATGACGCAGTGGAAGGACAAGGCGGGCAAGAACCGCGAGGGGCAATCGGTCGCGCTGTTCACCTACCCGGTGCTGCAGGCCGCCGACGTGCTGCTGTATCAGGCCACCCATGTGCCGGTGGGCGAGGACCAGAAACAGCACCTCGAGCTCGCCCGCGACATCGCGCAGAAGTTCAACAACGACTTCGCCAGCGAGAACGCGCCGGTCTTCACCCTGCCCGAACCGATCATCCCGGCCGAGGCCGCGCGCATCATGTCGCTGCGCGACGGCAGCGCCAAGATGTCGAAGTCCGATCCCAGCGACATGAGCCGCATCAACCTGTCGGACGATGCCGACACCATGGCGCAGAAGGTGAAGAAGGCGAAGACCGATCCCGAGCCGCTGCCTTCCGAGGAAGCCGGGCTCGCCGAGCGGCCCGAGGCGAAGAACCTCGTGGGCATCTATGCCGCGCTGTCGGGACAGTCGGTGGACGCGGTGCTCGGCGCGTTCGGCGGACAGGGCTTCGGCGCGTTCAAGCCGGCGCTGGCCGATCTGCTGGTGGCCACACTCGGCCCGATCCGCGATCGCTTCGTGGCGCTCAAGGACGATAGCGAGGCTCTGGACGCGATCCTCGCGCGCGGCGCCGCCAAAGCCCGCGAACGCGGCGCGCCCACGCTCGATGCGGCCTATCGCGCCCTCGGGCTGGTGCGGCACTGATCACCGCCAAGGCTGCGCCGGGCCGGGGCCGGCGCAAGACGAATATTCAATTGTCGTTCATGCCTCCGCGATTAGGATCGCGCGCAATGGCCAGTGCCATCATCGCACTGGTGACAAAACAAGGGTTGTGTCATGTTGACCGCTATGTCCACGATCAAATCTCTTCGCCGCATCGCGCTGCCGCTGGTTCTGGTTGCCGGTCTTGCGGCTTGCACCACGCCCTTCAAGGCCGATGTTTCGCGCTTCGCCGTGCCGCTTCCCGCGCCGCAGGGGCAGACTTTTGCGGTGGTGGCGGAAGACCCGCGCCTTGCCGGCGGGCTCGAATTCGCGACCTATGCCAACATGGTCGCGCTCGAGTTGGAGCAGCTCGGCTACGCCCGCGCCGCATCTCCCGAAAGCGCCGATTTGACGGTGCGCTTCGATTATCGGGTCGACAACGGCCGCGAACGGGTGCGCACCGATTTCAACGGCGGAGTTAGCGCTGCCTGGGGCCCGTGGGGTCGTTGGGGAGGCTGGGGCGGCGGCTTCGGCGCATGGGGCTTCGGCTTCAACGATCCCTTCTTCGGCGGGCCCAATGTGCGCAGCTACACCGTCTTCACCAGCGGCGTCGATGTGAAGATCGATCGCGCCGCCGATGGCCAGCGCCTGTTCGAAGGCAAGGCCGAAGCCGTTTCGCGCTCGAACCGCTTGCCGCAGCTGGTGCCCAATCTGGTGGATGCGCTGTTCACTGATTTCCCCGGCAATTCGGGCGAGACGGTGCGAATCACGATCCGCGACGACGAAAAGACCGTGCGCCCCGCCAATTGATGGTGTAGGGCTCACGACAAGAGACCCTTGGACGGGAACGAGAAGGCGGCGCCAGGGGATCGGCGCCGCCTTTTTTGTTGTGCGGCGCACATCCGCAAAGATCTAGAGTTGCGCGTGCCCCCCGGTCGAGCCAAAACCGCCCTCACCGCGCTCGGTGGCGTCCAGTTCGGCCACCTCGTGCCACGCGGCCTGCACCACTGGGGCAAGCACCAGCTGGGCCACCCG
>Ga0073934_10003735_pt1 | contig 27214 bp, 23 predicted proteins | sample LarsenN4metaG_FD_76834 | JGI IMG/M metagenome (GOLD analysis project Ga0073934, IMG submission 76834) | Hot spring sediment bacterial and archeal communities from British Columbia, Canada, to study Microbial Dark Matter (Phase II) - Larsen... ... | reverse complement strand
CGAGGGGTTCTTATCGAACGGGATTACAATTTTCCAACGCGTTTTAACGACCTCATTGAGGAACTGGCTTATACCCGCTCGCTTTTTGAAAGACACCAGAGGGCAGTGAGAACACAACACGTTTTCGCCTGATTGAAGAGAGTTCCTATGGCGCTATTGGATTTTCAGACTGCAATTGCACGGCTTTGCATTAATCCGGGTTTCCGCCGCCGGTTTTCCGCGCAAGACAATCGGGTTTTGGAAGACCTGGACCTGACCCCGGCCGAGAAAGCGGCGCTTCGGTCTCTGGACTTAGAGGCCGTGAAAGACTACGGCACAGACTTGCTTCACAAACGTATGGAGATGATCCGGAGTTGGGTTTCATCTACGATCGCCGCGCTCGAATCGAGACTCGGCTCCGATGTCGTACATGAAATTCTTCATCAATACGTCGAATCGCGCGTCCGAATTGACAATTGGGTCGGCAGCGAATGTATCCGACGTGAGACACAGTGCTTCCTGGGATACCTGTCGGACCAAGTATCGAACGATATCGGTATGCCGTATCTCCCGGACCTTGCTCGTTACGAAATTACGATGCTTGTCCTGAGGTTGGATGACCCTGCAGATCAGGATGCTGTCGCAGTGAGACTATCGGAGGATTACGAGCCGGCCTCTTTGCGTCCTAAGCTTCGTTCGGACGTTCGATTGGAGCGCTTCGATTACGACGTTACCGCCAATGGTGCCTCTGAGGGTGCTGTCGCTGATCCTCCGTGGCAGCCGGAGGGTAAGTGGCTGCTGTTTGTACGGCGCAACGTCACGACGGTAGACGTGCACGCAGTAACGCCATTGCTCGCCGCTGCGTTGGAAATGTGTGACGGCTTGGCGACGATTGAGGACATTCTGGCGCGCTTAATAGAAAAATTCGGGCTCCTGACCGACGGCGACATTCGGGCTCAATGCCTTGATGCGTTCAGAGAATGCTTCGCCGCTCAGCTGCTTTGCGTATAGGGCCGATCGTTCGCGCCAGGCGACCTTTTTGGGCTTCCTTACACACGCTTTGCCGGCGAAGTCTCGTTCTTATTGATACCGCGCTCTAATCCGGCCTCATGATAGCCAACAACGAGGAGAAAGGAGGTGTTAACGATATGCCTGTCACGAAACCGCAGACTGAGAAGCTGTTTGCGATCCAACCGGTGTCCAGCGTGTCATCGCAGAAAGGAGTCGCCGGAAATGAACTCTGTGCGTGCGTATGCGTCTGCGTTTGTGCGTGTGTCTCCTAAGGCTTAATTCAGCCCGGAGCACTTCCAGACGGTGGTGGCCCCTCGGGGCCGCCGCCGCGGAGGCCGAAAATGCCAGAACAATCCTGTGAGTCCATTAAGGAATGGAACGGCAGCGCCGATACCTATGGAGAATTCGTAGCTCGCTGCAGCATTTATCGAGATGCGGCCGATGCACTGATTGATATTTCGGCGGTACGACCGGGAACGTCGGTCGTGGACCTCGCCTGCGGAACCGGAACGCTGACTGAATGTCTGCGCCGGCGTTGGCCCGGCGGGCAAGTTGCGATCACTGCAATCGACGCATCTGAGCGCATGATTGATATCGCGAGGCGCCGCATCGGAACGCGGGACGTGCATTTCCACTGCGCTCGGGCGGAGGAATTTGGCGCTGTCATTGCTGATCCCGTAGACCGTGTCATTTGCGCAGCCGCTCTATGGCAATTCGATTGGATAAAAGCAATTTCCCAAGTGCGCCAGGCTCTCACTCCAGGCGGTATGTTTTGCTTCAGCGTGCCTTCCTTTCGCGCCACACCAGGTGATGAGTCCAACACCGTGTTGCAGCTGATACGACGTGAAAGAGACAAACGAGGAATTGGCTGGAACCCTCATGAGGTGGATCGGCAAGGCGAGTTTCGGAACCTTTGCTCAGCAGGTTTTACCGTGCTTGAACGCCGAACAGTCGTGCTGAATGCCAGCGGGACTGCGTACCTCGAACTGCTGCGAATTCCTGTTATGGCCGCGACCTGTTTTCTGCTCGACGATCTCTCGCGCGAGTTGATCAGCCACGTTCTCGCGGCGGTGCAGCGGGAGGTCGAAGCTCGACCGGTGAACGTGGCACTTCACTGGAAACTCTTTGCCCTGACTCCAAGTTGAAAGGCGCCTTGACGCGAGGACACCTGGAGCGTCGCTCCGGAACGGGCGGTCATCGCAGCGCGCAAGAGTTTTTTGACAAATGAGGAAGCCGCATTATCGGCGCTCAGATAGAAGAGGTTTCTGAAAATGATTCTTTCAATCGAAAACGTTTCGAAGAAATACGCAGGCCGCCACATCGCGCTCGACAACATCAATTTAACAATCGAGCCCGGAATGTTCGGACTGCTTGGTCCGAACGGCGCGGGCAAATCGACGTTAATGAAGATACTGGCCACCCTGATACGTCCGGATGAAGGGCGGATCAAGTTCGGTGAAGTCGATGTGCTTAAGTCTTCGATGGAGCTCAGGAAACTGTTGGGTTACGTACCGCAGGAATTCGGCTTTTATCCCTCCCTGTCGGTTAAAGGAATGTTGGAATTCCTAGCAGCGACTCGAGGCTTGCCAAGACATCTTGCGAGTAGGCGTATCGGCGAATTGATGGAAGCATTCAATCTCCAGGCGGTGAAGAACGTTCGAATTCACGCGCTGTCCCGCGGAATCCGCCAGCGCATCGGCATCGCGCAGGCGTTGCTTGGCAACCCAAAGCTTCTAATCGTGGACGAGCCCACCGCTGGACTGGATCCGGAAGAACGTTTGAGATTCCACAACCTATTGGCAGCTCTTGGACAGGATATCTGCATCATCCTGTCAACGCACATCGTTAGCGATATCTCCGCAGTCTGTACACAAATGGCTTTGATTTGCCAGAGTCGTATCCAGGTATGCACAACGCCGGGTGCGGCGCTGAGGTCGCTGGAAGGAAGCGTGTTCGAATATACCGTCGCCCGGGAACACGTTTCCGATGTGGAGCAGAAATACCGTGTTCTGACGCGAACTATGGAGTCGGCGACGTCGGTGCGGTTAAAGGTCTTTTCGGCGAACGGACGATGGGAAGCCGGGTTCCGGCCGACACTACCAAGCCTCGAAGATTACTACTTCGCCTTCGTGACTGGAGTTGCGTAATGACGGCGTCAGTGATGGCATTCACTCAAATCGTGGGAACGCGGGTCTGGCAAGAGACTCGGCGGCAAGGTGTGTTGCTGCTGACTGTTGTTTTTGTCGCGATCGCGTGGTTTTATTTTACGCCAACCATCCGGCTGTTCGTTACGGAACGCGGTAGCGCGCCCACAGTCGTAGCGCGGAACAGTACATTTGCGCTATGCCTCCTGTTCGGAGTCTTGGGCATGTGTACGGCGCATTTCACCGCGTCAATGTTTGCAGAAGCCTCTCTCAAGGACCGGCGCACTTTACTGTCGGCTCTTGTAGCTGTCTCACCCCTGCATCGCGCTCACTATCGTGTGGCGATCTTCGTGGCCGCATCGTTTCTATCCCTGTTTCCATCGACAGTGTTCCTCGCAACGGCAAATGTCGTCCAGCGGCTGCCGAATCGCGAAGTACAGCTCCTTCCGCCGAATCTGGAGAATTTTCTGGTTGCCTACCTGCAGTTTTATCTGCCATTGGCATTTGCGATTGGCGCATTTTCGTTCCTGATCGCCGAGAGGACTGGCAGTCTCAAACTCGTATATGCGGCTGCGACTGTGCCTCTGATTGCTTACGTGTGTATCAGCAGGCTCACACAGAGCGTGGAGCATCAGTTGCTCGCATTTGCCGATCCTACCGGCATCACGTATCTGGCAACGGTCGCCAGAGACGGCAAAAGGACCGTCGAATTAAACCAGCTTCAGTGGATGTTGGATCCGAGCTTTGTGCTGAACAGGGTTGCTTTGCTCCTGGGTGGAGCTGCCTGCGTCTTTGGAGCCGCTGTTCGGAAGAATGAAAGCCGCCATTACGGCAGGACTGCCGAGTCTATCTATTGGCAGGATGCGACCACCAAGTCACTGCTTTCATGGGTGGCCCGAATCGACTTGGGCGAAAGAAAGCGCGCGGCATTTCGTCCGCTGTTGGCAATCTGTAGTCTCCACCTTAGGTTGCTTTTGCGTGAGCGGTCCGTGTTGTACCTTCTGGCGCTGACCCCCTTAATTGTCTGGATAACTTCTTGGCGCGCATTGCCGCCATTCAATGCGGTCGGATTGCCGAAGTCCAGTCAGGTAGCGGCCAACTCTTCACAGATCTTACTGCTATACACCGTTATCGCGGCCATTTTTGTCATGACCGAGTGTTTCTTCAGAGACCGGGACGAACGCGTTAACGAGATTACGGACGTCTACCCGATCTCTGCCGGTTATGCACTGGTCGGTAAGACTGCCTCGGCCGCAATCGTTGCCGTTCTGATGCTCGTTGTCGGCACGATCACGGGATTTTTGTACCAAAGGACTCACGCAAATACTCCACTCGAGTGGGTACCGTTTGTCTACATTTACGGGGGACTCCTCCTTCCCACCGCGATCCTGGCGGCAGCACAAACTTCACTCACGGCGACCCTTACGCGGACAAGGCTGGCGACGTATACCACGATGGGAATGATTGTGTCCGGGTTTGGCCTGCTTGCCATTCAGGGATGGCATCACTGGATTTACAATGTATCTGCGGAATCATTGACCCTTTATTCCGACATCCTCGGGTTCGGTCCGTGGTCGCACCTTCTGCTGGTCCACCGTGTGTACGTAATTGCTATCGCGGTCTCGATCATTGCTGTAGCGGTTGTGCTGCAGCCGCGATTCGTCGGCCAGTCGATCCAGGCCCGGCTGAAGACGCCCAGCCGGACGACACTTACATTTCTCATGGTTTCACTTGCCGCCGCCGCTGGATCCGGCGCATGGATCTTCGCCTCCGTCAGTGGCGGGTTAGGGAATCAGGACTACCTTCGAGCGGAGTACGAAACTGAAGTGCGGCCGTTCCTGGTGGATCAGCCGAGACCGGCCGTGACGGATGTTCAGCTTGTTGTGGATCTTTTCCCGGAGGCTCGTGGTTTCGCCGTATCGGGCACGTATACGGTTGAAAACAAGGGACTCTCTCCGATCTCGACCATCTACTGCACTGTAAACCCGAAGTTGCTGGAGAAGGGTAACATTCAGATCGAGCCTCAGGGTGTGGTGCGACAACACTCCCCCTTCGTTGTCGCGTTGGATCCGGTAGAGCCACTGCTTCCGGGGAAAACAGCCAGGGTGACTTTCGGCTGGAGCGGCAGAGCTCCGGAGAAGCTGCCGTCCAATGGCGGGCGGCTGGATTCATACGTTACCGACAATGCGGCGATCCTTCATTCTCTGGCAAGCTGGCACTGGCTGCCTGTTGTCGGCTACAGCTCCGAAGCTGAACTTCAGCAGCCGGGAAAAAGAAGGGAGTACGGATTACCGGACGCCGAAACGAGCGACACACGGAAAAGCGCATCGCGCGCCGGATATCTGGATAAGGAAGACGCATATACCTTTGCAGCAAAGGTTACTGTCCCCAGCGGTATGACTGCTCTGACGGTGGGAAATTTGACTGAAAGGAGAAACGCGGGAGGTCGTTCAGAGTTCACTTTTCGTAGCGAACATCCGATTAGAATCTTCCCCGTGGTGGTCGGCAGATGGGAACACGAAGAAACGGAATGTTGCCGCGTGTGGTATAACGAGCGCCATCCGGAGAACGTTCACCAGATCATCCGGACTCTGACTGCTTCGCACAACTTCTACAACTCCGCTTTCTCACCGTATCCAGCCAGGATGCTTAGTGTTGTGGAGATGCCGGGCATCGGATCCTTAGGGACGGGATTTCCAACTGTTATCCCGATTTCTGAGGAAGCCGCTTTCCTCACGGGCCAGCGCGGCGCTCGCCCGAATCTGCTGTTCCTGACAATAGCCCACGAGGTCGCGCACCAGTGGTGGGGCGGTCTGGTCTGGCCGGCAAACGCCCCCGGTTCAAGAGTTCTGACTGAAGGCCTTGCAACATATTCGGCTCTCATCGCGGCAGACGAGTTGCTACCTCCTTCTTCACGCCAGATGCTGTTCGAGGACTTCGAATATTTCTACGTGCGGTACAGACTGCCCGATGACGAACGGCCTTTATCGCTCGTGGACGGAACCCACCGGGCGGACAGACCCGTTATGTATCAGCGCGCAGGCATGGTATTTTATATGTTGCACCATGTCCTGGGGCCTGAGGTGATGCTTGGCGCGCTGAGGGAGTTCATTGAGGAAACCACGAGGCATTCGAGACTACCAGTAATAGCGGATCTGTTAGCAATAATCGAGAATCGTAGTCCTCGATCCAAGCCTTTGCTGGACCAGTTTGTTCGCGGGATGGCCATCCCGAATCCACAATTCGTGAAGCTCGACAAGACAAGAATGGGTACGGACTCCTGGAACGTAACGTTCACCATCAGTAATCGTGGATCCGGAGACGTTCCAGTCACAGTCTCGGCTGTAGGGATTGCGGAAGGTCAGAGGAGAGAGGTTCGCACTGTGATCTCCATGACAGGGAGCGCTCCCGTCTCCGGGCAGCTAGACGTGCCTTTCGACCCGCGAATCGTTGAAATCGATCCCGAACGAGTCGTGCTTTTGGAACAACGGCGCACTGGCCGGCGGCGGCTGTGAGCGTCCAATTGGGAAGGACTACGAATATGGAGGGAATATTTGGTGCGGTCAGCACTGAGCCATCGGATTTCGTTCAGGACATGATCGAGTGCCTTCAACGGCGTCCGCGGCAAACGGCGGAAACCGTGCGAATAGGGGCTGCGCATCTTGGAGTGGTCCGCGGAAAGCATCATGGCTGCCACGCGAGAATTGGCCGCAGGAGGCCGTGGTGTTTTGCGATCGACGGTGAACTGCGAGAGGGCTGGCCCATCGAGGACGGGCTACCTCTGTCCGACGTGATGAGCCAGTCCCTCCGGTCCGCGAAAGGAGGCTTCGCCCTCGCAGTAGCATCCGAACGCGATCTCGTCCTGGCGCGGGACTGGTTCGGGCGCCGATCTTTGTTTTACACGCTGCTCCGCAATGGCCGGCTGTTCGTATTTGCCTCGGACCTGAAGACGTTACTGGCCTGTGACGCTGTTCCAACGGACATAGATCTCGCAACGCTGACCGACCTTGGAGTCCAGGGGCATCCCGTCGGCAACGCGACGATGCTGCGGAACGTCCAGTCCGTTCAGCCCGGACATCTCATCGCCGTGTCAACGGTTGGAGACCGGCTCGAACTCACAGATCGATGCTTTGCTGGACCCCGGGAGCAGCAGATGTGCGGCTATTCCGAGACGGACGTATTGGACCGGATGGAAGCCCTGCTACGCGACAGCTTGACACGCGCTTCCCGGAGCGCGGAACGAGTCGGGGTGGCGTTGTCCGGTGGTATTGATTCCGCGGTGTTAGGTCTGTTGGCAGCCGAAACATGCCGTCCCGTAGCCGCTGTAACAGTCGCACCGTCACGGAAATCGCCGGAGCTATCTGTTGCGGCCGGCATCGCCCAACTCATGGGTGTGCGACACGAAATAGTTACGCTCGATTTTGACCAGTATCTTGATGCGATACCCAAATCGATCTACGCGCTGGAGTCGTTGATGCGGCGCACCAGATTGGTTACCATGCAGTGTCTAACTTCCACCGTTGCTCAATTCTCCGACGCTTGCCTCACTGGTTTTGGCGCGACTGAAGTATTTGTCGAGGATTCCAACCGGCTCGATTGGGAAGAGGCGCGCAGGCTCCGGAGGGATCTGTTATCTGCTGCCATCGAAAAAGGATTACCCGTCCGTGAGGCGCTCGAAGCCTTCTTGGAAACTGCCGCAGAACCAAAATCCTGGCAGGAACACGTCGAGCACCTGGATTGGCGTATCCGCGAGTGGTCGGTCATCCGTTCCTGCGAAGCCCACGGACGAGCTGCCGGAGTCGACATGCTTATGCCCTACTACGACGACGATTTCGTCAACTTTACCAGGAGTGTTCCCAGTCAGCTGAAATGGGACCCAAACATGCGCATTCCCAAGTATCTGCTTAAGGCATTCGCCATTCGTCTGTACGGCTACAGTATCGCCCGATCCATTCTCAGGGAAAAGTCGCCCCTGTTTGCCGGGACGCTGGGGTTTGCAAGGCAATTCAGTGAACTGTGTTCCCTGCTTCCGGATGAGTACGCGCGCCGCCATTCCTTTCGAGAATTCTTTAGCCAAAAGGAGATGCTTCTTCAGCTCGACATCTTTCAGTGGCTTTTTTCGACGAACCGAGGCGCCTCGGCTGAAATCGATGTTCGTGAGTTTCTGCACGATCGAGGCGCGCCTGCGACTGCGTTGAAGACGATGCCGCCCACAGGAGGATCGTATGCTCAGGGAGCTTAAGAGAACGACCAAGGTACTTCTGGGAAACGGACGCTACGCGGCGACTGCCGTCACGACCTTGAGTATTTGCATGGCTGTCAATATCGTAATTTTTGCCATCGTGAACTCGATCCTTCTGCGGCCATTGTCCATCGGCGAATCCGACCGGATCGTCATCATGTCGAACCAGTATCCGAAGCTCCAAATTGGGTCGGCAACCTTCAGCAAGAGTGCGGCACCGGATTACTTCGACCGGCTGCAACATGTCGACGGTCTGGAAGAGCAGGCCATGTATGACTTTACAAGTCAAACGATCGAAATCAACCACGCTGCGGAACGTATTGAGGGCATGGCTACTACTCCTTCGCTGTTTCGGCTTTTGCGAGTGAACGCAATGCTCGGCCGGGTTTTTGAGCCGGCGGACGGTGAGATCGGGAGCGAGCAGAAAGTGATTCTCAGTCACGGGCTCTGGCAACAAATGTATGCAGGCGTCCCTGCGGTGCTGGGACGCGAACTGCGCATTTCCGATCGTCCGTTCACGATCATAGGCGTCATGCCAAAGGAATTCTACTTCATCGATCCCGGGGTTCGCTTTTGGATTCCGCTTGCATTCACGCCACTCCAAAAGTCCGATACCGCCAGACACCGAAGCGCAGGCTACAACATCGGCCGGCTCAAACCTGGCGCGACCATAGACCAAGTGCAATCGCAAGTGAACGCCTTAAATGCGGCGAACATGGAGCGGCTGCCGCAATACAGAGAGCTGCTGGTGAATGCAGGGTTCTATTCTAAGGTGGAAAATCTCCAAGATATGCTCGTCGGAAGCGTACGCACGACCTTGTACTTGCTGTGGGGCGGGGCGCTGCTCGTGCTGCTTATCGGCGGCGTGAATATCATGAACTTAGCCATCGGCCGCTACACATTGCGGTCTAAAGAATTGGCGACGCAGCTCGCCTTGGGCGCAACACGCGGGCATCTGATTCGCGAACTGACCGTAGAAGGGCTGGTTTTGACGGGGACAGCCGCGGTGTTCGGCCTCGTGCTCAGTTTCTGGGTGTTGGGGGGACTCAAGACCTGGGGACTGGACCGTTTGCCACGCGCCCACGAAATCCACCTGGATGTGACTTCCGTTGCATTCGGGCTGGCGCTCGCCATTTTGACGGGCTTGTTTTTGGGACTTGCGCCGGTAGCCCAGCTTTTGCGTTTGCATATAGGAAGCGTTTTGAACGAGGAAAGCCGGACGCGGACTGGAGGTAAGAGGGCGACTCACCTGCGCCGTGCGCTCGTCATTGTGCAAGTGGGTCTTGCCTTCATGCTTTTGATGGGTTCAGGATTGCTGCTGGCCAGTTTTCGCAATCTCTTGAAGGTGGATCCGGGTTTTGAAGAGGAGGAGGTTGTGACGGCGGCGATAAGCCTGCCGCGCACTCGCTACGCATCGAGCGTCGAACTGCGAACCTTTACAGAACGGTCGCTGGAAGCCATCCGCAGTATTCACGGAGTAATCGCGGCGGGAGCAACAACGATCATCCCATTCGGAGGCGCGCGGAATAACCGCGCAATCCTGGCGGAAGGCTACGTCATGAAGCCGGGCGAGTCACTGATATCCCCCTCCCAGGTTATTGTGACGCCGGGATACTTCGAGGCGATGAGAACCGACCTGATCCGCGGGCGGTACTTCAACGACAGCGATACACCAACCAGTAGTCCTGTCGTGATTGTGGACGAGAAGCTGGCCCGAAAATTTTGGCCCGATGCGGATCCGATCGGTAAACGGATGTTTATGCCCAGCGATCCGCAGAACCTGAATAAAATCGATGCGTCCACACGCTGGTTCAGTGTCGTAGGCGTCGTGGCGGAGGTACAGCTCAACTCGCTGGCAAAAGGGGACGATTCCTTCGGCGCATACTATTTTCCTTACGCGCAGGCGACTCTGCCGAGCTATGTATACGCAATCCGGAGTTCCATGAATCCAAACGATCTGATTGGCGCGGTTCGCCGCCAGCTGGCTTCCATCGATCCCGGCATGCCTCCATTCGACATCAAGACCATGACCGAGCGAACAAGTTTATTCCTGAGCCCACGCCGCACGGCTCTTCTCCTTGCCACGGCCTTTGCATGTATCGCGCTGTTCTTATCGGCTGTCGGAATATACGGTGTCCTTTCCTATCTGGTCGCGCAACGGAGGCGAGAGATCGGGATCCGGATCGCCCTTGGCTGCTCGACCGCCGGCATACTCCGGCTTGTTTTCAAGGAAGCCCTCGTACTGATCACTGCTGGATTGTGCACAGGGCTACTAGGGACGTTGACGGTCCGCCGGATACTTGATGGTCAGCTGTACGGCATCGCCTCCACGGATCCGATCCTGATGACTGCGATGATGGCTACCTTGGCCATCATCGGCCTAGCGGCAAGCGTGCTCCCGGCGCGCAGCGCCGCACAAGTGGATCCAGCGCTAACCCTGAATGCCGAGTAGGTCCCGGTTCTCGTTCATACCCGCGCGAAACAGCCAAGATGCAACGGCGGATCACTGAGCCGGATATCAGTCCTGAACATCAATCCTGATGTCCAAACTAAATCGACAAATCGGCAGTAGACGCCATCGCGGAATCGAGCGATTGGCGTTTGCCAGGAGGAACTATGAAAAAGACTGTGAGTCTCTTTGTGCTTGCCCTTGTAGTTTTGGCGGTCTCCGAAATGTATGGACAATCCGGAGTTGCCGGAAAGTGGACCGGCGAAGGACGGTTATTAAGTCCCCGCTCGGGACAGGAGATCACCGTGAAGTACGTCCTTGAATTGCAGACAAAAGGTTCGACATTGACAGGGACAATGAATTCCAATTCGCCGGCGCAAACTGTTGCTTCTGATGTGCTCGAAGGCAAGATCCAGGGCAACACGCTGAGCTTCGTGACCGTTACTCTGGGGACTCGCGTCTCCTGGACCGCCGAGCTGAAGGGAAGCGAACTGGCCCTAACTCGCAGGGTTGGTCCTCTGAGCAACGGAACGGTCATCGTTATGCGCCGGGCCAAGTGAAGGAAATCCGCTGCAACCACACGAGCAACAGGAGAAATGTATGGGTTCCGTTCAATCAAACAGTCTTCAAGAGACAACAACCGATTTCATGATTCATGGCTACACGTCGATACGCGAACCGCTGAAACTCACCGGCCTCAGCCAACAGTGGGTCCGCAAGGTGTATGAAAGTGTGGATACTGAGCCGGAATCGATGGGACTGGTTCTGGGTGCGACTTCGTGGATGGCCGCGCTGCTTGCTGAACGTTACGGGCAGGTCGTTGTCGCGGATATAAGCCCGAGCATGCTTCGGTTGGCCACCGAGGAGATAGGGCAGTACGCCAGTGGGGATTCGCTGCAGTCTGTGAAGTTTGTAGAGTCCAACTGGTTTGATCTGCCGCCAGCACTGCAGGCGCTGGACATCGTGGCAGGCGACAACTCTTTCTCGTTCCTTCCCTACCCTGACGGATGGGTCGAACTGTGCGAAACACTAGCGGATCGAATGCGTCCGGAAGCTAGGCTCATCATGCGAGTGCTCTCTGTACCGTCTACTCACCGGGCTTTGAGTGCTGATGAGATCATCGATAAGTTTGATGCCGAGGGAATAAACTTCACGGAAGTCCGTACAACAATGCTCTTTGCTCACTGGAATCCCGCTACCTACGGCATAGATACGGAGGCTGTAAGTCGCACCTTCGAACGCAACCGCACCAAGCTGGATCGCTTACTCCGGTTGAGCGCCACCAAGGACAATGACTTGGTTACCGTTCTGAAATACAAAGGCTCTGGCGCTGTCTATTACGCGCCGCCGCTTGGTAAGGTGTTGGCGCTCGTCGGGAAGTTCTTCAGAGTAGCGAGCGTTCATTTCGGGCCTTATTGTATGTCGGACTATTTTCCGCTAATCGTAGCGTCCAGGTTGTAGATTCTTCCCTCGTTCTTGCTAGGCCGGGAATCAGCGGCCCGAGCCGCTTCTGGCGCCGTCGTGACGAGTCCACCGGTAAAGCCGTGAAGATTGGCGGCCGACATGGTGTCCGAAGGACTGATCTCGCCCCGAAGAGGCTGTGATACGCGTGGTGCCATTGCAGCTCGACCAACTCTTGCACCCTATCCTGGATCCGAAAGCTAAAGTCAAGGAGCTCACGCAGGGTCTGCCGGCCTGACCCGGCGCCGTCACTGGCCGGTTCTGGTCGCCAAAGAAGCGGTGCCCGATGACATTCACGGCACACACATGACGGTGGCCGCCCGGGATCCTGACGTCACGAGGCGGCATGAACAGACGGGCCGTCGTCACGCCGGCTGCGAAGGCGCTCAGCGTCGGCGGCAAGCATGAAAAGGCTGCCCGCATATTCCTCAGGATCCGAGTTTCAGGGGAGTGTTTCTGGCAATTGGTGGGACGTGCGCCAGCGCCGGTGTGGGAGGTTCAACGCAAACAGCAAGGGTCAGATCACGAATCTGCACCGGAAGAAGACCTGGCCTTACGTCAATCACTATCATATCCACCGGATGGATCCCGAGTGGGGGGCATGTTACGATACGCATCTGTGGCTATCCGCCATTTGGGGCGACTCCCAAGATAAGAGGCGATCCGGGTTCCAGTATCGAATATTCGTTTTATCAGTTGGAGTTGAGCCGTCAACGCGCACTTCAAAGCGGATTTTTAAAGCAGATCTTTCTGAACAGCGCCGCGCTGATTGTTCGTAACAGCATCATCGCTGGAGCGATAGCGAGGCCGGTGGATATTTGTGATCCTCCGGATGTAAAGGCTTATGTGGTCGGCGCTCCATCAAAAGAGTACGTTTTTAACATGCGTGCTAACAGAGTCGCAACCTGCTGTTCAAGCGCGGAACGACGCTAGATGAGGTGTATCAAAAACTGCTGGACCGGACGCGGCGTGCGCTGGATGTGAAGACCGTGAGGACCACCTTTGGCCGGAAGTATCGCCCGCACCAAAACCGAAAGCGGGGATCGTCATTCCGGCGGGCGATCGTGATCGAAAGATCTGCTTATAATCTGACGGGGCGCGGCTTACGATCTGGCCAAGATCCGCGACAAAGGTCTCGTGGAACGACTCGGCAAGTCCCGTCGCTATTGCACCACGGAGGGCGCGGGCAAGCTGGCCGGCTATACGCCTCTCCGCGATCACGTCATCAAGCCTCTCATGGCCGGAATCGTTCGCCGACAGGGGCCGCCTCCCAAAACCGTTCTTCCCGTCGACCAGCACCACCAGAACGTGTGCGTGGAACTCTACAAGAGTTTCGCAAACCTTGGGTGTGGCCGTGGCATGAAGCTCTGGCTTGCGAACGGCGAACGACAACATGTTGGTTTGAAAATCCCTCAAGAGGTTAGAAGAGCCGAAGCAGATCGTCGATCGCATTGCCGCCGAAGTGTCCAAGGAGAAAGGAGCGGGCGTCGACTACCTGATGGGTACGACGATTGAAGTGCCGCGGCCTGCCGTCGTCGCGGCCAAGATTGCCGAGATCGCGGAATCCTTCACGGCAACCAATGACCTCACTTAGATGTGTTTCGATTTTTCCGTGACGACGCCGGCAAGTTCGTCGTCGAGTATCCGGCTCACGGAATACTCAAGGCCGATCCTTCCAGGTGCTGGACCCGGACGGAGTGGGGCTTGACTAAGACTCCCGTCGAGAGAGGATGTGCCGCTCGGAAGAACGTCAAGCTCAGCATCCGCGGCGAGTGCGGTGCAGAACCTTCTTTGGTGGAGTTCTGTCATACGATCGGACTGGACTATGTGAGCTACTCGCCCTACCGCGTGCCGATCGCCTGGCTGTCCGCGGCGAGGCGATGGTCGCGCATAAGTTGAGTGAGCGGGGAAGAACGGTTTGAGGGAGCGCTGAGTCAACACTTATGAAGCTACTCGTTTCTTACCTCTGCCAATTCTGGCCGCTTGTGCTGCTCACGTTCGTCCTGGCAGCCGTCAATCAGATCTTTTTGCTCCTGGACCCCTATATCTTTCAGAAGATTATTGACGGGTACGCCAACACGGACCGCCAGTACACAACCAGCGAGTTCTTGCGCGGCGTCGGCTTTCTCATGGCGTTGGCGATCGGCTCGGCTCTTGTTTCGCGTGTTGCCAAAAGCTTTCAGGACTACTTCACGAACGTCATCAGGCAGCGCATCGGGGCGCAGATCTATTCGGACGGACTACAGCATTCACTAGAGCTTCCCTACGCCGTCTTTGAAGACCAGCGCAGCGGCGAGACGCTCGGAAAACTGCAAAAGGTCCGGACGGACGTCGAGCGTTTTATCAACGTCATTGTGAACATTCTGTTCCTGTCCATCGTCGGAATCGTGTTCGTGACGATCTATGCGTTCAGCGTCCACTGGATCATCGCCCCTGTGTACTTCCTGACTGTGCCGCTGCTGGCCACGATGAGCATGGTGTTAAGCCGCAAGGTTAAGACTCTCCAAAAGCAGATCGTCGCGGAAAGCACCGCGCTAGCAGGCTCGACGACCGAATCGCTCCGGAACATCGAGCTGGTGAAGAGTCTCGGTCTCGCCAAGCAGGAAATCCGGCGGCTCAATGGCACGACAAGGAAGATCCTCGAGCTGGAGTTGAGAAAAGTCCGGTACGTCCGGAGCCTGAGCTTTATTCAAGGAACGTCGATTAACGCCCTGCGCAACTGCATCCTCTTGACGATGCTGTATCTGATATTTCTGCGCGAGATCACAATGGGGCAGTTCTTCACGTTATGGATCTATTCGTTCTTCATCTTCGGCCCGCTTCAGGAAGTGGGAAGCGTCATCAATACGTATCGCGAAACAGAAGTATCGTTGAAAAACTTCGAGCAGATTCTCCGCACGAAGAAGGAGCCGCGGCCCGAAGCGCCGGCACCGCTTGGCCAGCTCCATCGGATCGAGTTCGATGACGTGCGCTTTCGGCATGAATCGGCTTCCACGAATGCTCTGGACGGAATCTCGTTTGAAGCCGCGACCGGCGAAACGATTGCTTTTGTAGGGCCGTCGGGATCGGGAAAGACGACGCTTGTGAAGTTGCTAGTTGGTCTGTACAGGCCGGGAAGCGGCGACGTTCGCTACGACGGGCTCTCCATCAACGACATCGATCTCGATCAACTGCGCGAGCGCATCGGCCTGGTGTCTCAAGACACACATCTCTTTTCGGGCACGATTCGCGAAAACCTGCTTTTCGTCAATCCCAAGGCCTCGGATCAGGAATGCTTGGACGTATTACGAAAAGCTGCTTGCCAGAGTCTGATGGCGCGTGCCGACAAAGGCTTAGACACAGTCATCGGAGAAGGCGGAGTGAAAGTGTCGGGCGGCGAGAAGCAGAGATTGTCTATTGCCAGGGCGTTGCTACGCCGTCCCATGCTGCTAGTGTTCGACGAGGCCACCTCGTCGCTCGATTCGCTCACGGAAGAGGAGATCACGGTCACCATCCGGGACGTTCCCCAACGGCAGGATCAGATTACAATCTTGACTGCTCACCGGCTCTCGACGACGCTGCACGCCGACCGGATCTACGTGCTCGAACGCGGCCGCATCGTCGAATGCGGCCGGCACGACGAACTGCTGGAACTCAAAGGCCTGTACTATGCGATGTGGCGTCAGCAGATTGGCGAACGCCCTTTTCGAGAGACTCAATTCGCTTCGGCAACTCAGGCAACCGTTTAAACACAGCGGAACTCTTCAGACACAGCCGGTTGTCGATGGCGGATAACCTGAAAATCAAAAGGGTGTGGCTCTTTTAGAACAAAGTGCTCTCCACACCACCAGCCACAGATGACGGAAGAAACGACGGTCCCGAAGGCAAGGAAAGATTCTATAGCGGTCAGGCAGGTGTCTGTAGATGAAGTCGACCGTTTTTCGTCCATCAATCGCGTCAAGCACACTGTCTTCCTCACTAGTGGTTTCGGTGCGGATCAAATCCGCTAAGCTCTCAAGCGCAAGGTTGCACCGCTGACACTGCGACACATGTCGCCTAGCCATTTCTTTCTCAACGCGGGAGAGTGAACCGCCCAGCCACCGGTTCAGTTGCTCATACGAGAGACAGTGTGCCATTTGCTCCTATGTTCAGAACCGTTCCGGGAACTGTGCCGAGGCCAAAGAGGTTCTCTTTTTTTGGCTCCATCGTTCCGAGCTTGGGAAGGGCTGTCGTATTCGATGGTTACATTAGTTGCGCACAGGCCACCTCTCGTTTTGAATTCGACTAACAGCACCGATGAAGGCAAGCCTCCTCGACATAGGATTGCAAGAAGAGCCCAAAACCGCCCGTGGGAAACCTTGAATATTTACAACCTTCCTTTCGGGGGCGGGGTCACTGTTCCCTGTGCCGGCTCACCCGGCTCCGCAGCCGGCCGAGGACTTTCTCGAGACCTGAAACGGTCAGGTCGAATGAGGGTATAGCCGCGATTTCCCTGGCCGTTAAGCCTTCGACAAAATGGAGCTTGAAGATGAGGACGTCACGCTCGGGATTCTTGCTTTCGTCGGCCTCTTGCAGCGCCTTCTCCACGTCAATCAGATCAAGTAGAGCCCCGACTCTGGAATCTGTTTCTGCACGCGGAAGCTGAAAATCTTGGACATCATCCAGCGAGACAACGTTTGCCCGCCGGCGAAGCGCCCTTTGGGAGCGAACATGGTCCGCAACGATTGAAACTGCGATGCTGGCCAAAAAAGCATACGCGGAAATATCGGTTGAACCGCGAAAGGATTTGATGATGTGTCCATCATTCTGGACGAGCTTGGTAAAAAACTCTTGGACCCAGTCATCGGAGTAACGAGGGAAATCTTCGTAACGTCCGCCGGACATCCGGTAGGCTCGCAGCAGATAGGTGAGAATCTTGCGGCGAAGGCGCCGATAGAATTCATCCCACCGCGCCGCGTTCCGCAGGTCCTTGGCGCAGGCTGCTAACAACTCACACGTGGACAGGTCGTCACAATCCCCCGGGCCGGTAGACATTCCTGCTCTCATTGGCTACCTACCTAGAGAAAACCTGAAGTTTCGCTCTCGCCTCATCCGCCCAACCAGAAGTTGAATCCAGCTGCAGATACAGCTTGAGGTGTTGTTCTGCTTGCGGAAACTGTCCGAGCCGCTCGTATACAAGAGCAAGGTTAAACAGCGCCGGCTCATACTTCGGATTGCGTTGCAGCGCCTCCTCGAATTCACCGAGGGCCTTTTCAAGCGATCCCTCACCTCCACTTTCGAGGTAAGCCACGCCGAGATCGTTATGAACTTCTGCTGAATCGGGATGCTCCTTTTCCGCCAACAGCAAGCGCTCTACCGCACGGACAAAGGAACCTTCGCGCAGATACCAACGACCTACTTCAAAACTGCTGCCAGTCAGGTTATCCGTCCTTTCATCCTGAGACTGAGAATCGCCGGATCCAAACCGTGCTCGGGTTCGCAGCAGTTGGGAGTACGGCTGACCGGAGACCCTGGCTTCAAACGTTCTTTCCGGCCACGCCGGGTCCGACGATCTTTCGAGTCTCATGGAAAGAAGCCCAATACCTGCCGCGGTTAGAACCGCCGCCATCGACATTGCCAGCCGCCAACCCGAAAAAAAGGCCCAACTCCTTCGCGAAAGCAATCCGGTCCGCCCGGGGAATCCTGGATTGTGTTCACGAAGACGTTCTTCGGTGATATCGAGCGTCTGAATCTCTTCCGGTAGAAGTTCCGGTTGCAGAATCCGTAGTAAGACAGCGATCCTTTTCCGGCAGCCATTACAATGTGCCAAGTGAGCTTCGCATGCGCGGACTTCGTCACCGTCTAATCTTCCGCCAACAAACCGGTTCAAAACTTGGCTGTCGCAATGGTCCATGTCATTGTCTGCAGAGATTTTGGGCTCAATTATGCATAAAACGCCTTTCCGCTTCAACTAAAGGTGAGACTCACTTTCATGTGACGTGTTGGTAGAGTTTGCCCCAATAGGCGTCCCATTTCGAGTTGGTGCCGCAGACGCGAAGCGCGAGCATCTTAGCGGCATTATCGATTTTCCACCAGGCTCCTGAGATCTTCAGCCGTGCTTGAATGACGTAGCGGTGGCTGCCTTCGACTTTGCCGGAACCGGTGGGCAATCCGCATTGGATGGCCCGTTTGATAGTCGAATTGCCCGAGCGAGCCGGTTGGTGATATAGCGGTGGCATGCGCGTACGGGCGCACCGGAATCCGGAACGGTGTCGGGCTCCAGATACGGCAGCAAGTCTTGAAGCACCTCCATGGACCCGTTCTCTTTCATCTTTTGTTTCAGTCTTTCCGTGCCTTGCCTTCTTGCCAGTGTCGATGCGTTCGGCGGCTGGGGCCAGATATTCACAGAGATGATAGAAATCCACCAGATAGCGGCCTTGCAGTCCGAACTGCAACTCGGTTTGGTCGGCGATCCAGGCCGGCCCCGTCGCCGATGCAGTGGAACTTCGTGACGGCGCTCGCGCCGGCCTGAATGGCACAATTCAGCATTTGGGCTCCGGCTTCCCGGCGGGCCGCCCAAGACCGCCAGGCTGCATCCAAATATCGCACCGACCCGGGTTCATGCGCCAGACGCAACCGCGCTTCCGTCCATTTGAGCTGGCGCCGTTTGCGCCGGTCCACCGGTTCTTGGCCGTCCGGGCCTCCCCGATCTGCACTTCTGGAATCATGCTGCCATCGAGTTCCACGATCAGTTGCGCCACTCCGGGCCGGTCCGGTATGTAGGTCTCCATCGTTGTGTGTTGCTTGATCGTTTCGCCGTGCTCTTCAGTGGGGGCGCGGATCGAACTGACCGGGACTTCGATTCCGTAATGCTCCTTCAACTTCCGGGCCGCCTGGCCAAAGGGATCATCCGCTCCAAAATCCAACCATGGCCCGCTGCAGCCAATGCGAATAGCCCCGGCACTCGACTCGCGCGGATTTCTTGAATGGCCGCAACACAGGCCCTGTCCGGCCTTGCCGGAAAACCAGCTCCTTTATTTCGATCTTTCCGAAGACCGTGAACCAATAGAGGTTTTTTTCCTTCGGGTTCACATCGGGCCTCTGCAAGTATTCCGTTTCCTTCTTCTGATGCTGACGCTGCGCCCAGCCGTGAACGATTTCGTTTCCCAACTGACGCACGGCCGCACAATCCCGGCCCGGTCAAATAGCCCAGTGGACGAAGCACGTTTGGGACACGCATGCCACGCCGGGCGGATTTTTGCCATTTCGAGCATGATTTGTGTATCTTACTGACCCATCATGCTCCGTTCAAATGAGGAACGTTTCAGTCCAGCGGAAGTCGTCCGGGCTGTCACACTCATCGGTGTCTTATTCTGCGTTTCTACCTCATCGGAGGCGCAGATGATCAGTGGGTACTTATCTGGCACAGTCATGGACACGGAGGGCGCCGTTCTGCCGAATGTTCGTATTAGGCTTACGAATGACTTGACGAACATTTTTCGCCAGACAGAGACGGGCGAGTTCGGTTTCTATCGATTTGTGGGCGTGGAACCCGGCCAATACTCGGTTGAATTCGCCTTAACGGGTTTTGAAACACGGCGGGTCGAGAAGGTCACGGTCCGAACGTCGCATGAGGTCGTGATCGATCAAGTTCTGCGAGTCGCTTCTCCGGCGACAGAAGTTTACATCATCGAGGGTGCTGCCACAGATCTTTCCAGGACTATCCCGACGATCGAGCGGACGTTTTCAAGCCGGGTTGTCGCCGAATTGCCGATACAAGTCTACAATGGCGTCAGAGATATCTCCAGGCTCGCCTTGCTTGCCCCGGCGGTGGCGCGTGCACCAAGCTTCGCCGAGTTTTCGGCGAACGGGCAACGATCACGAAATAACAGTTTCATGCTCGACGGCGTCGACAACAACGATCTCAGCGTCTCGCTGAATTCGGTGCGAGTGATCCCCGAATCTGTTGCAGAGGTTCAAGTGCACTCCGCTTCGTATTCGGCCGAATTCGGGCGGAGCAGCGGGGCCCAGTTTTCGGCGGTTACCAAGAGGGGAACGAACGAGATGCATGGCGAACTATGGGAGTACTATCGTGGCAGTTGGATGGAGCCTCTCAGTCTTGCGAACAAACGTGCCGGCATCAAGCAAACTCCGCGGTTTGTCCTGAATCAGTTCGGGGGCGCTGTCGGCGGCGCTCTAGTGAAAAACCGCACGTTTTTCTTTGGATTGTTCGACGCCAACCGCAGGCGGGAATCGCCCACCTCATCCAACGCAACCTCCGCGACCATTCCGACGCCATCGGGATATTCGGCGTTACAGACCCTACCGTTAGAACCCGGCGCGACGCGCGAAGCGCGGCAGGCCGTACTGTTGGCGCTCGCGTTTATGCCGGAAATCCATAAATCGGTCGTCGGATATCAGAATGTCCAGGCTGTACCCGTCAGTGGTGTACCTGTTGAAGTAGGTAGCATTTCGTTGCCGGTTGCGCGCCCCTCCAACTTCTGGTATGCCGTTGCCCGAATCGATGACAACTTAAGCAGTAACGATACCCTTGGTTACCGGTATCACTTCGATGGCAGCACGCAGCATAATTTCACTGGCAACCTGCAGTTCGGACCGCGCTTTGCAGCCGATCAAGCCATTCGGCGACAGAATCACGCCATCAGTTCTACACATACTTTCACGCATCGTTTCTTAAACGAAGCGCGACTCGCTTATACCGTCGGTCGTTTGAGATTTCCCGAAAACGCTCCGACCCACCCGACGGTTGTCGTCAGCAACTTGTTTACGATTGGCGGATTGAGTGTCTTTCCTCAAGGCCGCACGGAAGAGCTCCTGCAGTTCCAGGACGTCGCCACCCGCATCATGAACCGGCATTCGCTGAAGTTTGGCGTGGATGTGCGCAGCAACTGGCTACTGGCCGAGTTCGGAGCGCACTCGAAGGGAACATGGACCTTCTCGAGTCTAGGTGATTTCCTAAACAATAGAGCTTTGAGCGTCATTCAAAGTGTGAACGCATCCACGTTTGATGCCTCACAGTGGAACAACGCGTTTTTTTTTCAGGACGACATCAAAATCACCAGGAATCTCACGCTCAACGTCGGGATCCGGTATGAATATTCCACTGTTCCACTGGGATTCTTCGGTGCCACGGACCCGGCGATTCTTGCTGTTGGCGTTCCCCCGCCCGCCCGGCCCGACAAGAACAATTGGGGACCTCGAGTCGGCTTTGCGTACAGTCCGGGCAATAAGACTGGCGTTTTTGGGAAAGTATTGGGAAACGAACAGACGTCGATTCGCGCCGGATTCGGAGTCCACTACGATGTTCTGTTCTATGGTCTGCTGAGTGCCACGGCGAATAACTATCCGCGGGTCGTCACTTCAACCACGACCACTCCAGCAACCGCCAACTTGTTCCCGACGCTACCACCGAAGGTCGCTGCAACTCCGCCGCTGGATCCGCTCACTAGCACGTTTGTGAACGTGCCTGAGGACATTCAGCGGCCGACCACGAATCTCTGGAGCTTGTCTCTGCAGCGCCAAATCGGCGCGAGCTACGTCCTGGAACTGGGATATATAGGTAGCCGGTCGTATCACCAGATTCGCCAGCGTGATGCTAATCCCGGCGTGTTGACCGCCGATCAGGCCGCTGCCGTGCTTGCTGGCGGAAGCGTCACGATCCGTAGATTGAATCCCAATTGGGGACCTCGAACGCTTTTTGAGACCGCCGCCAAAGCCGAGTATCACGCGGGATACTTAAAGTTCGATCGCCGTGTGTCGAGCGGCCTGTTCTTTGGGGCGAGCTATACGTGGAGCGCAAACTTTAGCGACAACGATGAAGCATTCGGACCGAACAACATCACGTCATCAAGCCCCGCAGTGCCGCAAAACTTTTTTGATTTTCGAAAGGAATGGAGTCGGTCTGCCTTCGATGTACCACACCGTTTCACCGTTCATTATCTGTATGAGGTTCCGTGGTTCTCCAACCGCTGGGCGCATCGAGCGCTGGAACGAGTTTTCGGCGGCTGGCAGGTGTCGGGTGTTATTGAAGCGCAGTCGGGCCAACCGTTCACGATCCGTACAGGTGTCGACACTGTTGGATCGCTCTCAACGGCATTTCCAGGGCGGCCCAATTACAGGCCCGATGGAATCTTCGTCCGCGATACAGTTTCACGCGACCTTCGGACGTTTAGGATTCCACTCGATGGGAGTGGCATCGTCTACGCTCCCATGGGACCAGCCGGGATCCTGGCAAACTCAATGCCAGGCGGCGGCGATCTCGGGCGCAATACGTTCCGTGGCCCCTCCTTTCAGAATTGGAATATCAGCTTGATGAAAATAATCCCGTTCGGTGAGGCGGTCGCGCTGCAGATTCGCGGCGACGTTGCCAATCTTTGGAACCACAACAACTTTCAAAACCCTGTGGCAGTGATGAATAGTCCAACATTCGGCCAAAACACGGCACCGCTGATCACCGACACGCGCCAGATCCTGTTGAGTGCAAAGCTAAAGTTCTAACAACCAACATACCGTAGCGTGCTCGAACAGGTACTCATCTCCAAAGCAAGTCTGCACGCGGATCCAATCTTCGTCACGTGCGTGCGTATGCCTCTGAGTACGACGTAAAACCCTTCATCGCACGCCTGCACCGACACAAAACTTCTTCTGCGGAAGCGAAGGCGGAGAGCTGATCTCTTTTCGTCTCCTACTGGCAAAACCACAAACGAAGCGGCCGGCCGGCTGAGTCACAAGGAGACGAGATGAAGATTTCGAAACTGGTCTTAGCGGTTGGTGTGCTTGTTTTGGTTGCTGGGTCACTGAGCTTTTCCGCACAGCCAGAAAGACGGTCGGCGCCTGCGGTTGTGGTCAAGGGTCTGGCCATGCTTCAGCTGGAAGACCCTGAGGCGTTGCGCATTGCGCTACCGGATGCTCCAGGCCACAAGGCGACGATCACGCTTGTCATGCATGACGGCGCAACACGCGTGTTACCGTTTAAAGGTCGCGGCGCTATCGACGTGGTCGAGCCAGGGCGCACGGCCCCAGAAGTGCGCGTGCCGGAGTTGGTCCGCGTTAAGGAGCTTTATGGAGAGGGGGCGCGACCTTTTCTCAACCGGGCCAAGAATGTGATCTCGATACCGTGGTCGGCGATTCGCAAGGTGAGTACCAATGAGGTGTCGGCCAGCCGCTATACATTCATCCGAACTGACAGCGGCGAAGAGCTGTATACATTCCGCCCGCGGCAAGTCGCAGAATCCGTGAGAATTGACTTGACTTCGAACGGAACCCTGAATTTCAATCGCTCTAACACTACTTTCGATTCAAGTGTTCGCGTCATCAGGGTGGAGCATGCTCCGGAGAATGTTAATAGTCGCAGTCCTATCCTGGAGCACTTTCACCATTACACGCATTATTTCGATCGCCCGGCTGGGAAGATGTTTGATGTGGAGCCGAAGAAGCTGTCGGGCGGCACGGGTCGCACCCCTCGCGTCGGCAACTCATTTTGGGTTGATCAATATATTTGGTGCTGGCTCTTCGGCATCGATTGATCACGAACGGAGGCCCTGATGCGGGCCTCCAGAATTCTAACGCTGTTGCATTTCGCGCGAACCGTCCTTGCAATCCTCTTCCTCGTGGCCCTGCATGGTGACGACGGGGACACGACGGAATTCAAATGGCAGCTGCTCAGCGACTTATATGACCCTCGAGACTTTGCTGGCGGGCGACTGACCGGAATGCCGTATCGCGCGGTTTCGGCATCAGCCGCAGATCCCGGGGCAATACGATGGTTCCTCGAGGGAGCGGATCCAGATTCTGTCTCGGGCCGGCATTCTAATGCATTGTTTGCCGCTGTCAGTGGTCAGCTTGAGAGAGCCGAAGAGATTCTCACGCGGCTTGCTCTTGAGCTGCCGAAACATGCAAGCATCCAAAATGATCTTGGAGTGGTCCTGATGGCTCGGGCTGAGGTCGAGCCACTCGCTTGGTTCAGGGCCATTCAGCAATTCAAATTGGCCCTGGCGGCCCAACCGGAGCTTGCCGAACCGAAGTACAACCTGATCTTGACCTACCGTCATCTTCGTGTCCACAAACGGGAAACCGCGGCGGCCGCTGCATACAGCGCCGCGGGAGCAAGGTCGGCGTGGGACATCGCGCTCGATGAATCAGCTAGTCCGGCGCTGGACTTAGTGTCGTTTGCAGCCCATGTGGCGGCTGCCGAACCAACTGATATAACTGGAATCGTCCAGGCTCATCCTGAGTTCTCCCGGAAAATCGTGCTGGACTACGCGTCTAGCCCTATGGGGCCAGTTCCAGCGAACTACCAACGCATTGCTGAAGAACTAGGCGGGCGGTATGGAGATCAGACGGCAGTGTTCGCCTTAGCGCCGCTTGAAACGAAGGAACGCCACAGCGTTTCCCTCGCGCGCCGGATGGTTCGCGATGGACGTGATTTGTATTTGCGCGCACGCTTGCGCGAAAGCGGTCAAGCCTACACGGAAGCCGAGGCATACGCTGAGCGGACGAAATCTGTCTTCGATCAACTCTGGGTGGATGTCCACCGCGCCGATACGCTGATCAGGATGGCCGAATATTCGCGCGCCTCTGCCATTTTGCGCCATGTGATCGAAGTGTCGCGCGAACACAAGTTGACCTGGCTGCAGGCACGAGCTCTATCCATTTTGGGTTCGGCACCGGATTTGTCTGATCGCTTGCTGGATTCACTCTCGGCTCTCGGGCAGGCAATCGAGCTCTATAGCCAGATCGGTGAGGTCAAGGAATCCGCGCGACCTCTTTACTATCAAGCGGCGTACAACCACATCGCTGGCAGCCTGGAACGGAGTCTTTACTGGGCCCTGAAGTCCTTAAACGCTGCCGACGCCGCCGACCATATAAGGTTGGCGCAGGTCTATGCGCTGGTTTCCGTGACCCTGTTTCGAATGGGGTACTCAGAACTTGCCTTGGAATTCAATGAGGAGGCTCTGGATCACGCCCAAAAGGCAGCGAACCCGGACCTTATTGCTGCGATGAAGATTGAGTTGGCGTCACACTACGTCCTGAGGAATCAGTTGCGCGATGCGCTGCAAGAGATCGACAGTGCCACGGCATCGATTCAGGAGATTACCTCGGAAGCGGCGCGAAACCTTCGAAAGGTCTCCCTCAATTTGACGGCAGCACGTATACGGATTGCCTCCGGTGACCCAGATCGGGCAGAGCAGCTGCTGCGGAGCAATATGGAATCCTCGCCGGGCAATCCGGCAATCGTCCGAACCAATCACGTCCGTTCCCAATCTCTGCTGCTCCTTTCGAAAACTCTCCTGGCGCAGGGACGAACAACCGAGGCAGGCCAGGAACTGCTACGTGCCGTGAGTCTGGCGGAGAGCGACCAGGACTATCTCGCCAGCATGGACCTTCAGGTCGCCTTCGACGAAGAGAGACGGCAACTTTACGAAGCAGCAATAGACTTTGAGTTCAACCGCCTCGGCTGCGACGCACCGTGGAAACTCCTGCAGGCGTATAAGGCCAAATTGTTCCTGGGACTTCTGGGCCGGGTGAAATCCGCCGCGAAGTTGCCGTCCGGCCGCGCGTTGACAGTTTCCGACGTACAGCAACGGATTCCGGAAGGTGTGCAGATTGCCGACTATGCACTTCTTGGCGACCGCCTGCTGATTTGGGTGGTATCGAAAGAGCGTTTCGAGTGCCGGTTCGTGCCAATCAGACGCTACGAACTGGAACGTAGCGTCATGTCGTTTCTAAAACTGCTTCGCACGCTTGAGAACGTGGAGCATCTTTCGCGTGAGCTGTTTCGTATCGTAGGCGAACCCATCATGGATCTGCTGGACTCCCGACGTGTGCTGGTGATTATTCCCGACGGTATTCTGCACCGGCTGCCATTTTCGGCGTTGCGATCCGCCGTTGATGGCCGCTACTGGATCGAGCACATGCCCATCATGCAAAGCCCAAGCATCGGCTATATGCTTTCGGTGGAGAAGATTTCATCCTCATCTCGCCGCTACGCCGCCTTTGGCTCCCGCACATATGATGTACTTATTCACGACGAACTGATGAACCTGCACCGCATTTATCCCGAAATTAGCATCCACACGGGTTCGGCTGTGACTAAGGCCGCTTTTCTTCGGGCGATTCGCGAGAACAATGTGCTGTATTACGCGGGTCATTCGGCTTTCGATGTCAGGGCACCGCTGCAGTCTTCGATCTTCCTAGACGGCGATAAGCAGGGAGCCAACACGGTCTATGCTCTGGACATCCTGGAGCAGCGCAGCGTCCGCAACGGAATTGTGGTGCTTTCGTCCTGCGAGACCTCGCTCGGAGATTCGACTGATGGCCCGGGCATCCGCGGACTGACCTCGGCCTTCCTGGTCGCCGGCGCTGGGGCTGTCGTTGGCTCGATTTGGCCTGTGGAATCAGCAAGTACTGGGCAGTTGATGTCTCTCACCTTTGAGCACTTGATGCGCAGCGGCATGTCCATTAGTGAGAGCCTACAGCGCGCCCAAATGCAGCTGATGCATAGCGCCACGTCACATCCTTATTATTGGAGTGGGTTTGTGGTCACCGGAAATCTCAGTGCGCTCGATAAAATCGTGGGATGAACCGGCACGGCCCGCCCTGCGGGTTGGTAAGATTCTAAAAAGATGGGCTGCGACGTGGCTGAGTGCGTCCCTAAGATGAAAAATCCTGTCGAGCCTCTTTCGGCAAGAGTGATCTCCCAAATGACTCGCCGAGGAGGTCTATGTCGGCTACCGCATGCTGTCTGATCGCATGCATATGGTTCTATCTCATGCAAATCGCGTCGTAAGACAAGACGGGCCGCATCCACTTCAGCAGTTGAACCTGCTAGCAGGATGCTGAAAAACCGGCCGTTTTCGAGGGAAATCAGGTCAGAAACGGGAAAACTACTGATTGCGCTTGCTTACAGGCGAGATCTGAAGTGTCTTGGGGGCCATTTTGGTGTTACTT
>Ga0073934_10003734_pt1 | contig 27217 bp, 23 predicted proteins | sample LarsenN4metaG_FD_76834 | JGI IMG/M metagenome (GOLD analysis project Ga0073934, IMG submission 76834) | Hot spring sediment bacterial and archeal communities from British Columbia, Canada, to study Microbial Dark Matter (Phase II) - Larsen... ... | reverse complement strand
TCCTCCGCCCGGCTGACCTCGGTATGGGGAAGCTGGACGGAGGTGCCGGGAAGGCACATCATCACCGACAACCCGAGGTGAGCCTCAGGGACCTACATCGGGACGCTTAGCCGCTCCGGCTACGGGGCGTGGACGGTGACCCAGACGCTCCCGGTCTCGTCCGCGGCCATGCCGTCGGCGATCCCCGCGACGTCGAGGCTGCCCACCACCTGGTTCGTGGCCGGGTCGATCCGGACGACCACCGGGTCGAGGTTGCTCGCGAGCCAGATCCAGTCCTCCGAAAGGGCGATCGTTGTCGGGCCGTTCGGGATCCCGTGGCCCGCCTCGAGCGACAGCGTCTGGATCGTGGTGCCGGTGTCCGGGTCGAACCGCACGAGCGAGTCGTTCGCGTTGCTCGAGACCCAGACGCCGCGGTCGTCCGCGGCCACGGCGTACGGGGCGTCCACCGTGAAGGTGTCCACCACCTCGTCGGTGGCCGGATCGATCCTCGACACCGTTCCGGCGAGGTCGTTCACGACCCAGATCCCCTCGGCGGCCCCGGTCCCCACCGCCAGGTAGGTCGGGAGCGAGCCGTCGGGGAGCTTGATCGCGGCGCGCCGCTCCCCCGTCGCCGGGTCGTACCGGAGCACGCGGTCGCCGTTCTCGTCGGCGAGCCAGATCGAGCCGAACGCGACGACGATGGCCTTGGCGCCGGTCGTCTCGAAGGCCGAGCGCACGCTGTCGTCCGCCGGGTTCACCCGCACCACCTGGGACGTGCCCTCCGCGCTCCCGAACCCGTTGGTGATCCAGACGGCGTCCTCGCCGTAGGCGATCCCCGTCGGCGTCCCGAGGGACGCCTTGGTCGCCAGCACCTCCCCGGTCTCCGGATCGATCCGCTGCACGGTCTGGTCGTCCTGGTTGATGACCCAGACGGACCCGTCGCCGAGGGCCACGCCGGTCGGGTTCCCTCCGACGCCCACCGACTCCTCGAAGGCGAGCGACGCGGCGTCGACCCTCGACACCGTGTCGATCGCGGGCGCCAGTCCGCCCTCCCCACCGCCCCCTCGGAGCAGGAGGGCGCCCACGGCGACCGCCACGAGCGCGAGCGCCACGACCGCCGGCAGGATCACGCGGGCGCGCCGTCTCGCCTTGGTCTTGGGGAGCGGACGCGTGACGGGCACCGCGCCCGGCGCCTCGAGCCCGAGGGCCGCCCTGAGCTCGGTCGCGACCGCACCGGCTGTCGGCGCGCGTTCCTCCGGGTCCTTGGCCATCGCGTGGCTCACGACGTCGTCGACCTCGTGGGGGAGCTCCGGGCTCTCGGCGGTGACCAGCGGCGGCGGATCCTGGACGTGCGCCCACAGGACGGCGACCTCCATGTCGCGCGGATACGGGATCTGACCCGTGAGGCACTCGTAGACGATGCAGCCGAGCGAGTACACGTCGGCGCGTCGGTCCACCGGGTCGCCCTTGATCTGCTCGGGCGCCACGTAATCGAGGGTGCCGACGAGCTGACCCGTCTCGGTCAGGCCGCTGACCGAGAGCGTGCGCTTGGTCAGGCCGAAATCCGGGACTCCTAACGTTCCCGTGGGTCGCTGACGCCATCGCTTGACACCCCGCACCCTGTTTGACCTGCACGCCCTCTCCTCGGCGAGCGACCCGAGGCCGCACGAGAAGACGCGCACGTGCCGCTCCCTCGTAGGGTTCGGTCCAACTGTCGACTGAACCTTCCCCGGGGAGGGGAGCACGTGCGCGTCCAAACCGCATTCAACACGATGTTGGCGATCCCCGGCGCCTGGGTCACGACGGTCTCGTTCACGCCCGAAGGGGTAGTCGTCGGGATCAGGCTGCGGCGGAGGCGGCTCCGATGCCCGTGCGGGTTCTCCACCCGGGCGGTCTATGACCGGTCGGTCCGACGCTGGCGGCACCTGGACCTCGGGGCCTGCCGGCTGCACCTCGAGGCCGAGATCCGCCGGCTGCACTGCCGATCGTGCGGCCGCGTCGTGACCGAGCAGGTGCCCTGGGCACGCCCCGGCGCCCGGCTTTCCCGCGACCTGGAGGACCTGATCGCCTTTTGCGCCCAGCGCATGGACAAGACCACCGTGGCCCGGCTCCTGCGCGTCTCCTGGGCCTCGGTCGCCAGGGCGGTCGTGCGCGTGGTCGCCGATCACCTCGACGCCGCCCGCCTGGACGGCCTGTACCGTATCGGCGTCGATGAGGTCTCCTACCGCAAGGGCCACCGCTACCTGACGGTGGTGGCCGACCACGACCGTGACGGCGCTGTGGTCTGGACCGACGAGGGACGCGACGCCCAGACCCTGACCAGGTTCTTCGACGCGCTCGGCCCCAAGCGCACGAAGCAGCTCGAGGCCATCTCGACCGACATGGGCGCCGGCTACGCACGAGCGATCGCCGACCAGCAAGCCGCCGGGGACCTCATCGCTCGGGTCTGCATCGACCCCTTCCACGTCGTCAAGCTCGCGAACGAGGCGATCGACGCCTGCCGTCGGTGGGCCTGGAACGAGGCTCGGCGCCAAGGCGCCGACGCCCGCTGGATCAAGCACACCCGCTGGGCGCTCGTGAAGGACCCGGGGACGCTCACGACCTCCCAGCGTCTCGTGCTCGAGGAGCTCCGGCGGTCCCGGAGCGTGCTTCACCGGGCCTGGCAGCTGAAGGAGGCGCTGCGCGACGTCTACCGGCTGCGGTCCTTCGGTGCGGCTCATCAGTTCCTGGACCGATGGCTCGCCTGGGCGTGTCGCTCGAGGATCCCCGCGTTCGTGAAGCTTTCCCGCACGATCCGGGCTCACCGCGACGGAATCCTCGCCGCCGTCGAGCTCGGGCTGTCGGACTCGAAGCTCGAGGGGCTGAACTCCAAGATCCGGCTGATCAACCACCGCGGCTACGGACACCACTCCGCCGCCGCGGTCATCGCGATGATCTACCTCTGCTGCGGAGGGATCACTGTCCAGCTACCCACGGAAACGTGAGGAGAACCCGAAATCCGACAGGTACACGTGGTCGTCGGCCGTGAGGAGCGCGTTCCCGGGCTTCACGTCCCGGTGGACCAGACCGCTCGCGTGCGCGACGTCGAGCGCCGCCGCGATCTGCGTGACGATGCCGGCCGCGCGCACGGGTTCCAGTCGCCCTTCCTGCTTGAGGAGGCGGTGGAGATCGGTCCCCTCCACGTAGCGCATCGCGATATACAGGAGGCCCTCCTCCTCGTCCGCGTCGTAGATCGGGACGATGTTCGGGTGGTCGATCGAGGCCGCGAGCTTGGACTCCCGCAGGAACCGCTCGCGGAACTTCTCGTTCTCGGCCAGCTGTGGCGAGAGGACCTTGAGGGCCACGTTCCGGCCGAGGCGGATGTGCTCGGCGAGGTACACGACGCTCATCCCGCCGCGCCCGATCACCCGTTCGATGCGATAGCCGGCGACCTCGGTCCCGACCCGCGTGTCCTCGGCCATCACGTGTCCCCCTCACCAGGGTTGTACCACCCGCTGCTCGGCGGGCATAGGTGGCGTGATCTGCCCGAGCCCCGCACGGGTTCCATCCGGTCGATCGCCGCCGTGCCGGGCACTGCGTGACGGACGACCGGGAGGGCGGAAGGGCTGCTCAGGGTGGGAGCGGTTCAGTCGGGTCCGGCGGCGTTCATCCGTTCGGCGATCCGGCGCTGGGCCTCCTCGTCGCCGAGCCGCCCCGCGAGCTTGGCCGCCCGGGTCCAGAGCTCCTCGGCCTTCGCCGGCTCGGTGGTCCGCTCGGCCGCCTGTTCGAGGTACGGGAGCGCCCGGGCGGGCTCGTCGCTCCGGTAGAAGTGGAAGGCGAGGCGCTCGGCCACGTCCTCGGGGCGGTCCGCGTGCCGCGCCTCGAGCGCCTCCCCCACGAGTCCGTTCAGCTGGCGGAGCGCGCCGGGCGTGAGGGTCGAGAGCGCCGCCTCCTGGAGCAGCCCGTGGCCGAACGTGCACTCGAGCTCGGGGTAGCGGCGGAGCTCACGGACGACCCCCGAGCGGAGCAGCACGGGCAGGCTCTCCCGGGCTACGTCCGTGCCCTCGACACGCTCGAGCACCGACACCGGGAACGTCCGGCCGATCACCGCGGCGACCTGCGCCAGGCGCTTCGGGCCGGGCTCCAGGCGGTCGATCCGCGCCACGAGCAGCGCCTCGAGCGCCGGTGGGAGATCCGAGACCGACCCCGGCGCGAGCGTCCACGTCCGATGCCGCTCCCCTCCGCCGGCCTCGAGCACGGCTCGGAGCAGCTCCTCGAGGTACAGCGGGTTGCCCTCGGCCCTCGCGACGATCTCGTCCCGGACGCGCTGACCCACCACACCGGGCGGCAGGAACGAGTCGACCAACTGTCGCGACGCCACCTCGTCGAGCGGCCCCAGCGTCACCTCCGTCGTCCGGTGCGCGAACTCCGCCGAGGCGCGGGTCCGCAGCTCCCATGCCTCCGACGTCGGATCGGGCCGGAGCGTCAGCGCTACGAGCACCGGCGCCCGGTCGGTGAGCCCGAGGAGCTCATCGGCCAGCTGGCGGGTGGACCGATCCACCCACTGGAGGTCGTCGACGGCGATCACGAGCGGACGTTGGGCGGCCAGCGCCTCCGCCCAGGCGACGTAGGCGGAGCGGATCCGCTCGGCGAGCTCGTCCGCCGACAGCGGAAGCAGGTCGCGTTCGGCGTCGGGGTCGAGCCGGATCCCGAGCATCAGGGCGAGGAACGGCAACGTTCCGCTCCCGACGCCGAGCAGCGCACCGACCCGTGCGCGGAGCTTCGTCCGGGCGGCGAGCTCCGCATCGCCCTCCTCGAGCCCGAGCCACGTCTGCAGCATCTCGACGAACGGCCCGTAGGGGGCCTCCGCCCCGTAGGAGGTGCACCGGCCCTCGGCCCACGCCGCGCGCTCCCCGACGAGCGCGCGCAGCTCGGTCAGCATGCGGGACTTGCCCAGGCCCGCCTCGCCGAGCAGGAGGAGCACCTGCCCCCGGCCCGCCTCGAGGTCCGAGGCGACCTCACGCAGCCGGTCGTGCTCGCGCTCGCGCCCGACCAGGGGCGTCAGCGGTCGCGGTTCCGCCTCCGAGCGCGGGCCGACGAGTCGCCACGCCGCGACCGGCTCCTCGCGCCCCTTCACGCTCACCGGGCCGAGCGGCTCGAGCACGAAGTGATCGGCGAGCCGACGCGCGGTACCCTCGCCCACCGCGATCGAGCCCGGGTCGGCCGCCGACTGGAGCCGCGCCGCCACGTTGGTCGCGTCGCCGAGCGCCACCGTCTGCTCGAACGCCTCCCCGACCACCCCAACGGCCGCAGGCCCGCTGTTCACACCCACGCGGACGTTGAAGCCGGCGACCCCCCACGAGCGCTCGACCTCGACGCCGTACTCACCGGCGACCCGGATGATGCGGAGCGCGGCCCGTGCCGCCCGCTCGGGGTCGTCCTCGTGCGCGGCGGGCACCCCGAAGTACGCGCAGATGCCGTCGCCCATGTACGCCTGGATCGTCCCGCCGACCTCCTCGACCGCGCGCGCCATGCGCGAGACGCACTCGCCGACGAGCGCCTTGACCTCGTCGGGCCCGAGCCGCTCCCCCAGGCTCGTCGAGCCCACGATGTCGGCGAACAGCGCGGTGATCGGCCGCATCTCGTCGCCGCGCCGTGTCCGAGGTCCCGTCACGCGCTGATTGTCCCCGCGAGCGAGGGCGCCTGTCGAACGGTGACCGACGTCACCTGAACCCGGTGCTCGGCGGCACCGAGCGGGCCGAGCCCTCGCCGTACGGTCGACGCGACGGACCAGACAGAGAGGGAAGGAGGGGCAGGATGGCCACCAAGATCGAGACCCTGAGGGGTCCCCGCCAGCTCTCGCCGTGGATCGTCATCGGCACCGCGGCGGCGCTGATCGTCGCGCTGGCCGTGCTGACGGTCCCCGAGACCGCGCCGCCCACCCGCGAGCCCGCGGTCACCACCCGCGTCACGAACGAGGCGACCGACATGGCCGAGCTCAAGAGCGCCGTCGCGCACCGGTACATGGTCCAGCGGTTCGGCGTCGGCGAGGTCGTCTCGTCGCCGGTCTCCGAGGCCCGCATGATCTGGGGGCTCAAGGTCGGCATCGCCAGCACGTACCTGGGCACGCCGTCCGGGCTCAGCGAGAGCCCGCCCGCGGTCAACGAGGACGTGCTCGAGGCCGCCGTGAAGGCCCGCCTCGTCCACGGCGTCCTCGAGACATCCAGCACCGGATCGGAGGAAGGTCACCCGGTCCGTCCGACCGGGTGACGGGCGGACCCGGGATCCGCACCCGCGACCTCGGGTGCGACGAGAGCCGGTCCTTTCGGACCGGCTCTCGCATCAGGTCCGATGGCTCAGGCGGTGGCGACCGCCCCGTGGCACTTCTTGTACTTCTTGCCGCTCCCGCACGGGCACGGCGCGTTGCGCGGCACCTTGTCGCTGATCGCCTGCGGGGCGGCGCCGGTGGCGGTCGGCGTCGGCTGGTCGCCGTGGGTCTCGGTCACGCGCTGCGGGCGAGGCCGGCCCGGCTCGTCCTGACGGACCAGCTCGACGCGGTAGATGTACTTCACGAAGTCGTCGCGGATCGACTCGGTGAGCTCCTCGAACATGTCGTAGGCCTCGCGCCGGTACTCGGTGAGCGGGTCCTTCTGCGCGTAGGCCCGCAGGTGGATGCCCTCCTGCAGGTAGTCCATCTCGTACAGGTGCTCGCGCCACTTCGTGTCCGTGATGTTGAGGAGCACCATCCGCTCGAGCTCCCGCATCACCTGCGAGCCGATCACGCGCTCCTTCTCCTCGTACAGCTCGAGCGCCTCGTCGACGCAGCGCTCCTCGAGCTCCTGGGAGCTCGAGACCTCCTGCAGGTCCGCCTCCACCATGCGCGTGGGGTACACCTCGCGGATGCCGGCGAGCACGACGTCCGTGTCCCACTCCTCCGCGAAGACCTCCGGCGGAGCGACGCGCTGGACCGTGCGTCGCACGACGTCCTCGACCATGTCGAGCGCCTCGTCCTTGAAGTCCTCGCCCTGCAGGATCTTCTGACGCTCCGCGTAGATCACCTGGCGCTGCGTGTTCATCACGTCGTCGTACTTGAGGATGTTCTTGCGGCGCTCGAAGTTGAGCTCCTCGATCTGACGCTGGGCGCTCTCGACCGCGCGGGTCACCATCTTGGCGGTGATCGGCTCGTCGTCGGGCCACTTCAGGCGCTCCATGATCGAGCTCACGCGATCGGAAGCGAACAGGCGCATCAGGTCGTCGCCGAGCGAGAGGTAGAAACGCGACTCGCCCGGGTCACCCTGCCGGCCCGAGCGGCCCCGGAGCTGGTTGTCGATCCGCCGGGACTCGTGCCGCTCGGTGCCGAGCACGTACAGCCCCCCGAGCGCCACGACCTCCTCGTGCTCGGCGTCGGTCTGCTCCTTGAACTTGGCGTAGATCGGGGCGTACTCGGCCTCGTAGGCGGCGCGCTCGTCCTCATCCATCTCGAACAGGAGGTAGCGGTCGTTGTCCCACTCGCGCGCCGCCATCTCCTGGCGCGCCAGGTACTCGGGGTTCCCGCCGAGCAGGATGTCGACACCGCGGCCGGCCATGTTGGTCGCCACCGTGACCGCGCCCTTGCGGCCGGCCTGGGCGACGATCATCGCCTCCTTCTCGTGGTTCTTCGCGTTCAGGACGTGGTGGGGCACCCCGCGGCGGTTGAGCAGCGTGGACAGGAGCTCGGACTTCTCGATCGACACCGTGCCGACCAGGACCGGCTGGCCCTTCTCGTGGCGCTCGACGATGTCCTCGACGACCGCCTTCCACTTGGCCTCTTCCGTCTTGTAGACGAGGTCCTGCTGGTCGACGCGGATCATCGGCCGGTTGGTGGGGATCTCGGCCACGCCGAGCTTGTAGACCTGCTCGAACTCGGCCAGCTGGGTCTTGGCCGTCCCGGTCATGCCGGCGAGCTTCTCGTACATCTTGAAGTAGTTCTGGATCGTGATCGTGGCGAGGGTCTGGTTCTCCTCCTTGATCCGCACGCCCTCCTTGGCCTCGATCGCCTGGTGCAGCCCCTCCGAGTAACGGCGGCCCTCGAGCACGCGCCCGGTGAACTCGTCGACGATCTTCACCTCGCCGTTGGTGACGATGTACTCGACGTCGCGGTGGTAGTGCTCCTTGGCGCGGAGCGCGTTCTGGAGGTGGTGGACGAGCGGCGTGTGCACGTGCTCGTAGAGGTTGTCCAGGCCGAGCGCCTCCTCGACCTTCGCGACCCCGGACTCGGTCACCGCGACGGTCTTCTTGGCCTCGTCCACCTCGTAGTCCACGTCGCGCTTGAGGCGGGGCGCGAGCCGCGCGAACGTCTGGTACCACTTGGCCGAGTCCGCCACCATGCCGCTGATGATCAGCGGGGTCCGGGCCTCGTCGATCAGGATCGAGTCGACCTCGTCCACGATCGCGTAGAAGTGCCCGCGTTGGACCATGTCCACCGCCCGCATCGCCATGTTGTCGCGCAGGTAGTCGAACCCGAACTCGTTGTTGGTCCCGTACGTGATGTCGGCGGCGTACGCGGGGCGGCGCTGCTCCGGGGACATGTGCGCCTGGATCAGCCCCACGCTCGCGCCGAGCGCGCGGTACACCGGACCCATCCACTCGGAGTCGCGCTTGGCCAGGTAGTCGTTGACGGTGACGATGTGCACGCCCTCGCCCGCGAGGGCGTTCAGGTAGGCGGGCATCGTGGAGGTCAGGGTCTTGCCTTCGCCGGTCTTCATCTCGGCGATCTGGCCCTGGTGCAGGGCCACCGCGCCCATCACCTGGACGTCGAAGTGCCGCTGCCGGATCGTGCGACGCGCGGCCTCACGGACGCAGGCGAACGCCTCGGGGAGCAGATCGTCCAGCGTCTCGCCGTCCTGCAGCCGGCGCCGGAACTCCTGCGTCTTGCCGCGGAGCTCCTCGTCGGTGAGCTGCTCGACCTGCGGCTCGAAGGTGCCGACGAGGCCCGCGAGCTGCTCGAGCTGCTTGCGCTTGCGGCCCTCGCCGATCTGCCCCAGCTTCTCGATGACCAACGGATCGATCCCTTCCCGGGTGGCTTCGGTCCCCCATGTTACCGGCCACCGCTCGATGGACCGGTCGCGACGGTCGCGCACCGGAGCGTGCCGGGATCGCCGTCAGACGGTGCTCAGGCGCCGAGCCGGTCCTGGGCGAGCCGGGTGCCCTCCACGCGCGCGCGGACCTTCTCGAACGCGACCTCGCGCGAGGTCGAGGTGTCGTCCGCGAACGGCGAGAAGCCGCAGTCGTCCGTCGTGCCCAGGCGGGAGACCGGGATGTACGACGCCGCCTCGAGGATCCGATCGCGAACCTCGTCCGGCGTCTCCACGCGCGGGTCGATCGGGTCGATCACACCGACGAAGATCCGCTGCTCGGGGTGCAGGTGCTCGGCGATCACCCCGAGCACGCGGCCCGGATCGCTCTCCGCGGCGAGCTCGACGTACACGTTGCCAACGTCCATCCGGAACAGCTCGGGCAGCAGCGCCGCGTAGTCGACATCGGCGCTGTGCGTGGAATCGCGGTCGCCCCCCGGGCACGTGTGGACGCCGATGCGAGCTCGCTCCTGCTCGGAGAAGCGACCCAGGACCCGGTTGTTCAGGTCCACGAAGTCACGCAGCAGCTGCGCCGAGGGGTCGAGCTTGATCGACAGCCTCCCCTCCGTGAAGTCGACCTGCACGACGTGCGCGCCCGCGTCGAGGCACCGGCGGATGTCCGCCTCGCTCTCGGCTACCAGGTCGTCCAGGAACGCCTCGCGCGGGTAGCCGTCGATCCCGTCCTGCGGGTACAGCAAGCTGAGGGCCGAGGGCGCGATCACGGCCTGCTTGACCGGCACGTGCGCGTAGGCCTTCGCGGCCTTCAGGTAGACGTCCGCGTACGTCGCGAACCGGAACGGGCGAGCCGTCAGCCTGGGGAGCTGTCGCGTGTGCCCGTCCGCGAACGGGATGACGGCTCCGTCCGGCGCGAGGTTCGCCAGGCCATCGAGCGGATAGGTCACGAAGCTCGGCTTGGTCTGCTCGCCGTCGGAGATCACGGGCGAGCCGGTCGCCTCGAAGCGCTCGATCGTGTCGCGGAGCGCCTCGTCCTGGAGACGCCGGAGCTCCTCCTGCGTGATCGAGCCCGCCGCCGCCGCCGCCATGCCGTCGATGAGCGCCTGCGGTCGCGGGATGCTACCGATGGGCTCGGTGGGGATCATCCGGGATCTCCCTTCGCAAGAACGTCCGGTTTCCCTGGAAGGCCGCATCGTATCCCGCTGACCCTCCCGGCGCTGGGACGCCTCGCGTCGCGACGCGTGCCATACTTCCGCATCGCGACCTCACCTCCATCCACCGCACGGATCGGACCGATCGTGGGGGCCGGGGTGCCCCGGACGTTGAGCGTGGCCGGCCGCCGCTACCCGGTGGTGCTGCCGAGCATCCGGGACCCGCGCCTGCACCTGGCCGCGGTCATCGTCTCGATCCACGTCCTGGGCCAGCTCGGCCTCGGGTTCCGCGTGTCGGTGGCGCAGATCCTCGCCGCCATCCTGACCTGCGCCATCATCGAGGTGACGTGGACGTTCGCTCAGACGCGGACCCTCGTCTGGCCGGCCAGCGCGATGCTGACCGGGAGCGGGGTCGCGCTGATCTTCCGGGTGCTCGGCACGGAGCAGGGCGACCCCTGGAGCTGGCACGGCTGGTACCTGTTCGCACTCGTCGCCGGGCTCTCACTCCTGACGAAGTACGTGATCCGTTACCGGGGCTCCCACGTGTTCAACCCGTCGAACGTCGGACTCGTCGCGGCATTCCTGGTCCTGGGCAGCACCCGCGTGGAACCGCTGGACTTCTGGTGGTCGCCCCTGAACGCCTGGATGGTGGCCGCGTACCTGATCATCCTCGTCGGCGGACTGCTGATCACCCGTCGCCTGCACCTGCTCGGGATGTCGGTGGCCTTCTGGGTCGTCCTCGCCGCGGGGATCGGCGTGCTGGCGGCCTCGGGGCACTGCATGACCGCGAGCTGGGCGTTCGCGCCGGTGTGCGGATCGCGCTTCTGGTGGGCCATCGCGCTGTCGCCCGAGATCCTGATCTTCCTGTTCTTCATGATCACCGACCCGAAGACGGTCCCGGTCGGACGGGTCGCCCGGATCGCGTTCGCCGCGAGCGTCGCCCTCCTCGCCACGTTCCTGATCGCACCCCAGGTGACCGAGTTCGGCGCGAAGGTCGCGTTGCTGGGGAGCCTCGTCCTCGCCTGCGCGGCCCGTCCGCTGTTCGAGCGCGTCGCCCCCGCCTCGGATCCCGACGAGGACCGCCTCGGGCGGTTCCTCGCCCGGTTCGCCCTCGAGGACGCGGGAGCCGAAGGTCTCCTGGCGCCCCGGCGGGCGTTCGTGCGGGGCGCCATCGTGGGTTTCACCGGCGTCCTCGCGGTGGCCGGGATCGTCGCCGCGGGGGCACCGTCGCGTGGGACGGCCACGCTGGTCGCGGCTGCGTCGGTGCCGCGGGTCGCCGAGATCGATCCCTCGACCGTGCCCCCCATCACCGTGGACCCCGACGTCGCCGCCCTCAGCCCCAGGCTGGCCGATCCGGAGCAGACGCGACAGATCGGCCTCAACCTGGCCGAGGACCTCGAGACCGAGGCGATGGCCTTGCTGACCGCTGACCGCGATCTGCTCTGGGTCGTCGACGGCGGCGACCACCTCCGGGAGATGCAGCGGCGGATCGACGAGGCCGCCGCCTCCGCTCGGACCGTCGTGGCCCACTACCGGTTCGACTCGCTCCACGTCGCGTCGGCGATCCGCCCCGAGGGCCAGGGCACGCTGCGCCTGGGGGTCGAGGCGCGCGGCACGCTGGAGCAGGTCACCTACACCGATGGCGGGACGCGGGTCGGGGAGGCCGCATCTCGGTTCGCCCTCACCTTCGTCCTGAGCCAGCCCACCGGGGAGCGCTGGCTCATCGTGGACGTGCAGCCGCTGCGCGACGCGGGTGACGGCGAGCGCGCCGCTAGCTGATCTCGATCATCTTCTCGCGCACGGCGTACACGACCGCCTCCATGCGCGAGTGCAGGTGCAGCTTTTCCAGGATGTTGCGGATGTGGTTCTTGACGGTGTTCTCCGAGATGTACAGGTGCTTGGCGATGTCCCGGTTGTTCATGCCCTGCGCGACGAGCCGGAGCACCTCCATCTCGCGGTCGGTCAGCTTGGGCGCCGGCATCTGCGGCTTCTCGTCCGAGGCCTTGCTGATCGCCGCGAACTCGGTCAGCAGCTTGGAGGCCATCGAGGGCGAGATGCGCGATTGCCCCGCCCAGACCGAGCGGATCGCGTCGGCGACCTCCTCGATCGGGATCTCCTTGAGCAGGTACCCGGAGGCGCCGGCCTTGATCGCCTCGTACAGGTCCGCCTCTTCGTCGCTGATCGTGAGCATCAGGATCTTCACGTGCGGCAGCGTGTCCTTGATCTCGCTCGCCGCCTCGATCCCGCTCTTCTTCGGCATGCGGACGTCCATGAGGATGACGTCCGGCATCAGCTCCTGGGCCTTGCGGACGACCTCCTCGCCGTCGGAGGCCTCACCGACCAGCTCGAGATCGGGCTCCTGTCCCAGGACCATCTCCAGCCCCCGTCGGAACAGGGCGTGATCGTCGCAGACGAGCACCCGCAGCCGCTCGTCCTCGGTCGTCTCCAGCTCGGTTCGGCTCACGGGCCTCGCTCACCCCTCCGGCGCGACGTGCGCGTTGTTGGCCGATTTTACGCGGCTGGCCCCGGCGATGAGCTTGGCCCGGCGCTTCTCGTTGTGGTCGCGGATCTGTCGCTCCAGCTTCTCGGCGACGACGTCCAGCGCGGACTCGACGTCCTGCGCATCGGCGGTCGCGCGGTAGGTCTTCCTCGGGGTGTCGACGGCCGCTTCCACGCGGTGGGCGCCACCCTGTCGTGGGTTCTTCTCGGAGATGATCTCGAGCTCCAGGCGCGTCACGTTCGGCGCCATACGCTCCAGCCGGCCGAGCTTGTGCTCGGCGGCCTGGCGCACGCGATCGCTGATCCGGGCACCGCGCCCTTTCATCACGAGATCCATGGGCCCTCCTTCGTCCTTCTCCCCCGTAGTATCGACCCGCCGGCCCCACGGGACGAGTCCACCCCGAGCGGCCGACGGGGCGATGGGCCCGCACCCGGCTGACCTGGTCTTTGACCCCACACCCGCCTGCAGGGGGGATCGCCGCCCACCGGACGGCTTCGCCACCCTCTCCCGGCGAGGTCTCCCCCGCCGAGGCAGGACTTACATCTAAACCGCGCCATGCTCAGCGACCAAGGGTCGCCTTACGTGGGTCGTTTCGCCCGCGGCTGGCATCGACTGCCGGGGACCGGTTCCCCGGGGCAACCACAGACCCGGGCGCGAGCCCGCCGCGAGTATAGGCCCGCGAGGGCCCGGACCGGGTCAGGGCACCCGAGAGCGACCGGGCCGCGGTGAGCACGACCACGCGTTCGGCTCCCCCATCGAGCAGGGCCTGGGCGCACGACGCGGCGGTCGCTCCCGTGGTCAGGACGTCGTCGACGAGCAGCACCCGGCCGCTCGCGCGCGTCCTCGAGCTGAACCGTCCGGCCATGGCCGCCCGGCGCTCCTCGCGGCCCCGGCGCGCCTGCGGCCCCGGGTCCCCCGTCCGGCGGAGCAGCCCGGCCGTGGGGAGATCCAGCCGCGCGCCGACGACCAACGCGAGCGCCCGCGCCTGGTCGAAGCCGCGACGGGCCGCCCGCTCGCGGGAGAGCGGGACCCAGGTCACCACCCCAACCCCGGACCCCTCCGGCTCGCTGCGCCACGCGAGGGCCATCGCCTCGCCCAGGGCGTCCGCCACGGCACGCCAGCCCGAGAACTTGAGCCGGTGCACGGCCCGGCGGATCGGCCCATCGAACAGGAACGGCGCGCGGGCGAGCGCGATCGGCTCCGGGGGGCAGTCGGCGCAGGCCTCCCCAGCCCCCGACGCCGGGGATCCGCACCGCGCGCACCACGGTGGGACGAGCTCCACGACGTCGGATCCGCACGCGTCGCACAGCGGCCACGGACCCCCTGCGCACCCGATGCACGTCCGCGGGAACAGCGCGTCCAGCAGGTGGTCGAGCACCCGCGGAACGGTAGCGCGAGGGACCGACACGCACGGTGCGGACGGGACGCCGTCAGAGGAGGGGGACGTCGACCGCGGCCACGGCCGCCCGGCCCCGACCCTTGAGCTCGATCCGGAGCGCCCCGTGCACCCGCAGCAGCGGGTACGCGGTGACCCGCACGCGCCCGGATCCCTCGTCCGCCTCGGATGCGAGCTCCTCCAGGAGCGTCCCGTCGGCGAGGAGCCGGACCGAGACCGGAACCGGCGGGTCGACGGTGAGGGACAGCCGCACGGAGTCGCCACCGCAGTCGAGCTGTCCGACCCGCACCGTGGTCCGCTCGCCGAGCTGGACCGTTCGGTCGATCTGCACGGTCCCACGTCGGACCGTCGAGCGCGGCCACGGCACGGCGAAGCGGCGCCCGCCCGGGTAGATCGACGGGATGCCGTCCACCACGAGCCGACACTCGAACCCGTACCACCCCGGCTCCAGGTCCGCGACCGTCAGCTCGAAGGGAACGAACACGTCCTGGTGCGGCGCGACGTCCAGCGTGGTCGCCGCGACCGGCACCTCGCGGGCGACTCCCCCGGCCACCGCCACCGCCCTCGCCTCGCCGAAGACGACCTGGTGCGGGTCGCGGTCCTCGCCGCGCAGGATGAACGCCCCCTTCACGGTCGCCGGGAACCGCTCGAAGCGCGCGCGGACCGAGATCGGCTCGCTCACGCCGCCCCCTGCCGCCCCGCCAGATCGCGCAGCCCCTCCCCGTACGGCGGACGGACCACGCCGCGCTCCGTGACGATCGCCGAGACCAGCTCGCCGGGCGTCACGTCGAAGGCCGGGTTCGCGGCCGGCGTCCCGGGCTCGGCCAGGTCGATGCCCAGCGGGGAGGTGACCTCGGCGGGATCGCGCTCCTCGATCGGGATGTCGGAGCCGGTCGGCGTGTCCAGGTCCACCGTGGAGAGGGGCGCCACCACGTAGAACGGCACCCCGTGGTGCCGCGCGAGCACCGCCAGCGGGTAGGTACCCACCTTGTTCGCGACGTCGCCGTTGGCCGCGATCCGGTCGGCGCCGACGATCGCCAGATCGACCTTCCCCCTGGCCATGAGCGACCCGGCCGCTCCCTCCACGATCAGCGTCCGGGGGATGCCGAGCCGGCCGAGCTCCCACGCGGTGAGCCGCGCGCCCTGGAGCACCGGCCGCGTCTCGTCTACCCACACGTGCACGCGCGTGCCCGCCCGGTGCGCGGCGATCACCACCCCCAGCGCCGTCCCGATCCCCGCGGTGCAGAGCATGCCCGTGTTGCAGTGCGTGAGCACGTTCGCACCGTCGGGGATCAGCCCTCGGCCGAGGGCGCCCATCGCGGCGCACGCGTCCCGATCCTCCGCCTCGATGCGCAGCGCCTCGGCGACCATCGCCTCGTGCACGCGCTGGAGCGTGCTCCCCACCGAGCAGCACTGCCCGGTGGCGACCACCATCATCCGGTCGACCGCCCACCCGAGGTTCACGGCGGTGGGGCGCGCGGCCTTCAGGGTCGCCGCCGCCGCCTCGAGCTCGCGGAGGAGCGCCCGTGTCCGCGTCTGGGTCGACGCCGTGGCGGCCAGCGCCATCCCGTAGGCGGCGGTGACGCCGATGATCGGGGCGCCACGGACGGCGAGCGACCGGATCGCCGACGCGACCTCCTCCACCGTCCGGCACTCCAGCACCGCCTCGCGGTGCGGCAGGGCCCGTTGGTCCAAGATCGCGACGGCGTCGCCTCGCCACTGCACCGGGACGATCCCGGGCCCCGTCATCCGCTCTCCCGCGCCTCCCGCACGAGCCGCTCGACGGCCTCTCCCAGCGTCGGCTCGTGCGCGTAGGCCCCGTGCGGCTGGCCCTCGATCCAGTCCGGCGGGACCGAGCCCGGCGGGTGGGCATGCGCGATCGCGCCGGGTCCGCGCTCGCGGTACGTCGCGACGTGGATCGCCAGGTCCGAGGAGGCGTCCTGCGGCGGGTCGTCGAGCGTGCCCTCGAGGATGTCGTCGTCCCCCAGCCGCGAGAGCTCGCACCCCGTGCGGGTGATCCGCAGGCGCTCGCCGTCCCACACGGACAGGTTGCCCTCGCTCCCCCTCACCAGCCCGAGCGAGAACAACGTCCGCCCGGCCGAGCGGAACGCGCTCAGGTCCCCTGCTCCCACGACCGCAGGTACTCCTCCTGCTCCCTCGTGAGCTCGTCGATCCGAACGCCCATCGCCTGGAGCTTCAGCCGCGCGACCTCCGCGTCGATCTCGGGGGGCACCGGGTAGACCTGCGGCCCGAGCTCCGCGTGCCGCTTGACCATCCACTCCACCGACAAGGCCTGGTTGGCGAAGGACATGTCCATCACGGCCGCAGGGTGCCCCTCGGCGGCCGCGAGGTTCACGAGCCGGCCCTCACCCAGGAGATGCAGCCGGCGCCCGTCGGCGAGACGGTACTCGTCGACGGAGCCACGGATCCGCCGGGTCTCCACGGCCAGGGACGCGAGCCCCGGCTTGTCGATCTCGACGTCGAAGTGCCCCGAGTTGGCCATGATCGCGCCGTCCTTCATGAGCTCCATGTGCTCGCGGCGGATCACCGCCTTGTCGCCGGTCACGGTGACGAACACGTCCCCGATCCGCGCGGCCTCGCGGAGCGGCATCACGCGGTACCCCTCCATCGCTGCCTCGAGCGCGGGCAGCGGGTCGACCTCGGTCACGACGACCTGGGCGCCCATCCCGCGGGCCCGCAGGGCCACGCCGCGGCCGCACATCCCGTAGCCGCAGACCACCACCGTCCGGCCCGCGAGCAGCAGGTTGGTGGCCCGCATGATCGCGTCGATCGTCGACTGCCCGGTGCCGAACCGATTGTCGAACAGATGCTTGGTCTTGGCGTCGTTGACCGAGACGATCGGGTAGCGCAGGGCGCCGTCCGCCGCCATCGCCCGCAGCCGGATCACGCCCGTCGTCGTCTCCTCGGTCCCGCCGAGCACCTCGGGGACCTGTCCGGCGCGATCCCTGTGCAGCACGCTCACCATGTCGCAGCCGTCGTCCATCGTGACGTGGGGGTGGGAGTCGAGCACCGCCTCGATGTGACGGAAGTACGTCTCGTTGTCCTCGCCCTTGATCGCCTGCGTGGCGATCCCCGCTTCGCAGAGCGCCGCGGCGACATCATCCTGCGTCGAGAGCGGGTTCGAGGCGCAGAGCGCGACCTCGCCGCCGCCGGCCCGCAGCGTCTGCATCAGGTTGGCCGTCTCGGTGGTCACGTGCAGGCACGCGCCGATCCGCACCCCCGCGAGCGGTCGCTCCTTCTCGAAGCGCTCGCGGATCAGGGTGAGCACCGGCATCTCCTTGGCGGCCCACTCGATCCGCTCGCGTCCGGTTGCGGCCAGACCCAGATCCCTCACGTCGCAGTCCATCGCTCTCCTTTCGCGAGGACGCCCTCGATCACGGCGCCGATCGACGCGGCCATCCGATCCGAGGCCGCGACGACGTCCTCGTGCTTGACCTCCGCGCCGACCTGGTTGGTGACGAAGAACAGCCCCAGGACGCGCATCCCGAGCGCCCGGGCCGGGACGACCTCGGGCACCACGGACATGCCGACGACGGACGCACCCACCGTGCGCAGCAGCCCGATCTCGGCCGGCGTCTCGTACATCGGTCCGGGCATCGCCGCGTAGACGCCGCGCGACACCGGGATCCCCAGACGCTCGGCGGCCGCCATGGCCAGCGCTGCGAGCTCCCGGTCGTAGGCGTCGACCATGTCGACGAACGGCGGCGACCCGTCGGCGTTGCGCCACCCACGCAGCGGGCTCTGTCCGAGCATGTTGACGTGGTCGGTCCCCACCACGAGGTGCCCGGTCCGCAGGCCCTCCGCGATGCCCCCCGTGGCCGCGGTCAGGATCGCCGTCCCGGCTCCGAGCAGCCGGGCCACCCGGATCGGCAGCGCGCACGTGGACAGGTCGTTGCCCTCGTAGAAGTGGATGCGCCCGTGGAACACCGCGACCGGCACGCCGGAGAGCTCGCCCAGCACCAGACGGCCCGCGTGCCCGGGCACGCTCGGCCGGGGGAAGCCCGGCAGCTCCCCGAACGGGAAGGAAGCCTCCTCCCGCACGTTGGAGGTCGCCGCCCCGAGGCCGCTCCCGAGCACGATCGCCACCTCGGGGCGCAGCGCCGTCCGTTCGCGGATGAGCTCGGCTGCCTCGTCGGCGAACGTGTCGCCGGGACCGGGCAACGATGTCGGGCTCATGCCTGCGCCAGCTCCCGCTTGAGCCGCACGATCGCCTCGATCTGCGACGGATCCTCACCGTGCAGCAGGCCGAGGTACGTCGCGGTCAGGTCTCCCTGTTCGATCAACGTCAGCACCCGCGCGAGGGGGCTGCTCCCCCGCGCCCACACCTCACGGGCTCGGATGCCCGATGCGAGCGCGATCTCGACCGACAACGGCACCCGGGCGGCGACGTCGGGGTGCTCACCCTCGTGCCGCAGGACGACCAGGAACGACCCGTGGCCCCGGTCGCCGGACCAGCCGACGACCTCGTTGTGATCGAGCTCCGGCAGGGCGGAGCACCATGCCGGGACCTTGGCGTTCTCGTTCATCTGCGTCTTCCAGCGCGCCGCGGCGACCGCACCGATGCCCTCCGCCCCCCACACGACGGGGACGCGCTCCCCGATCGCCTGGGCGAGCTGCTTGGCCGGGTTGATGTCGGTCGGGACGGCGGGGCCGAGCTGGTCCATGAGCGTCTCGAGCTCCCTCGCCGCATCGTCCAGCTCGGTGGCCGCGGAAGGCACCAGACCGATCGACTCGAGGGCGCCGATCGAGCCGAGGAGGAGGTAGCCGAGCGCCGCCCGCGGCATGAGGCCGCCCGGGACGACCACCCGCCCGAGCTCGAGCTCCGACGCGCGCGCCCCGAGCCGACCCCCGGAGGTCACCGCCACCACCCGGCAGCCGCGCTCGAGGGCCGTCTCGAACGCCGCGAGGGTCTCGGCCGTGTCACCCGAGTACGTCGACGCGACGACCAGCGTGTGCGGCCCGCACCATCCCGGCAGCTCGGGGGAGCGGACGACGACGACCGGGAGGCGGAGCCGGTCCGCGTACAGGGCCCGGACGATGTCCCCGGAGATGGCGGAGCCGCCCATCCCGACGACGGCGACGTTCGCGACGCCTTCGCCGGAGGGCAGGTCGGGCGCGGAGCGCCCCACCCGGTAGCCCTCACGGCAGTGATGCGGTGTGGCCACGACATGGTCCAGCATGCCCGAGGGGTCACCGGCCCGGAGCCCCCGCTCGTCGTCGAGCGGGTTCACCGACGCTTCTTCCCCGTGGGCTTCTCGGCCTCGTCGATCAGCATCACGGGGATCCCGTCGCGCACGGGGTACCGGTACCCGCACACCCGACAGACGATGACCTGCTCGGCCTCGAGGTACTCGATCTCCCCCCGGTCGTTGGGACACACGAGGATCTCGAGGAGCTCGGGATCCAGGCTCACGACGTACCTCCCTGGTCGCGGATGAGCGCGAGGACCTCCTCGGTCTTGTCCCGCAGCAGCTCGGGCGTCCTCGCCTCGACGTTCAGCCGCAGCAACGGCTCGGTGTTCGAGGGCCGCACGTTGAACCACCAGTCGTCGAACTCCACCGTCAGGCCGTCGGTGCGGTCCTGACGGCCCGACGCGTACGCGACCGCGATCTCCTCGATCTTCGCGGTCTGGTCGTCCACGCGCGAGTTGATCTCGCCCGAGGCGCTGTATCGCCGGAAGGGTGCGAGGACCTCGGAGAGCGGGCGTCCCGCGAGCGAGAGCTGCTCGAGCACGACGACCGCCGCGATCAGGCCAGAGTCCGCTCGGTAGTTCTCACGGAAGTAGTAGTGGCCCGAGTGCTCGCCCCCGAACACCGCGCCGGTCTCGGCCATCACCTGCTTGATGAACGAGTGACCGACGCGCGTGCGCACCGGCGTCCCCCCTTCCTCGCGGATGACCTCCGGGACCGCCCAGGAGCAGATGAGGTTGTAGACGACCGAGGACCCGGGGTGACGCTTCAGCATCGACCGCGCAACGAGCGCGGTGATCTCCGATCCGCTCACGCCCTCGGCTCGCTCGTCGACCAGGAACACGCGGTCTGCGTCACCGTCGAACGCGAGCCCCACGTCGGCGCCCCGGTCCAGGACCTCGCGCTTCAGGTCACGCTGGTTCTCGGGGGCGATCGGGTCGGCGGGATGGTTCGGGAACGTCCCGTCCAGCTCCGGGAACAGGTGGACGAGCGTGACCGGCAGTCGCTCGAACACGGCCGGTACGACCAGGCCGCCCATGCCGTTCGCGGTGTCCGCGACGACCGTGAGCGGCGCCATGTTGGCGGGGTCGACGAACGTGAGCACGTGGTCCGCGTACGCGTCCAGCAGCCTGCGCTCCTGCACCGATCCCCGGCCCGGCGCCGGTGGCTGCCCGTCGCGCTCGGCGAGCGCGCGGATCTCACCCAACCCGGTGTCCTCGCCGACGGGCTTCGCGCCGGCGAGGCAGAACTTGAGCCCGTTGTACCGCGGGGGGTTGTGGCTCGCGGTGAGCATCGCGCCGGGCACGTCCAGCGAGCCCGACGCGAAGTAGAGCAGGTCGGTGGAGGCGAGCCCCAGATCGACGACGTCCACACCGCGGGAGGTCACCCCGTCGATGAACGCGGCCGCGAGGTCGGGGGACGACAGCCGGCAGTCGCGTCCGACGGCGATCGTGGGCGCCGCGGCCCAGGTGGCGAAGGCGGCCCCGATCCGACGGACCACGTCCTCGTTGAGGTCGTCGGGCACGACGCCTCGCACGTCGTAGGCCTTGAAGATGCGGTCGAGATCGAGCTGCGGTGTCACGGCACCGCATCCTACTCGACGGGCGTGCTCAGTCCTTCCGCACGAGGACGGTGCCGATGACGCTCTGCAGCGGGACGGGCTCGCCGTCGCGGTGCCACCACTTCGCCTCGCACAGGTGGCAGGTGGTGAACGACAGGTCGTTCCCGCTGACCGTCATCGAGATCGAGATCAGGTCGCCCCGCTGACAGACCGGACACGTGCCAGGGGTCGCGCGTTCCATGCCCGTATGGTCCGCCCGAGCCCGGCGTGCAGCCATAGCACACCGTCCTCATCTTCCGTCCGCCCCCCGGGCCCCTCGCCCGTCCTCCGCCCCGCCGCCGGCCGTCCCCCGGGGCTCGGCGCGGCCGGAGGGACGCGGGGGGACCGATGGAGGGAGGCGCGTCGGCCGCCGGGAGCTCGCGGCGTAGGCCGGAAGGCCCACATCGGGATCCGGGAGGCCCCAGGGTCGCGGCCCGGTCAGGGCATGATGATGACCCGTGTCCCGATCGGGACCAGCGGGTACAGCTCCTCCGAGTCCGAGATCAACATCCGGATGCAGCCGTGCGAGGCGTAGGTGCCGATCGACCCGGAGTTGCTGGTCCCGTGGATCCGGATGCCGGGGGAGTTGAGGTACAGGGCCCTCGTGCCGAGGGGGTTGTTCGGTCCCGGCGCGATCACCGCCGGCAGATCCGCCCCCCACGAGTCCAGCGCGGGGTTGTACCAGGTCGGGTTCTCTCGCTTGTCGATCACCTTCCACGTCCCCACCGGCGTCACGTAGCCAGGGGCGGCGGTGGCGACCCGGTACTGCTTGGCCACCTTGAAGCCGTCGAACAGGCGCAGGGAGTTCTCGGACAGGTCGACCACGATCGTGTCGCCGAGCGCGGCGACCGTGACCTCGGGCTCCACGATCCGCAGCGGGATCTGCACCTGGCTCGCGCCGGTCTCGAGCGCCTCGCGGATCCGAGATGCCCCCAGGCGGATCTGGAGCTCCTGGCCTGCCCGCGGCCGGCGCATCACGAGCTCGTCCTCGACGAGCGCGAACCGAGCGTCGACGGCCGGTACCGCGACCTCGTCAGCGGCCCGCTGCACGAACCGGGCGATCCCCGCGTCGTCGTAGGAGAAGGTCAGGTCCAGGGAGGCCCCGAGCGGCTTGGCCGCCACACGGTGGTAGATCCTGGAGACGAAGGAGAGGTCGTCGGCCAGAGCGAACGCAGAGTCCACGGCACCCTCGACGTCGGCGGTCATCCCCAGCACCGCCGGCGTCACGATCCACGTGTGGTCCCCCGCCTCGACCGAGAGCTCACCCTCGAGCGTCTCCTCGGCCGCCGCGGACACCTCCCGGATCGCCTCGCTGCGCGTCATCTCGGAGACGTCCACGCCGGCGATGGTCACGCCCGGGAGGATCCGGTCCGACTCGGATGCGTCGTACCGGTAGGCGGCGTAGGCGGTTCCGGCGCCCATCACGGCGACCACGCCGACGGCCACGAGCGCGATCTTCCACGCCCGCAGCGGTGAGCGCCGTCCGTGCCGTCCTCTCGCCATCGCAGCCTCTCCGGGGAAGGGTTGCTCAGCAACACATCATACGCGGGTCCCCTGGAGGGTCATGGCCGAAGCCATGCATCGGGGATCGGCACGCCGACCGCGACGGCGTAGGTCGCGTAGCCCTCGCGGCCACGAGCGTAGCTGGCCGTGGCCGGGACGAAGGCGCCGGACCCAGCGACCGCGACCACGGCCGAGCGTCCGACCGCCTCCACGAAGCCCTTGGGCACGCTCACCGTGCGCCGCGGCGGCACCTCGACCGTGATCGGCTCCGGGACGGCTCCGGCGTCGGCGGCCGGGAGCGGTCGCAGCGTGACGGTGGCCGCCATCTCTCCCGGGTTCGCCAGGACGATCCCCGGGTGCGCAGGCGATCCAGCGACCACGGGGAGGACCACCCACGCCTGGGCCGGCTCGGTGGCCCCGGTGGTCGCGGCCTGATCGGAGACGGTGCCGTACGTCCGGCGGGCGAACGCCACCTGCGGCCCCTCCGCCTCGACCACCAGGCTCGAGGGGGTCGACGTCGTCGCCGGCAGGGTCCTCGCCGAGCCTCCGGGAGGGGAGGCGTCGGTCAGCCCGGCGATCGGCTGCTCCTGCTCGGGATCGATCACCGAACCCGACAGGCCGACCCGCTCCACGCCGGCGCTCATCGCGATCAGGTCGCTGCGGCCCGAGTCGTCCCCTCCCGGCAGCACCTGCGTCACGACGGCCCCCGGGAGACCCACCGCCGCCCGGATGCCGCCGTTCTTGGAGATCGCCATCGTCGCGGCCGCGACCCGCCCGACGGAGACCTCGACGAGCGTGGACACCGTGGGCTCGCCGAGCGCCTTCTCGTTGAGACGGAAGGTCGCGCTGTGGAACGGCCGCAGCGTGACGTTCGTCCAGTCCTCCGTGCGGATCGGCTCGCGACTCTCGGTGAAGAGCGTGAGCGAGATCACGGCGTCGGTCGCGTACGGGTTCATCACCACCACGTAGGGATCGTCCTGCTCCTGCGTGGCGCCGTCGGGCAGGAACCACCTGGACCCGGTGTCGGGGAGGCACGGCTCGGCGGCGACCCCGGTCTGCCGGCCGGCCGCGTGCGTGACCCACCCGGCGACCAGCGTCCGGCCGAAGTACTCGACGGTCGTCGTGCGCTCACGCCCCCCGGCCGGGACGGGCACCTCGACGGTGGCCCCCGCCGGGACCTCGATGTCCTGGAGGACATCGGGCCGCGCTGAGGAGAGGCTGCGGATGCGAGCGAGCACCGGCTCGGTCCCGGGGTTCGCCAGCTCGATCCACGTCTCCCACTCGGCGCCGCCACCGTGCGGGCAGAACCACGCCCCGCTCGGCACCGCGCCCGCCAAGGACTCGCCCAGCTCGCGCGCGCCCACCTCGCGCTCGAGGAAGGCCGCCCCGGCGACGACGCCGACGGACACGAGCAGTGCCACCAGGGCCTGACCGCGCGATCTCATCCGGACACCGGCTTCCTGGTGATCCACAGGGCGGCCACCCAGAGGATGCCCAGGACGAGCATCTCCACGTGGCGAACGGTGTCGCTCGTGAACGTGACCTCGACCCGACCGGCCTCCACCGGCGCGGACAGACCCCAGCCGAACGCCTCGTCGGGTGCGCTGCTCCCCTGCGCATCCTCCACGCGCCATCCCGACTGGTGCTGGCGTCCCACGAACACGGTGCCGCCGTCGCTCGTCCCCGCCCAGCCGCCATCGATGGGTCGGAGGGGCGAGGGGATCAGCGCGGGGAGCGCCGCGAGGTCCGCGAGCTCGCCGGTGGCCGCCGCCTCGGCGAACGCGGGGTCGTCCACGACGGACGCGACCGGCAAGGCGCGAGGGTTGCGGTAGACGGTGAGGCCGCCCGCGGGGACGGCGTACAGGTCCAGCTGGTCCTCGAGCCGTTCGGTGACCGGCTCGGGGACGTCGCCCTCCGCGGCGACGATGAACCGCACCCCGAGCGGGGCGAGCAGCTGGCCCCCGTGTCTCGTCTCGCCGGCGACGAGCTCCCGCAGCACCTCGACGAGTGACGCGTAGCCCGGCCCGAACCTCCCGCGGCCCGTGTCGAGCGCCGTCGCCCCGTCGCGATCGGTCACGCCGAACCGCACGGAGGCCTCCCCCGCCTCCACGAACCCGATCGGATCGCCACCGGGCGCGGGGAACGGGTCACCGTCCGGGGACCCCAGCCACACGATCCGGAACGCTCCCGGCGCGCTCGCCGAGACCACCGGCCACGCGGGCGGCAGCCCGTTGGGGCGCACGGCCCACTCGGCGAGGGCGGCCTGGAGCGCCTGGGCGCCGATCCCGACCCCCAGGACCACGGCGATCACGGCCGCCATGATCTGGCGGAGCCCGAACTCCTCGCGGCCGATGCGGGCGGGGAGCGCGGCGAGCCCGTAGGTCACGAGCGCTCCCATGCCGAGCGCGGCCAGCGCCAGGTACGCGGGTTGCGCCGTGAGGGCGTCGGGAAGCCACCTCGCGGTCGAGGCCCACGCGAGGCCGAGCCCGGCCACGGCCATCAGCAGGGCCCTCCACGCGCGCCAGCGGAGCTCGGGGCCCACCACCGCGAAGCACAGGATGGCGGCGATCGGCAGGAAGGCGGCGACCGACCAGGTCCCCGGACCGGTGCCCGGCGCGAGACGCAGGATCGCCCAGACGTCCGTCGTCCCGATCGTCGACGACAGCTGCGCGCCCGGCGCCTGCAGCAGGTCGGGCACGACCGGGAACAGCAGCGCCGCTGCGGCGAGCGCCGCGGCCACCCCGAGCGCGAGACCCCGGCCGCGGCGCCGTCCCGCGAGGAGCATGACCACGACGATCGGCGCGAGCGCGAGCGCCATCCCCGGGAAGAAGGCCATCCCCACGGCGATCGCCACACCCAGGCTCACGATGGACCTGCCCGGTTGGTCGGGACCGCTCGCGCCGAAGGCGGCATCGAGCCGATCCCACGCCGCAGGCAGCGCCGCGAGCATCACCAGCACGGGGATCCGTCCCTCGGAGAAGGACCACATCGCGAACGCCGACAGCGAGTACGCCGCGGCGCCGACGACCGCCGCACCGGCCTGCTGTGTCTGCCGCATCAGCGATCGATACATCGCGACGGCGGCGATGGGTGGCAACGCGGCGAGCAGGACCTTCTGCGCCAGGGCCGTGCTCGCGAACGTCAGCCACGACAGCCCGCCGAGCGGCGCCAGCGCGGGGCTGGCGGCGTGGGGCCCACCGAGGATCGTGCTCCTCGTTCCCGAGAGCAGCTCGTCGACGAAGGCCGAGATGTCGGCGGGGAAGGCCGCGAGGGCACCGCCCTGCAGGGTCTCCGGCCCGACGAAGTGACGCACGGCCAACGCCCCGAGCCCCACGGCGAGGACCGAAGCCACCAGCACCGGATGGGCAGCCGCGAGCGACGCGGCGCGGTCGCGGAACCGCGGCGCCTCCTCCGCACCTTCTTCGAGCTGTTCGTCCAGGATCTCCTCGGCCCGCTCGAACCACCGCGGCAGGCGGAAGGCAGAGGCCATGAACCGTCGGACGTGGCGATCCCCGACGCTCCTCACGGACTGTGCGCGCACGCGCCGCTGGACGGTGCCCGGGAGGTGCACGAGGTTCCAGCCCCATGCCGAGACGAGGTCGTACGCGTCCTCGAAGCGGCGGCCGAGCGCGAGCAGGAGCAAGCGCACCAGGCCGGCGACCGCATACAGGGGGAGCAGCCACAGGAGCGTCACGATCCCGTAGCTCTTGAGCATGGACGCCAGGCCCGAGCGATCCGCGTAGTAGCGAGCGCTGCGATGACGGTGCCGCTGCGCCCGCTCCCCTCGCGCGCCGGCGTCGCGATGCCTCGCCTGCGCGAGCGGCGTCATCAGCACCCGGAACCCCGCGACGCGAGCTCGCCAGCAGAAGTCGAGGTCCTCGTGGTGGCCCCCGTACCGCTCGTCGAACGGCCCGGTCCGCTGCAGCGCGTCGCGCGAGACGAGCATGGCGCAGGACGAGACGAACAGGACCTCGAGGACCCGGTCGTACTGTCCCTGGTCGCGCTCTCCCTCCTGGAGCGGGCTGTACGGATGCCCGAACGCATCGACCGAGCGTCCGACCTCGCGGAGGACCCGCGGGTCGTCCCAGTCCACCACCTTGGGTCCGACCACGCCGACCCGCTCGACGCCGTGGATGCCCTCGGCCGTCTCGACGAGCCGCTCCACCGCGCCGGGCGCGAGCGCCGCATCGTCGTGCAGGACGAGGAGGTAGTCGGCGGCCTGTGCGGCCGGAAGCTCGGCGGCGGCGCGCAGCGCGCCGGCGACGCCCCGGTCCTCCGGCAGCGTGAGGACCCGACGGGCACCGAGCGCCTGCGCGAGGATCTCGGACGAGCCGTCGGTCGAGCCCCCGTCCACCGCGATGACGCCCAGACGCGGGTAGCGCTGGGCGGCGAGCGATCTCAGGCACTCGGGGAGCCATCGGGCGCCGTCGCGGACAACCAGCACCGCGAGGACGCTGGGTGCGCGGACGGCATCATCCGTGGCAGGTCGATCGGTCGACGTCGTGGCCATGGGGTGCGCGCGTGCGCGGCGCGCAGCCTAGCACGCGCTGGGAGCCCGAACGCGGAAGGGGGGCGCGCCAGGCGCCCCCCTTCCTCACGAGGCTGCGGAACCTACCGCGACCTGGCGGTCGTGCGTCTCCTCGCCGTCGGCTTGCGCGCGGCGGTCCGCTTGCGGGCCGTCGGCTTGCGCGCGGCGGTCCGCTTGCGGGCCGTCGGCTTGCGCGCGGCCGGCTTGCGAGCCGTCGTCTTCTTGCGCGCGGCCGGCTTGCGAGCCGTCGTCTTCTTGCGCGCGGCGGGCTTGCGAGCCGTCGTCTTCTTGCGCGCGGCGGGC
>Ga0073934_10003731_pt1 | contig 27229 bp, 21 predicted proteins | sample LarsenN4metaG_FD_76834 | JGI IMG/M metagenome (GOLD analysis project Ga0073934, IMG submission 76834) | Hot spring sediment bacterial and archeal communities from British Columbia, Canada, to study Microbial Dark Matter (Phase II) - Larsen... ... | reverse complement strand
TAGTAGTTAATCGCTCTCGAAACCACCGCATGTGGTGTGTCTCACCGGCGCTTAGCTAATATAACGCATCTACCTCCCTGAACGCAACCCCCCTCCTTGAAAAAATTTCTGATTTACCTCTAAAGAAGCTAACCGAAAGCGAAAACACCTGCTCAGACTTGAATGCAGCCGATCGCGCTAAACGACCTAAGAGCAAAAATAGTAGAACAAGTGTTTCACTCAAAACTTTTTACTAGTAATAAATACTCAGGGGTGCAGTTTCTACTCCACCGCTGCTTGACTTTTCTCTCAGTTTATTATTCACCAGTGAATAATTTCGCGGCTTTGATCTGCAAATATTTTCTTTTTTAGAAGAAATTTGAAACCTTGTTGTTTGCTTTATCAGTTCTTCTAATCCCTATGTGCTATGCCACTCAAGCCAAGGAACAGAGGGGTTTTGACCTGATCTTCTGTTCCTGCGTTCAAAGGGCATCTCCTAAGGAATCTGGGAATGAAGGAGAAAACTGGTATGAAACTTTGGGCTTTTCAAAAAGCTTCTTGGGCTAACTTGCACAACTCTAGAGCCTGATGGAAGGCGAATAGATCTGAGATAAGCCGCGATCGCCCGATTCATGATGTCTCCTTGGCGCGATCGCGGTTATCTATTACCCTGCAAAGCAACGTATGTGAGGCCGAACGCTTACTTAATCGACAAAATCGACTTTAGAAACGGAAAATAACGCTGAGCAATAGCCCATTCTGACTCAAATTGACTCTAGCTCGTGTGAGGCCAGAGCCATCCTCAAATTCAAAATCGTTGAAGCGATAGGCTAGTTGCAACGATGAACTGGAAGAAAGGTGATATTGGACGCTAGTGATTAAATTCCATGTGAAGTTTTTATCTGCGTTGATATTAAACCCAGATACGTCTCCCCGAAGACCTAACGACCACCGATTAGATAAATCTAGACCAATCTGAGCACCAATCATCGGTTCAACAAAAGTTCTAGAGAAACTGAAGTCTTGATCGACAGACACAGCAACTGGGCCAATCGGAGTCACAGGAATACTAATCTCATCAATCTCAAGTTCTTGACCTAGAATGTTTGTCCGGACTCCCAGAATAGGGGCAAACACTAGGCGAGGGAAACGCTTAGCTGGCTCTGTTGGAGCGCCTAAGACTGTATCCACCAGGCGGTAAGAAAATGCCAGATCAATTGTTCCTTGACGAACGGAGAGACTGCCACCAGTATTGACTCTGAAAGCTGAGTTAATCCCAAAGTTGGCTAAAGTCCCTTCGGGGAAGGTCACCCCAAAATCTCCGCTGTTTTTAGCAAAAATATATAACCCATCAAAAATCAGGCCAAATCGGCTTTTCCAGGCTTCCACCCGTAAGCCTGCGCTCAAAGCGCGATCGAAACTTAGGATATCTCCTAAGCCCAAATCAATCGAGCCACTTCTTCCAGCAACGGTTACATCTGCTTCAACATCTAAGGGGACAAATAAGTAAGGTGCCACGGATACCTGCCAGCGATCGCTCGACATTGGAGCAGGTAGCTCGTCTACAGCAGGCTCAGTTGTTGGTTCCAAAGGCTCAGTTGTTGGTTCTGCGGGTTCAGTTGTTGGTTCTACAGGGTCTGTTGGAGTCTCATCAGTAGCAGGCGCAGTTGTTGGTTCCAAAGGCTCAGAAATCGGAGCATCCTCTGCTGGAGGCTCCACCGATGGTTCCAAAGGCTCAGATGCTGGAGCATCCACTTGTGAGATTAGATTGAGCGAATTAGTGGATTTATTTGCTCTAAAAGCCTGAGTTTCAATCGTTGACTCAACAGATTCTGGTAATAGACTATTTGCTTGCTTTAGAACCTGGGTTGAATGAATAAACTTTTGAGTAAACGATGGACTGTGCTTAACGCTTAAACCATCCAAACCAGAACGATGTTCTTCGGCATAAACAGATACACTGGAGGAGGCGATCGCGACCGACATTACGCCACCAGCAAAGTGCCAAACCAGCTTTAGCACTTTGCTTTCAACCCCTCCCACACAGCCTGCTTGAATTGTTTTCTTTGAGCTATATTCGTTACTTTTTAATCTCATTCTTAGATCACCATAATCATCTAACTCAGGCAACGTTTAAGAGTTTAGGCTCATTAAACATAATGGAAACAGATTTCAAGCGTTGCTTTTAGAGCCTAGGTTTAGCCAAACAACCTACACTTACACAATCTCAACTCTTTACTGTTGGCGGCAACTTCAATATTCCAAACTTCTGTTTCAACACAGCCATTGAAGAAAACCATTTGGTCGCAACCAGCTATCGAGCCACCCATGCCAAAAACAAAATGAACTTCATCAGCCCGAATAGACCCTTTAAACCGAGAAAGAAGACAAAACTCCCATTAAAATTCAACTATTACCAACGCCCGTTAAAAACAGAAAAAACAAAATATAATAGCGGCTTAAAATTCTCTGACAAAGAAAAATGAAAATCTCAATTTTTGCTGGGCTAAATGTTTCAGATCGCTACTTGAAACACTGTTATTTAAAGCACGTTTATCTCGTTCTGTGATTTCTAACCTCCTCCAATAGTCGTTACTATAAGGTTCGCTATATGGTTTGTTGGTATACCATGCGGTGCAATCTACCAAGGCATTTGACTCAGAATCAACTTGTCGATCGCAATACCAGATCGCATACCTTCAGCAGTTCACAATATTGCGCTCACGCATACTTTCGCTTTTTAAATTTCCAAAAGCGAAAGTATACTAACACAATTTTTCGACCGTCCATACTGTTATTAGTTAATCGACGAGCTTCTTATTAAGAAACACTTATTTAGAGCTATTTGCTGTTTCTAATTGCACTATACTACCTTCGTGGAATTATGCAATTCTTAAATGATTGTGCTAATTCTCTAAACCTATCCCTTCGCTCATTTGTGCGCCTACTACTCTGCATTCTTTGTCTCAATCTAGATATGAGTCTCATCTAATATATGAGGCTCTGGATATTGTCTGAGCTTTACCACAGTCGTTTCAGTTGTTAGGCTCCAGCCATTTATCTATTCATGTTGGACTAAGCAGAGATCACCCCCAATCACTGATAAAGACGACCTCTATTTAGAGAATGACGCGATTGAAATCCTGTAAAAGTTAGTGAATGAGAATGATGATTTTTCATACCTGGTTTTCTAAAAAACGGTTGAAACGACGGATAGCACTAAGCTTGGGAGCAATTGCAGGAAGCTTAATGCTATTTGCAACCGTCCTTTTGTTAGGGCTGCAACCCGCTCAAGCCCAAAAGACCTTTGAAGGCGTGCCCGCCCCAAAATCGGCTTATCTTGAACCCCTGCTAAACGAAATTGATGGCGATGGAGATCGTCTGATCAACCTGTTCAAAGACATCCATCAAAACCCCGAATTGGCGTTTATGGAGACTCGCACAGCCGCGATCGTCGCAAAAGAATTGCAAGCGTTGGGCTACGAAGTCAAAACAGGAATTGCCAAAACCGGGGTTGTGGGTATTCTGCGAAATGGTGATGGTCCTACAGTGATGTATCGGGCCGACATGGATGCGTTGCCCGTCAAAGAAACAACGGGTCTTCCCTATGCCAGTACCAAACCTGTTCTGCAAGCAGACGGCACCGAAACCTTCGCAATGCATGCCTGCGGCCATGACTCTCATACCGTTTGGATGTTAGGGCTGGCAAAGGCAATGGTTGAGCTGAAATCAGCCTGGAAAGGAACTTTGATTTTAGTCGGGCAACCTGCAGAAGAAGGGGTCGCAGGGGCAGCAGCGATGGTCAAGGATGGTCTTTATACTCGTTATGGAGTGCCAGTGCCGGACTTTTTACTTGGAATGCACAGCGCCCCCGGCCCCACCGGGTTGATTGCCAGCGCACCAGGTGTTCAAACGGCAGGCAGTGACCCGATTGATATTTTGTTTAAGGGTGTGGGAGGGCATGGTTCCTCGCCTCACTTAGCAAAAGATCCCGTTTTGATGGCAGCCCACGCAATCATTCAGTATCAGTCAATTGTGTCACGGGCGATCGACCCGAAAGAAGCAGCTGTCATTACAGTTGGCTCTGTTCAAGCTGGGGATGCAAACAATGTCATTCCAGGAGAAGCCCTACTTAAGCTTAGTTTGCGCTGGTTTAACCCAGATGTGCGAAAGACGATGCTGCAAGGAATTCAGGCGATTAATAACTCGATCGCGCGTGCCTATGGAATGCCAGAGGATCAGTTGCCAACCTTGACGAGCAAGGGGGGAACAACTCCAATGGTGAATGATAAAACCGTGATTGATCGGATCAACCCCTATTTAGCCAACCTGGTTGGAACTGACAAATTAATTACTGATTTTCCAGGCACGACTGGCTCAGAGGATGTCCACCTGCTCAAGGGTGACAATAAAGATATCCAATTTGGATTTGTCTTTGTTGGCATTGCTGACCCGGCACTGTTCGCTAAGGCCAGAGCAGAAGGCAAAATGGTTCCTTTCTCAAACCATAACAGCAACTTTCAAGTTGATCTCAACGCCATTCCGTTTGGCACTAAGGTTGCATCGGTGATGACGATGGCTCTGTTCCAAAAGTAGGTATAGTCGGATAGGTTGATGAAAGGGGATTGCGCTAAAATCCCTTTTCACAATGCAAGCAGTTGAGGCGATCGCTCAAAACTTTCATCCTAATCACGGTCAGCACCTAAATCTAGAAGTTACTCGGTTGATACAGAGCCTTGCAACCTCTACACTACCCAAGTTTAAAACCATCAAGAAAGCCGTTGCACTGAGCTGGGCTAGAGCAAGCAGAACAATTCTTGGTGAGCATCGGCACCTCTCTTCACTCCTAACGCCTCTTGATCATCAGCTTTAAGCTCAACTCAATCAGGTAATTTCTATTCCTTATTTAACTTTATAATGTAGTAAGTCCTATATTTAGGGACTCTCTTTTTAAGCTTCTTCTGCTATATCCTGAAAAGGGTGAATTTCATATCAAAAGTCATCCAGATTTGTTGCAGGCAAAAATCAGCTTAGAAGGTTTTTGCATCTACATAGGAACTTCCTTTAGATCAGTAGAAGGAGATATTTGGTGGCTGCGTATATCATCCATTTTTAACTGGAATTGCCAGCGTCAGAACTCCAAATCCTCTTCGTAAAGAAATAGACATTAAGAGCTTTAACGGCAAGACCATCACAACTTACAATAGAAAACGTTCCGATTGTGCCGTAAAGCTATGACTGTTCAGAGTAAACCTGCCTGGGCAGGAGATGATCTACTCTCTCGCTGTGTCAATCTTCTAATTCAGACGAAGCCACTTTATGCGCTCATGAAACAACAGGCGCGACAGGTCTTGATTAAGACCGCTGAGAAGAATGGTGTGCCATGGCGAAAACAGTATGAGGAGCTGAAAGCATCAGGGATCCAGCAGCAAATCGACCAGGTAGCCAATCCGGCAGTTGAGTATCCCGCCTATTATCAGGTGCCATTTCACGCCTACGAAGAGGGAAATCTTTGTTGGCAGGCCGCATTTGAAGCCGAATCAGCCACTCATGCGATGGCATTAAGGGTGTGGAAGGATGAACCTTTAACCTGGCAAGCGGCTCAAGAGCGGTTGCGCAGTAGTTTTCATCACGTTCTCGCCCAACAGATTACGCAACCTGTTCACGATATTCTCGACATTGGCTGCTCCGTGGGCATTTCCACCCTAGCTCTCCATCATTTTTATCAAAGTCAACAAGCGGCTCCTGTGCGTACCGTCGGGTTAGACCTTTCTCCCTACATGCTAACGGTCGCTCAACACCGAGATACAAACCATGAAATTGCTGAATGGGTTCATGCCAACGCCGAAGCAACCGATTTTCTGGATCAATCCTTTGACTTGGTGACGCTTCAGTTTGTTACGCATGAATTACCAGGTCACGCGACAACCGCTATTTTTCGAGAAGCATTTCGGCTACTGCGGTCAGGCGGGCACCTGGCGATCGTTGACAACAATCCCCAATCGCCTGTCATTCAAAATCTCCCCCCTGTGCTGTTTACCTTAATGAAGAGTACAGAACCCTGGTCAGACGACTATTACACCTTCAGCCTTGAAGCCGCCATGCAATCGGTTGGCTTTGAGCGGGTAGTTACAGTGCCCAGCGATCCGCGCCATCGCACCCTGGTAGGACGCAAACCATGAGCTTTACAGGTAAAACAGTCGTTCTAACAGGCGCATCAGCAGGGATTGGGCGATCGCTTGCTATTTCTTTAGCTCAACAGGGTGCCAATTTAGTCTTAGCCGCACGTCAACCCGACGCATTAGCCGAAGTCGTTGATACCTGTGTCACAGCCGGAGGGAAGGCAATCGCGGTTCCGACCGATGTGGCAAAACGTGAAGCATGTCAACACCTGATTGAGCGGGCGATCGCGGCATTTGGGCAAATAGACGTTTTGATTAACAATGCGGGCATTTCAATGGTGGCACCGTTTGATCAAGTAGCTGATCTCTCCATCTTTGAGCAGATTATGCAGGTCAATTATCTGGGTGCTGTCTATTGTACTCACTTCGCTTTGCCCCACCTAAAAGCCAGTCGAGGATTGTTAGTCGCCATCTCTTCCTTGTGTGGCAAAACGGCTGTACCTACGCGCTCTGGCTACGTCGCGAGCAAACACGCGATGCAAGGATTTTTCGATACCCTCCGGATCGAGTTACAAGGCACGGGGATTGATGTGCTGGTCATCTCACCTGGATTTGTCGCAACTGACATTCGGCAACGGGCTTTTGGTGCCGATGGAAAAGCTTTGGGAAAAAGCCCCCGTGATGAAAGTCAGGGCACAATGTCAGTCGATGAGTGTGTGCGTCATATTTTGAGGGCAATGAAACGCCGCAAACGAGAACACCTGATGACGCTGAAAGGCAAAGTAATTCCTTGGGCAAAGCTGATCGTGCCGCAGTGGGTCGATCGCATTGCAGCCTACGCGGCTCGCACAAAACCTAGCAGCAATCCCAAGTAGTTCACCAAAAGAACTTTGCAGGGCGAAGTCGTTCGCCAATTTGCCCAAGTCCCTTAGTTTCTGAGCCAATCTTTATTTCTTATCCCATTCCAAAAGTCCATTCATGATGCCCCTTTCCTCCGAGCAACCCGCCTCTCGATCTGAAGCCCTCACGGTCTTGCAAACAGTCTACGGACAGCCCAGTCAAGCCGGATTTGGCAGTGCCGTGTTTCAGGAAATGCTAGAGCCAGGGTCGGACTTAGAATCGGTTGCTTTGCGATATTATCAACACTTTGTCGGCCCCCAGTGGGAGCAGTTTGGTGAAGCCGCCTGGATGAGTACCTGGAAGCGGGTATACGTCCGTCCTGACGGAATTCAGCCAGATATTGTGACAGAACTGCAGGCGATCGCCAATCCTCTGGCAGTTCACTACGTCCCGCTGCTGCTGCTGGCTGATACCGACGATCACGCCAAAGCCCAGCAAGCATTGGCAGCTGTTTTCGATGATTCACAAACGACAAACCTGAGCCTCTACGCGATCGGGGATGGTGCAGCCATGTCTGGCTTACTTCTGATTGGGTGTCAGACTACTGGCGAAACCACGATTCTAATTTCCCTACTGGATTAACGGACTAGGGATCGCGAATTTAATCAACCCGCAAACTATACGGGTGGGTTTAGCAGACTCATCTGCACCCTGTAATGGCTTCAACGGCAAAACCCACCCCTACCAAACATTGAACTTATTGAATTTCCATTCCTAGGGAAATCTCGAATGAGTAGACAGCTTATCCTTGCCTGTACCTAATCTGTTCGCTCTAAGCGGCTGACCTGATACTGCTTTACCTCGGCAAGCGTTTCATCTTTACCAGACTTCCACATCGTTTTAACGGTACCATGCGCTTCAATACGAGCGGTGTAAGCACCTGTAATGTGACCATCTGGTGAGTTGAAGTTTATTTGAACCTCTGCCCAATCAGGATAGTCCTCATCCGAGGAATCGATCGCCAACACCTGCCCCGATTTCTGATAATCTAACCACTTCCAACCCTCCTGCATCCAGATTTCCCGTTCCGCGATTTGCTCAACTGGGGTTAAACCTGCCCAACCTCGATAGAAACGTCGCAATGCGGTTACAGTTCCACTGTGATTCACCAGGTTATCTAGTATATCGGCGTCCAAGTGGCCCCAATAACGCCCGCTGGGTAAATCAATCAGCGTGGGTGCAAACTGGTGTCCACCAAAGTGAGAACACCGCCAGACCCGCAGGTTCTCGTGGGCGTACTCTTGCCGCAACTGCTGATAAATAGGATAGCCAAATCGGGCACAAGCAACATCAACATTACCGTGGGTGCAGACCATTAAATCTCTGGTTCCAACGGGTTGACGGTAGGGTTCAAACTCTAGCAATGCAGCGGACTGGTCAAGCAGAGCGATCGCCAGGTTGAGAATTTGGTCAGTTGGAATCAAGAATTCCTGCGGCTCAAACTGGGCAAAAGGGTGCGGGGGACGCTGATAGTAGAGAATGCGGGTGACGTTTGGTTGAGAGTATTCGCGATCGGGTGCAATCACTAACGGACGAATCCAGGCGCCTGTTACCTGTCGCCGCGCCTGAATCTGTTGAAAGATGACTTTTAGAACCGGGTGTTCGTGCCACAGATCTTCCCAGGGCTGGGGCATTTCAATGATTAGCCATTGATCATAGTGCCAGGCAGAACCGATCGGATCTTCCCCATTTGCTTTCGATACCACAGAACAAAACCGACATTCATCTGAGATCGGTGTGACTAAAGACGAATTCATCGCTGCATCCTTTGTAAATGATGGACAAATGAGAAATACGATTCTGTGTTTTAAGAAGCTGCATCAAAAGATTGAGGAACGAGATATTTGAATAAGTCATCCAGAACCCGATTAGCCGCGATAATACTCGATCCGCCAATCCAGTATTCAAGATCAACAGTGTAGACTTTGTTATGTTGTACAGCTTCTAAGTAGTGCCATAGCGGTTGATCTGAAATTTGATTCAGCAATGAGTCTTTTGGATCGTCGTGAGTGACAAAAATAACATCTCCTTCCATCTCTGGAATCGATTCTAGTGATACATCTTTTGCCCAGGTGTCCTTGTCCTGAGCCGGAGGACGCAGCAACCCAGCATCCTTCAAAATGCTGCCATTGAAAGATTCTCGCATGTAAATTCGGAGGCCATTGGAGTAGGAACGGATAACTGACACCCGCATTTGTTTGGGCTGCCCATCTGCATGAGATTCTGACCGACCGATTTGAGATTGGAATTCAGCAAGACGTTGTTCATAGGTGTCGAGCAACTGTTTAGCCTGCTGACTTCGATTTAACACATCCGCCACACGCACAAAAAAAGCTTTCCACTCTGGATCTGCTCCGTCTAAAACAACGGTGGGGGCAATCTGGGAAAGCAACTTATGAATGGGTTTGATCCCGTGGGGAACGCCGATAATTAAATCGGGCTTCAGTTGAATAATTCGTTCCAGGTTAGGCTGGGATGTATTTCCCAAATTCGTAATTCCTGCTGCGCGATCGCCCAGGTAGGCAGGGATGTCTCCACTCCCCCCACCCGCGACCCAAAACGCCGCGCCCACTGGCTTTATATCCAACGCTAACAGTTCTTCTAGAGTCCCGATCGCGACGACTCGGCTTGGGTTAAGCGGCACACAACTTTTTCCCGCGTCATGGAGAATGACCCGGCAGTTGGGGGATATCCAACCGGAGGAGACAGGGTGATGATCATACCGATGACAACCAACAACGAGCAAAACAGTCATCATTGCCAGAGCAACCCACCTGCATGGATATCTGCGGATTAAGCCCAGTTTGTTGATCATCGCCCTTATCCCTGCCTCAAAACGTGATGCTTACTGACCCAACAACCGTAAATGGCTCACCTGGGTTGTAGAAACCAGACTGAATATATTCCTTGTTCAGAAGGTTTTTGATATTCAGGGCAACTCGCCAGTTGTCTCGACGGTAAAAGACACCTAAATCAACCCGGACATATTCCTCCAGGGTGACACTTGGAATAAAGCCATCGATGCGATCGCCCACGTAAAACACCCCTGCCCCAAAGCCCAGACCTTGCAAAGTCCCAGTCTGAATTTCGTAAGTTGACCAGAGGCTAAACGTATTGTGGGGCGCGTCTTGAAGCCGTAAACCGACACGACTGGAATCATTGTCTTCGGTAACGCGAGCATCGTTATACGCATAGGAAGCGATAATTCTCCATCCCGGCAAAATCTCACCAATCACATCCAGTTCGATTCCCTGACTACGCACTTCCCCTGTTGCTACAGAAAAGTCAGGATTGTCTCGGTCTTGGGTTGCCACATTGGTTTTAGTGATGTCATAGGCCGCTAAATTGACCATTAGCCGACCATTTGCCAATTCTCCCCGCAACCCGACTTCATACTGGGTACCCCGTTCGGGATCCAGAAAATCTCCAGCAGCATTTGTAGAAGCGTTTGGGCTAAAAGAGCGACTGTAGCTGGCGTACAGAGAAAGAGGCTGAATCGGCTGATAAACAATACCGACACGGGGAGTAAAAGCAGTGTCATATTGCTCTGTCGTTGTATCCAGCCAAATCTCATCACTAAATTGATCCACAATGTCAAAGCGCCCACCGACAAGCAGTTTGAGATTATCAGTAAAGGCAATCTGATCTTGCAGGTAAAACCCAATCAGGTCGCTGCGGGTATCACGAGTAAAGAAGTTTCGAGTCAGTTCTGACAACGCTGGGCGGGGAGTCCCATAAATTGGGTCAAAGATATTGAGGGTTGTACTCCCTGGAAACCGTCTTTGTCCGCCTGTCCGGGTATTTCGCAACCAGTCTACACCTGCCAGAATCGTGTGCCGAATCGTTCCAGTTGTGACATTGCCCACCACATTTGTTTGGAATGCATAACTAGCTGAAAAATTATCGTTTGAGCGAAAATTACGCGACGTATCTCCAGATTCATCAGTGTCATAGAGCGGTTCGGCCCGGTAGTTAAATACCTCAGATCCGGTATATCGAAAGGCATTCCGGAGCTTCCAGCGGTCATTGAAGCGATGTTCCAGGTTGTAGCCAATGCTGAAGGTTTCCGTTCGGCTGACATCATCCGGTTCACCAATAATGCGGTCAAAAGGAATATTTGGGATTTTGAAGTTAACGTCGTTGACAATGCCCCGATCAAAGGGTCGTTCGTCATTCAAATACTCAAGGTCAAGGGTCAAATCGGTGCGATCGCTGATTTGCCAGAGTAAGGTTGGGGCAATAAAGTAACGCTCAATGTTTTGGTCATAGTCTCGAAACCCACTGGCTCGTTCATAGGCAGCATTCAAACGATAGCGCAGGGTGCCACTACTATTGAGCGGGCCTGTGAAGTCCAGGGTAGGGCGCACCAAGCCAAAGCTACCCACCTGCAGCCCAACTTCATAGGAAGGTTGAGCCAATGGCACTTTGGGAACAATGTTGATTACACCACCCGGTTCCAAATTGCCATACAAAACTGATGCAGGTCCTTTCAGCACTTCCACGCGATCGATGTTCGCAACGTCAAAAAAGGCAAGATCAGTATCCGGTAAGCGAAAACCATTCCGCAAAATATTGCCAGAAGAGGTTGCAGGAAACCCCCGAATCACAAACGCATCGGATGTGCTGCCAAAGGTGTTGCCCTGATTCACCCCACTCACATTGCGAAGAGCTTCCTGCAAGCGAGTGACCTGCTGGTCTTCAAGGACTTGCTGCGGCACAACCTGAATAGATTGTGGAATATCCCGTAAAGGGGTGTCTGTTCGTGTGGCGGTGCTGGCATTGGGAACGCGATACCCTTCCGGGGTTTCCCCCGTCACGACAATTTCTTCATCCGGCTCTTCATCGAATTCTGGATTCAAGCTGTAGGCAATCCCTCCACTGCTCAAGATCACCTCTGAGTTAGGAAGAGCCTCATTACCCGTCACGCTGACCTGAATCGTGCTGCTATCTTGCTGTAGAACTTGAACCCGTGTCACATCGGGTGTTGGATCTTCCGCCAAAAATTCTGGCCCCTCAGATAATGCCAGCACCGCATTCGGAATCTCTGCAATAAGACGCGTGCCCTCCGAGCGAAACCGGGTAGCATCAATGAGCAACGCCTTTCCTTCAGCGGTTTGCAACACGATCTCCAGCCCAATATCCGTAGAATTAAGGCTAACACCCGTCACCCGAACTGTCGTAGCTTCTATCTGCGCCACCCATTCTTTGACCGTTTTAGACGCTTGGGGTAACTCATTAGACTCAGAAACCGTTGCGATCGAACTTCCTGGCGATCGCGGTAAGGCTTCCGCCCTTGTGAGTTCTGTTTCAACTGTCACAGCCATCAACACCGACAAAACCCGGCTCACCTCAACCCACCGTTGAATTTGCATTGCACGTCCTCACCCAGCAACTGTTTCTACTTACAAATGAGAATTTAGTGCAATAAGTTTAAACTGCTCAGCAGTCAGAGATGAAGCCAGTTTTAGCTACTAGACGGATTATTTCTAGCCCGTGATGGAGTTTTTGCCTCAGATAGAGATTCAGCGGCTAGATCTGGCTTGATAAGCCTTGGGATTCACGCCAAATTTACGCTTGAATGCTGAGGCAAAATGGCCTGCATGGGTATAACCGATCGCGCGGGCAACTTCCTGCACATTCAACTGACCATCCGCTAGTAACAGACGGGCCTGTTCCAGGCGATACTCGCGCAGGTAGCCAAAAACAGTTGTCCCAAACATTTGCCGAAATCCCTGTTTGAGTTTGAAGTCATTCAGCCCGACTTGCCGAGCCAAAGCCAATATTGAAGGGGGGCGCTCAAACTGCTGCATCAAAATTTCTCTAGCATGGTACAAGCACTCAACTTCGTTCGCCTTAAGGGATGCTTGATCAGGCAGTGGATGATTGGCTGCTGTGAACTGAGTAAACTGCAGGGCCATGAGTTCCAGCACTTTTCCTTCCAAATACATCTGCTTAATCGCCCCCCAGTAGGGACAGTGCAGAATTTGCTGCAAAATCACTTGCATCTCAGGAGTTGTACCCCCCTGCCGATAGAATGATGAGGGCACTCCCGACACCCAGGCTTCCAATTCAGGGGGAAGGGGTGAGTTTTGTCCAAACTGCTTTAGAGCGTGAGGTAATAAACCCAGGCGCACTCGCACGACAGCCTCATCAGCAAAGGCATAATCGACCTCAACACCTGAATGAATCCCTTCTAAATAGTTGTGACCTGGTTTTTCTGTATTCTCATCAGTTAGACCTAAATGGCGATTTTTTGCTGTTCCCGCCACAAAAAAGCTCGAAACAGGTCCCCAGCTGCCAACCTCAGACGTTGTTCTAACATCTGAAGTCATCTGGTATTCCTCAATGTTTAACCACAGGTCTCGCAGTTCCATCCGGCGCGAGTACCCTTCTCCTAACGAACCTTTCCAGGTACTGCACACTTCAAACGACTCTGGTCGGCAGACAGTTTCTACTTTAGAATCATCTGCTTCCCAGATCTCGTTCCAATCCCGATTTGAGAGAGCCGGTAGCATCGCGATCGCCCTATCTAAGTTAAGAACTATGGTGGAATACGTGTTAGCTATTGCTAGATATTCTCATTTAGCAGCAAAACCTGTCAAGGATTTTAGTGTTGTAGACCTGTGGGTTGTTTGATTAATTGCAGCATCGCTTCATCACAAATCTCACCTAAATGAACTTTATGTCGAACTCCATCAAGTTGCTTCAGACAGAATTATCCATGACTCCAACTGACTCGTCGAGCTGAGTTTCATACGCTGCAATTGCGACTGCGGCAGCCTTTGCTAGCTTGACTCCATTGTTATGTTTGTTAAATAATCGTCGCTCCGAAAACGCTCCATCAAGCAGCATTAAAAGGACTGCACTGAGTTCCTTGGCGGATCTAATTCCGGCTAACGCTGCTAACTCTGATAGGCGATCGCGGACTTTTTGTTTTTGGGCGATCGCAATTTGGTGCCCTGGATAACCGAGTTCAGGAAATTCAGAAGAAACTACCAACAGCGGACAACCATGACAGTCACCCTGACTCAGCATTTCATCTAGCCATTCAAAAATAGCCAATAGTTGCTGCTTCGGCTGCCCAGCGTGTTGAGTCGCAACAGCTTCAAATAACTCCCAAAATCGCTGGCTGCGGTCTTCTAAATAGGCAACGGCCAGATCATCCTTAGATGGGAAGTAGCGGTATAAAGTCGTTTTCGCCACCTCAGACGCTGCAATGATCGTGTCTACTCCAGTCGCCCGAATCCCTTCCCGGTAAAACAGATCATCCGCGATCGCCAGAATTCTTTGCCGCGCATCGGTTTGAGGTCTTGGCATCCTTCTCCTCCACAAAGCTACTCTGATTATAGCTTGACACAATACAGACCTGTCTGTTTATATAGAGACATGGATCAGATACAGACCTGTCTGTTTATAAGCTCGGCATATATGTTGCCGGAGGAGGCATCAATGCAACTCACCAAGCAAACTTTGAACCAACACACCGACCAGGTTTACGATGTTCTCGTTGTTGGCGGTGGTGCGGCTGGATTATCGGCAGGAATTTATTTGCAACGCTACCTCCTGTCTACGCTCATCATTGACAAGGGCAAAGCGCGATCGCACTGGATGCAAGAATTGCACAATTACCTGGGACTTCCTGCTGATACTCCCGGTCGAGATGTGCTAAAGCAGGGCAAAGCGCATTACCTATCGCTGGATGGTGATTATCTGAATGGTTACGTTGAGGACGTGATTGACGAAGGGGAAACCTTTGCTGTGCATGTGCGAATAGGACGCACAAACCCTACCTATGCAGTATTTCGTAGCCGTTATCTGATCGCTGCCAGTGGCATTATTGACCATCTGCCCAAATTGGCGGATATGCAGAATGTGTTTGAGTATGCCGGACACAACCTCCACGTTTGTTTGATTTGTGATGGCTACGAAATGCGCGACAAACGGGCCGGGGTGTTTGGCAATAGTGAGTCCAGCCTGGAAGTCGCATTTCCGCTGGGTTGGTTCACTCCTCACATCACGTTATTTACGAATGGTGAGTTTGAGGTCAGTCCAGCGTTTCGCGATCGCCTCCAGACCCACGGCTATCAACTGGTCGAACAACCGATCAAACAATTTATTGGTGAAAACCATCAGATGAGTGGTGTTGAACTTGCGGATGGTTCCATCATCGAACTGGATGCAGGTTTAGTTTCAATGGGGTCAAAATATCACGCTGATTATTTGAAACAGATTGACCTGGAGTATCAGAGCGGTAATCTCATCACTGACAAAATGAACCGTACCTCTCATCCTCGTATCTTTGCTGTCGGTGATTTAAAGGTTGGGATGAATCAAGTGGTGATTGCCGCTGCCGATGGCGCGTTAGCGGCGACTCAAATTTGGCGCGATATTCGTCGTGCAGAAGGAACTCGGCGATCCCCAACTTCGAGCATTGCAGCCTGATATCCTTCTCTGGGTGTTTACGCCCCCTATGCCAAACGTGCTTCATCCGAACATCACTTCTAAAGCAAGCTTGGAGGCATGATGCTAAAAATCAGTGAATTGCCACCGACCCTGACAACTGGTCTGACCCAGCATGATTTAGTCAAAGGTCAGATCTTGTTTCAGCAGGGAGAAGCAGCGCAGGCAATTTTTTGGGTGAAATCGGGTCGAGTGAAACTGATTAGCTTCACTGAACAGCAAATGATTACCCATTACACAGTCAACCCAGGCGAAAGTTTTGCAGAAACGGCCTTGTATTTCGATACCTATGCCTGCACCGCGATCGCCGAACAAGCTGCGCAGGTGATTGCCATTCCAAAACACATTTTTTTGGATGCCCTTCGCCAATCGCCTCATCTTTCTGAGCAATATTTGGCTCATCTAACGCATCGCTTTGCTGCAGTAAAACGGTTGTTAGAATTGCGGAGTATTCGTTCAGCCCGCGATCGCGTGTTGCATTACTTTGTCCAACAACTCCAGCCAGGAGAATCTACTGTTCCACTCACGCGATCGCTTAAAGTTTTGGCAGCCGAATTGGGTTTATCTCCAGAAGCATTGTCTCGAACCCTTTCACAATTAGAGGCAGAAGGAGTTTTAAGTCGTAAGAAAGGCAGCATCCTCTTCAAGGAAGAATGGCTCAACTCCTGAAGCCTGGACTTCTATCAAGGTTACAGAATATTACTGCTTGCAACATTTCGTCAAATTCTTCAACTAAAGCCTAAGAACTTGATGCACGTCATTAAGGTTCAACAACGTCACACTTACCATCAAAACAGTTGATTTAGAACGACCTCGGCGAGTTTGATACACTTGCACGGGTAGTTGAGGCTACCTGTTGTATTTGTTGTCCGATTGAAATCTAAATGGTGTGAGCTACCGAATGCAGTTCTAGCTTGTGCATTTAATCCACACCATCAGGTCAAGTTTCTCCTTCTCATCTACACATATTTTCTAGGAGGGCAACCTATGGCTACTCATATCAATCTCATTAAAAACCTAACTGTAGTTAGGGAGCGTTTGCAGGAGTAGTCGTTTAATCTAATCCTCAATCCGGTTGCTTTTCTCACTAGAACTTTCGCTTGGCTTATTACTGGAGACACAACTATGGCATTTACTCAAGGCGCACACCATATTGGACTCACTGTTCCAAACCTGGCTGTAACCCGTGATTTCTTTGTCAATGTTTTGGAATTTAAACAAGTGGGTGAAGTCCCCAGCTATCCGGCTTTCTTTGTATCCGATGGCACAATCCTCGTAACCCTCTGGCAAGCAGTTGATCCTGCTACTGCTACACCCTTCGATCGCAAAAACAACATTGGTTTGCATCACTTTGCATTGAAAGTAGACAGTTTAGAGACGTTGAAATCGCTCCATCAAACGCTGGCAAGCACCGAGGGAGTAGAAATTGAGTTTGCCCCTGAACCGCTTGGTGGCGGGCCTACCCATCACATGATGTTCTATATCCCCGGTGGAATTCGGATGGAGCTTATTGCTCCAGGCTCCAAGTAACTCACCGTACGCCAACACTGGGATCTTGCTGACTCGATTGAACACTTTAAGCAGAGAAAAAGCATAATGGCAATTCCTGGATGGACTCGTACTGAATCCCCTTTTCATGAGGGTGAACTTGCAATACAGACCCGTATGGGTGCCCTGGAACGGATGGATAAGCAGGGACGACGAGTCATTCGAGAGTTCTTACCAGAGCAACATCGTCAATTTTTTTCTCAGTTACCTTATGTAATTGTGGGAACAGTCGATGCATTGAACAATCCCTGGGCATCTATTCTAGTGGGGCAGCCTGGTTTTCTCGCCTCGCCAGACGATCGCACCCTCCAGGTGACTGCACGCCCCCTCTATGGTGATCCTCTAGTAAGGACTCTCACAGATGGAATTGACATCGGTTTCCTCGGCATTGAACTGCATACTCGGCGGCGCAACCGGATGAATGGAATGGTGACAGCAACCACACCTCACGGTTTTGAAGTCAGGGTAGGACAAAGCTTTGGTAACTGTCCTCAATATATTCAGGCTCGTCAGTATGAATTGGAGGAGTTTGATCCAACCACGCCCAAACCGATTCATGAATTCACCCTATTGTCAGAACTAGAACGAACGGCGATCGCGGCTTCTGATACCTTTTTTATCGCCACAGCCTATCAAGCAGAATCTGCTGGACGCGCTAGTGGAGTCGATGTTTCTCACCGAGGTGGCAAACCAGGTTTTGTGTATGTCGAGGATGACCAAACTCTGACAATTCCCGATTTTTCAGGCAATTGCCACTTCAACACATTTGGCAATTTAGAACTAAATCCTAATGCCGGATTGCTGTTTGTGGATTTTGAACAAGGTAATCTACTGTACCTAACAGGTATAGCTGAAGTGATCTGGGAAGGTGAAGAAATCAGGAATTATGTAGGATCCGAACGACTACTACGTTTTCATCTGAAGCGGGGTTATCGAGTAGAAGGGAACCTGCCTTTACGTTGGTCAGCCCCAGATTTTTCTCCGTTCCTGGATGCCACCGGGCCATGGCAATCACGTTAGGAACAGGAGAGCTTGTCTGTTGGAGTGCAGTTCTCAGTAATTCAGAAGATTTTCAGACCAGATAGAAAGAGATTGTTTCAACATAATCGCGAGGAAATAGTGCAATGACACGTTTACAAGGTAAAACTGCCGTCATCACCGGTGGAACAACTGGAATTGGATTTGAGACTGCAAAACAATTTATTGCAGAAGGCGCACGAGTGATCATTACTGGACAAAATACCGAAAGGTTGCAGGCGGCAGCTCAAGAGCTGGGTTCTAAAGTGATTCCAGTGCAAGCTGATGTGCGATCGCTGCCAGACTTAAAAGCCTTAGCAGAGCGAGTTAAAACAGAGTTTGGAAGTCTTGATATTTTGTTTGCCAATGCTGGAATTGGTTTCTTTGCTCCGTTAGAAACCATTGATGAAGCGTTTTATGACAGTCAATTTGATGTAAATGTGAAAGGAGTCTTCTTCACCATCCAAACCCTGGCAGGACAGTTGAACGAAGGCGCAAGCGTAATTCTCAATGCATCTGCTATACACGAGAAGGGAGCCGCGATGGGCAGTGTTTATTTTGCAACAAAAGCAGCGGTGCGATCATTTGCGCGATCGCTGGCGGCTGAACTGGGTTCTCGAAAGATTCGGGTTAATACAGTCAGTCCGGGGATTGTAATAACGAATTTCCAGAGCAAGATGGGAATGTCACAAGACGCTCTGGAAGGGTTCGCTGAATACATCAAACAATCTGCGCCATTAGGACGCGTGGGTCAGTCAGAAGAGATTGCTGCTGCTGTCGTTTTTCTCGCCAGTGATGAGTCATCGTACATGACAGCAGCCGACGTTGTTGTGGATGGTGGCTTCATGAATGTGTAGCGTCTAATTACGGTAATCCCATCAACTTCAAGTTCAGGAGGCTATTCATTGTGAGATTCAACGACCTTAGACAAGCGATCCGCTCGTAATACCAGTCATCAGGCAAGCCTCACTCTAGCAAAATCTCAATCTGATAACTGTAGCCCTGTTCGGCTAGAAATAGCTGCCGATGGCGGGCGAACTCTTCTTCACAGGTTCGTAGCGAAACGAGAGTATAAAACTGGGCGCTGTGACCATCGGCCTTTGGGCGCAACACCCGACCGAGCCGCTGCGCCTCTTCCTGCCGCGAACCGTACTTACCGGACACCTGAATTAACACATCAGCGTCAGGTAAATCGAGCGCAAAGTTACCCACCCGCGAGAGGATCAAGCCTGAAATCTCACCGGAGCGAAACTGTTCGTAGCGGCGATCTCGTTCAGCCTGCGATGTTTTGCCAGTCACGAGTGGCAGTCCGGTTTGGGCAGCAAGTTGCTTGAGCTGATCGAGGTATTCGCCAATAATCAAGATGCGATGGCCGCTTTCTTTTTCCAACAGCGATCGCACAACGTCCGCTTTGCGCGGATTTTCTGCTGCAATACGGAACTGATGCCGTTTTTCGGCAACTGCGTATTCCATCTGTCTTGCCGTGGTTTGCGGTATCCGAATCTCTGTGCATTCGGCAGCGGCAATAAAGCCCTGTCCTTCGAGTTCGCGCCAGGGCACGTCATAGCGTTTAGGCCCAATCAGGGCAAACACATCCCCTTCTTTGCCATCCTCACGGATCAAGGTTGCCGTCAATCCCAAACGACGACGGGCTTGCAGTTCGGCAGTAATGCGAAAAATCGGGGCAGGTAGCAGATGCACTTCATCGTAGATAATTAAGCCCCACGAGCGAGCATTGAACAGTTGGAAGTGGGGAAATTCGCCATCCTTGCTGGAGCGGTAGCTGAGAATTTGATAGGTCGCCAGCGTAATTGGAGCCGTTTGTTTTGACTCGCCGCTATACTCGGCGATCGCATCGGGTGGAAGGGTTGTTTTATCCAGTAATTCACGCTGCCACTGCCGCACCGAGGTCAGACTGCTGGTTAGCACCAGGGTATTTTCCTGCACCTGCGCGATCGCCGCCATGCCCACCATTGTTTTTCCGGCTCCGCACGGCAACACAATCACCCCACTACCGCCCTGTACCCGTCCTGACTGATAAAAGGCTTCCGCCGCTTCCTTCTGGTAATCGCGTAACCCAAACGGTGCGCCCGATGCAGTGATCGTTCGCAGTTCCAGATTCAGAGCATCCCCGGTCACATAGCCCGCCAAATCTTCTGCCGGATAGCCCGCCACCAACAATGCCTGTTTCAAAACACCGCGATCGCCCGCATCTACTGCAAATACGCAGTCTGAAAGGCGATCGCCGAGATACTTCGCGACCTCATCACTGCGGCTAAGCAGTTCCGCCAGAGGCAAATCAGCCGTTTTGAGCAAGAGCCGATCGCCATCCCGCTCAATCACCGTCAGACCATAACGGCTACCCAGTGCTGTAATTTCTTGCACCACGGCTTCAGGCATTGGGTATTTTGCATAATCCCGCAGCGCCGCAATCATCTCGACAACGGGCATTCCAGCAGCACGAGCATTCCAAATACTGAGGGGCGAGATTTGGTAAGTGTGAATATGCTCTGGACTTTTGATCAGTTCGGCAAACGGGGCGATCGCCGCACGGGCCGCATCCGCATGGGGCGAATGCACTTCCAGCAGAACAGAGCGATCGCTTTGAATGATGAGTGGATTTTCGGGAACGTAGGACATGATTTAACTCAACCCCGGCAAACTATAGCCCATTTTCTTCAAACCGTTGCGAAACTTGGTTTCCGTGCCAGCAGGTACGACGAGGTAGCACGCCTCACCTGCACAGATGGCTTTGGGCTGATCTGCCAAGAAACAGTAAGCTTTGGTGCGCGAATCGCTGGCAATTTGGGCCGCTAGAGCCGCATCAGCACAGCGAATCAGACGGGCTGCCCCCAGGTCTTGCAGGCTAGTAGTACGCATTTGCAAGTCGGCAAGAAACTGGGTCACAGGCTGGGGTAAGGATTCGCCGCTGCTGGCCGTCAGCCATTCCTGTAGTTCTTTCACTGTGCGACCCTGGGCGATCGCATCCAGCAATTTCGCCTGATCTAGCTTCCACACGACATCCGACACCGATTCGAGGAAACTGTTAAGCAGCAGGCGATCAGCACGAGACAACTCACCCACCGCAACGATCTCCAGATTTGGAAGAACGCGCAGAATTTGCTTGGAAGTAGGAGCGGCAGGCTGGTAGCGATCGCTCAAGCCTAAAAAGTACGCACCCAACGGTGTGAGCCGAAAGTAAGCCAGTCCGTCATAGCGGCTGAGGGTAGATTCGTGGTAGTCGTCCGCAGGCAAGATAAAAATACCTTCGTCTGGATGCAGGTAGGCCACATCAATCAAGCCCAGAGTGGCAACGTACTCAAACAGAAAACACAGGATGTATCGTGCTTCTAAAACCAACCAGGTGTTGTAATAAATGGAACCAAAACCTTCGAGCGATAGACTCTCTGGGTTGCGGCTGACATCAAACTCGTAGCCTGCGGCAAGCATGTAGCGCAAAAAGGCAGAAAACTCTACCCAGCGATCGCTCGGACAATCTTTCAGAGCGTTAACAATCACACTCCGGCGGCCTGCTACCGCAGTCAGGCTGCGCTTAGCTTTTCCGGTCTGACCTTTGATGCTGTCAATCCGGCGTAGTTCATCCAGAAACGTCGTCTTGAGCCACTGTTTCCAGAGGGTTTGTAGCGTCTTCTCAGAGGGTTCGTTCAGGGCTTTTTGTCCAGTTTTGGTCAATACCAGGCGTTTTCCGTTTAGTTCGACCAGCTTACCCGCCTGCAACAACATCGTCCAGGCAAACGGCTTGATTGAACCAATGTCGTATTCATAATCCCAGCCTGTGGGTGATTGATCTACAACCCAATCACTGTAGTAATCCCCCTCTTCCAGCACTTCCACGATCGCGTTTAATGTTGCCCCCGTGGGAAACAAGGTTTTGTCGCTCACTGCCACTTTACCCAAGTCTACCAACCGCAGCACCGTTTGCAGATCCCGACGGGCGATCGCCTCAGTTTCTTGCACCATCAGTTGCAATTCGATGGTGATTGTGCGCTGTTTATGTGTTTTGTAATCATACGTCGTCAAGTTTCGCGGCAAGCTAGACGGCAAGCTTTCAAGGCTCTCTATTCGCGTCGGCTCAGGCGGTGGCACAAAGGCTTTAAGCTGCGCTTTGAGATCCTGCGGCATCGTCGATCCGTAGAAAAACAGCCCCAAAATCGTTGGGCGGAATGAATAGTAGGAGGGGCGATTGTCTTGATTCCACTTGGCTTCTGCACCGTATTTACTCACAAATCGCTGCTTCTGATAGCGATCGTCTGGGCTATGCACAACTTCGGAGATCGTGGCTTGCTGGAGGCGATCGCACTGTTGCCACAACGTTTTGAGTGCCTTACCTTGCAACCGTTGCAGCACATAGTTTACCAGTTCAGCTTTACGCGTGGGAATAGCGCCATCAGAGAACAGTTGCGCCAATATCTTCAACTGATCAACCGTGTGGCTGTTGAGGGCTTCGAGTAAAGTGGGAATACGCTCTGGTTGGCTATAGTAGGGCATTGCTCGTCTCTGCACTGCTTTTCACTAAAATACCGCACCGAGCCGAAAATGACTGAGATTGTGCTGTAAAAAATTGGCTTGCGAGAATGATTGAGGAAGTTGATTTTTCTCTGGCTCTGATCAAATAGCCGCTTTTAATCGGGCGTTGTTGAGTGTAGATGTGCTTTTTGAATCAGCATTCCCTCGCTAAGGACGTTATCGCTACAGAGACGCTACGCGATCGCAAAACGTCCTGATGGAATTCATACCCCCGATCAGCAACGCCAATCATTGCAACACAATCCTATCTCAAAGGATTCATGCTGCTTGGCAAGAGCGATCCAAGTCCGATTGTTTGCAGTTAGCGTTTTGATCTGAACTCCGCGATCGCCAAATTGAGCGCATTTTCTGATGCCTCACTAATCACAAACAGCTTGAATTTCTCATCTCGACTGAGATATTCCGCATAAGCGGAGTGCATATAGGGTTTGTAATTCGCATCCTGAATTAAATCAGCCTGAAAAAATGCCACAAACATTGCATCCGCATAAGTTTGAAGTAGGTAAGGACTTGCCAGATATAGACCTTCAATCGAATTTAGTGCATACGTCACTCCAGTATCTAAATTTGCCAGGTTCACGTGGGCTTGGCCTTCAGCGAGAGCAAGATATTTAACAGGAGACTTCAACAGTGGAAACGACTGTGCTTGCTCAAACACCACTGGGGTTGCTGGGTCATCACTACCTCCAATCATAAAGACTGGCACAGTCACTTGCCCCAAACCCTTTGGCCCAAAAATCGCATAATTGACCGGGTTTGCCGCCAAAACAGCCTTAACTCTTGGATCGCGAAAGTTATAGGTTTTTCGGGGTAATTGCAATGCTCGACATTGTAGCAAGAGTGACGTGTTAAGGTGCCCAAATCGGCGATCGCACTGCTGTTGCAGAAACTCAAAATCAATCGTAGCACCTGCAGCAGCTAACACCCCATAGCCACCAAAAGAATGTCCACCTACACCAACTGATTGTAGATTCAACTGTCCATCAAACTCTGCTTGATTCCTCCGCTCAAGTTCATCAAGCACAAAACTAAGATCTTTAGGACGATCAATAAATTCACTGGTCAAGAAGTAGTGTCTTGACAACCCTTTTTTTAATCTTTGTACCTGTTCTGCGTCACTACCAGGATGTTGTGGCAAAGCGACCAAAAAACCATACGAAGCAAGATGTTTTGCTCGGTCTGCAAAGTCTTCAGGTCTAGAGCCTAACCCGTGCGACAACAGCAATACTGGAGTTTTGCCAGCCACTCTTTTAGATGGTTGATAAACCAAAACATAAAGTTGGCGATCGCGCGTTGTATCCTTTAGAACCCAGCGTTGTTCCTGCACACTAAAGGGACCAGGCTGACGCAGATCTGGCAACTGAGCAAAGTCCACCGCGACGCTTGCAGATTCCTGGCTAGAAAAGGATTCCATTTTCTGGGTGAAGAATACCGTCGCTTGAACCACTCGTTCCAGGGTGCGAAATCCTTCCAGGCTAGCCGCCACATCAATATGTAAATTGACGGGTAACTTTTGAAAGAAATTGAGTAAGGTGAATCCTTCAGGGTCAAAAGCTGCCAAAACAATCCCCGCTCGCAGCGACTGTCTACCATTTGACCAGGTTGGTGTCTGAAGATATTGCCCTAAGCGATCAAGAATATCGTAACCAAGTTCACTATTAAAAAACTGTGACACTGCAAATGGTTGAAGCTCTAATCGTTTGACTAGCAGCTCTCGAAACCTTTGTTGGGTTGCACTGTCGGCTCTTGCAAGTCTAAAGTAGTGCCTCAAATCTGCATTCACTTGACCTGTTTTCGCAAAACTTTCTAGAGAACTAACCTGTAGGGAATTGATGAAGGGGCCATACCTGAAATAAATTTTCTCAGCCGCTTTACCTGGCAAAGCTGCAACCAGCGCTACCAACAACCCAAAAGCAAATGCATGTGGCAGAGAGAAGCGAGACAGTTGCTTTAGAGAAGCAATTTTCCGACGTAGAAAGGAGTGTGTGACTACCATAAAACAAATACAGAGTTGGCACGTTTAACTTCCAGGTGCGGTCAGAAAAATCAGGTTTCAGTTAGAGAAGCATGATTTCCAAGAGATGAATGAGCAGATTTTTGATTAGATCAATAAGATTAGAAATAAAGTACCATAATCAGCCTAAGAGTATAGGCAAATATATTAAATCTAAATCTTGAGCGACGATTTTTCCTATTTATGCCACTGCGAGAACCAGGGACAACAATCAAGAACCCGCAGAAGTTTCGAGGTGAGACTTAAAAATCTTCAATACCCAGCTCAAAAAAGTTTGCTAGCCTTCTGAAAGATTAGGGATTGAATTATCCCAAATTTTTGTCGGATATGTTAGAGCCGCGCAACACATGGTCTAGGAGGCTGGTGCGTTTATAGCGATCGCCTGATAAACCCTGCAAAATGCAGTTTGATTTCATTCTCGTCTTCCAGCTCATGTAACTGTGGCAAAGTTATCGCAAGGATCTTTGGGATTCGTGCTTCATCTGCTCCTTTTACTTCTTTCCATCTGCCTATAACCCGTATTTTCAACACAACTGTAAACGTAATCACTCCTAATGCAAATTAGCTTTAAGAAATCGCCAAGGAAATCTTTAAAGAATTTAAAGTATTTTCACTTTGCAGGCTTGGGAAAAAGCGATTTTTGAATATTCTACAAGCGTCTTTCCTGAACAATAATGTAAGACGACTTGAGGTATCAAGTTAATTCTCCATGTGATCTACTCCAGGCAATTTAAACCTACATTGGATCAATCAGTAACACCAATGCTTGAGAAAACGCGTTTACGAATTGAATTAGCCAGCGGCGTTGCAGTTTTAGGGGTAGCTTTAACTCCCCTGGCGATCGCTGAAACAAACGTGCCTACCCCTGCTCGTTCTGGGACAGCAACCTTTTTTCAAGGTCGGGGGATAGCTCAGGGCGCAACCTTTGCAAAAGGTCGCAACACCAATATATCGCTGACCTTAGATGGTGAAAACTTTGGGTTAGAGATGAACGAGATACTGCCGTCGAATACGCGAAACCAGCAGGCGGGACGGGTGCAATATCGTGGGGTAATCCTGCGTCGCACTGATGAACCGAGTAAGCCTAATAGCTTCTCCCTTAACACGCGGGTGCGGAGCTTTGACTCGTCAGCGAATCTTCGCGTATTGACCAACACCACGGGCACCTGTAGAGTCGAGGTCTTTAATTCCCGAGTTATTGCTAGTAACTGCAACACGGTTGCCAACGACAGTTCAACCCAGTTCTTGGGCTTAGAGCAGTTTTAACAACTTACCCTCTTTATTTGATACAAAGCTAGTCTTATCTTGTTGATGGGGATCACACGTATGAAGTTTAAATTGCTTGCGTCTTCCGCTCTTGTTTTTAGTTTGACGCTGACAGTCATTCCATCTTCTGTGGAAGCAACACCAGTGGTTTCCTCGACAAAAGTTGCACAAGCTTCTACCCAAATCACAGAAGCAAATGTTCAATCTGTCGTGAAGCAATTGCAAGCTGCACGTGTCAGCGAAGACATCGAAGGGACTCTGAAACTACTGGCTCCGTTTGCTGTGACAGATGTAACAGTTCAGACAGGTAATGGTATCACAACGGTCATCACTCATTTGGAAGGCACAGCTGCCCATCGGCAGATGCTAGAGCAATCCTTTGGAAAAGTCCAAAGCCGAAAAGTTCTTAAAAACTATGTCACTATCAATATCATTAGTAATGATTTTGGCATGGCTAAGATTTATCAAATCGAAAATCTTGAAACTCAGGATGGAAAGTCCTTTGTAGCGGCTAGTGAGACGATACTCCGTCTGGGCCGGGTAGATGGTCAAGTGTTGATCACCTCTGCAACTGTTGAGGGCTGGATTTCAGAACGTCCATCTCAGAAATAATGTCTGACAAGTGTTTCAAGTAGCTGATGTCGAGAATTTCAAAAGCAATGAGGTTGAACTTATGAAGCGACTGACCGCAGGTTTATCCGTTTTTATCGCGATCGCATCCTTGGCACCCACTGCCAAAGTTGCCCAGGCTAGCTTTGGTGATTTTATGTTGGGTGTTGGGGTCACTGCCGGAACTAGCGCTATCATCAACGCCAATCGAAGGGCAAATACCGCCGAACAACGAGCAAACGAAGCGAGAGTTCAGCAAGCAGTATCCCCCCAAGAAGAGTTCTTTCGTGGTCTTCAGGATGCCTTAAATGGCTTGCCGTACGATAACTTTCGGGCTTCTACCGATTATGATGAAGGGTTTCAAGAAGGTTTAAGACGCCTTCAAGAGCGATAAGCCACGAACTCTAGATACCAATGATTTACAAAGAACGTTTAGGGATTAAATAGGGATTAAATCAGGTAAGCAACAGCACAGTTTAAATTCATGATCAAATCATCCACTATGTTTTTTACCCGCCACCTACCCAAGATGCTGTTCGTTATGGGATTGGCTACGGCTTCGGTCTTTATCTTCGCGATCGCACCTCAGTGGGCAATCGTGAACATATTGCGACTCCCGTATAGCGAAACCTTTGCGACGAACTATGAAGTGGACCCTAAAAACTGGACAGAGGGTTAAGCTACACAAGGGTTAACCGGAAGGAGGGTGAAACTTGTGAGCAAAAAACGCAAACAATACAGTGCACAATTTAAGGCGAAAGTGGCC
>Ga0073934_10003728_pt1 | contig 27236 bp, 36 predicted proteins | sample LarsenN4metaG_FD_76834 | JGI IMG/M metagenome (GOLD analysis project Ga0073934, IMG submission 76834) | Hot spring sediment bacterial and archeal communities from British Columbia, Canada, to study Microbial Dark Matter (Phase II) - Larsen... ... | reverse complement strand
GGACAAGGTCATCACCTTCACGCCCGAGGGCAAGAAGGCGATCCTCGGCGCCGTGGTGCGCGGCGAGGAGTACGAGAAGTTCCTCGGCAAGAAGTACGTCGGCACCAAGCGCTTCGGGCTCGACGGCGGGGAGGCGATGATCCCGGCTCTCGAGGCGGTGATCAAGTACGGCGGCCAGCTCGGCGTGCGCGAGATCATCTACGGCATGGCCCACCGCGGACGCCTGAACGTTCTCGCGAACGTGATGGCCAAGCCCTACCGGGTGATCTTCCACGAATTCTCGGGCGGCTCGGCCAACCCCGACGATGTTGGCGGTTCGGGCGACGTCAAGTATCACCTCGGCACCTCGACCGACCGCGAATTCGACGGCATCTCGGTGCACATGAGCCTCGTCCCCAACCCCTCGCACCTCGAGGCGGTGAACCCGGTGGTGCTGGGCAAGGCGCGCGCGCAGCAGGCAATCCGCGACGATCTGGCCAGGAAGGACCAGGTGCTGCCCGTGCTGATCCACGGCGATGCCGCCTTTGCCGGGCAGGGCGTGGTGTGGGAAAGCCTCTCGCTCTCGGGTGTGCCGGGCTACGACACCGGCGGGTGCATCCACTTCATCATCAACAACCAGATCGGCTTCACCACCTCGCCGAAATTCGCGCGCTCATCGCCCTATCCGAGCGATGTCGCCAAGGGCGTGATGGCGCCGATTCTCCACGTCAACGGCGACGATCCCGAAGCGGTGACCTTCGCCTGCAAGCTCGCGGTCGAATATCGCCAGACCTTCCACCGCGACGTGGTGATCGACATGTGGTGCTATCGCCGCTTTGGCCACAACGAGGGCGACGAGCCGAAGTTCACCCAGCCGCTGATGTATGACGCGATCCGCGCCCACCCCAAGGTCTCGGTCTCCTACGAGGCGCGGCTGGTGCGCGAAGGCGTGGTCGAGCCGGGCACGCGTGATCGGATGGCGGGCGAATTCGTCGCGCTGCTCGAAGCCGAGTTCGAGGCCGGCAAGAGCTACAAGCCCAACGAGGCCGATTGGTTCGGCGGTCGCTGGTCCGGGCTTAACAAGCCCGCCGACCCCGAGACCGCGCGCCGCAATGTCGAAACCGCGATCGAGCCCAAGACGCTCGATGCGCTGGGCCGGGTGCTGACCGAGGTTCCCGCCGATCTCGAGATCCACAAGACATTGGACCGCGTGCTCGCCGCCAAGCGCGAGATGTTCGCGACCGGCGAAGGCTTCGACTGGGCCACCGCCGAGGCGCTCGCCTTCGGCAGCCTGGTGATGGAAGGCTACGGGGTGCGCCTTTCGGGCCAGGATTCGGGGCGCGGCACCTTCAGCCAGCGCCACGCGGTGTGGGTCGATCAGCGGTCCGAGCGCAAATATGTGCCGCTTTCCACCCTGCCGCACGGCAAGTTCGAGGTGCACGATTCGACGCTGTCCGAATATGGCGTGCTCGGCTTCGAATACGGCTTTGCCATGGCCGATCCCAAGTGTCTGGTGCTGTGGGAAGGCCAGTTCGGCGACTTCGCCAACGGCGCGCAGATCATGATCGACCAGTTCGTGGCGAGCGGCGAGAGCAAGTGGCTGCGCGCCAACGGCCTCGTGATGCTGCTTCCCCACGGCTACGAAGGCCAGGGGCCGGAGCACTCCTCGGCGCGGCTCGAGCGCTTCCTGCAGCTGTGCGCCGACGACAATATGTGCGTGTGCAACATCACCACCCCGGCCAACTACTTCCACGTGCTGCGCCGGCAGATGCTGCGGAGCTTCCGCAAGCCCCTGATCATCATGAGCCCCAAGTCGCTGCTGCGCCACCCGCTGGCCAAAAGCGCACGCGAGGATTTCCTCGGCGATCGGCAGTTCAAGCGCATCCTCTCGGACACCAAGGCCATCGCCGACGACAAGGTCCGGCGCCTGGTGCTGTGTTCGGGCAAGGTTGCCTACGACCTGATCGAGGCGCGCGACGCTGCGGGGATCGAGGACATCTCGATCGTCCGCATCGAGCAGCTGTTCCCCTTCCCCGGCGATCCGCTGGCGCTGCGCCTGGCGCGCATGACAGGCCTCAAAGAGGTGGTGTGGTGCCAGGAAGAGCCGCGCAACAACGGCGCGTGGTTCTACGTCAACGAACGGATCGAGGCGTCGCTGGAGACCGCCGGGCACAAGGGCATGCGCCCGAGCTATGCCGGGCGCGATGCCGCCGCTTCGCCCGCCACCGGCCTCGCCAGTCGCCACAAGGCCCAGCAGGAGGCGCTCGTCGCCGCCGCGCTGGGGCTCTGATTGCCCGCCCCGCTCACATAAGACCCCCGCAAGTTTCAGGAACCCGTCGCAATGGCTACCGAAATCAAAGTCCCCGTCCTCGGCGAATCCGTCACCGAAGGCACCATCGCCGAATGGCTCAAGCAGCCGGGCGACGCGGTGGCGGTGGATGAGCCGATCGCCAGCCTCGAGACCGACAAGGTCGCGGTCGACGTGCCCTCGCCGGTGGCGGGGATCATGTCGCAGCACATGGTCGCGGTGGGCGACACGGTCGAGGTCGGTGCGGTGATTGCGTTGATCGAGGATGGCGCCAGCGCCCCGGTCGCGGCTCCGGCGCCCGCCGCCGCCAAGGCCGAGACCCCGGCCCCGGCGGCGGCCGAGGAACTGCTCACCCCGGCGCAGACCATGTCGCCCGCGGTGCGCCGCGCGGTGCTCGAACACGGGGTCGATCCCTCGACCATCAAGGGCACCGGCAAGGACGGGCGCCTGACCAAGGAAGACGTCCTCGCTGCCGCCGAAGCCAAGGCCAAGGGCGCCCCTGCCCCCGCGCCCGCGCCGACCCCGACCCCGGCTGCCGCAGCGGGCCCGGCCGCGCCCGCCGGTGTCGGCCGCAACACCGAGCGGGTCAAGATGACCCGCATGCGCCAGACCATCGCCAAGCGGCTGAAGGGCGCGCAGGATCAGGCGGCGCTGCTCACCACCTTCAACGACTGCGACATGAGCGCGGTCATCGAAGCGCGCGACAAGTACAAGGACCTGTTCGCCAAGAAGCACGACATTCGCCTGGGCTTCATGGGCTTCTTCGCCAAGGCCGCCTGCCTCGCGCTGAAGGATGTGCCCGCCGTCAACGCCTATATCGATGGCGACGAGATCATCTATCACGACTATGTCGATATCTCGGTCGCGGTGAGCGCTCCCAACGGCCTCGTCGTCCCGGTGATCCGCGATGCCGACAAGAAGGGCTTTGCCCGCATCGAGCAGGACATCGCCGATTTCGGCGCGCGCGCGAAGGCGGGCACGCTGACGATGGAAGACATGACCGGCGGGACCTTCACCATCTCCAACGGCGGGGTGTTCGGCTCGCTGATGTCGACGCCGATCATCAACCCGCCGCAGAGCGCGGTGCTCGGCCTCCACCGCATCGAGGACCGCCCGGTGGTGCGTAACGGCCAGATCGTGATCCGCCCGATGATGTATCTCGCGCTGTCCTATGACCACCGCCTGATCGACGGGCGCGAGGCGGTGACGGCATTGAAGATTATCAAGGAAGCGATCGAGGATCCGACCCGGATGCTGATCGATTTGTGAGTTCATGCACTTCCGCGTCACCCCAGCGGAAGCTGGGGCCTAGGGCGGCATATGTTGCCCTTCGAGGCCTGAGATCCCAGCTTTCGCTGGGATGACGGAGAATGAAATGGCTGAGAATTACGATTACGACGTCCTTGTCATCGGTGCCGGTCCGGGCGGCTATGTCGCGGCGATCCGTGCGGCGCAGCTGGGGTTGAAGACCGCCTGTGTGGAATCGCGCGCCACCTTGGGGGGCACCTGCCTCAATGTCGGGTGCATTCCCTCCAAGGCGCTGCTGCACGGCTCGGAGCTGTTCGAGGAAGCCGCGGGCGGCCACTTCGCCACCTGGGGCATCACCGCCACCCCGACGCTCGACCTCTCCAAGATGATGGCCGAAAAGACCAAGGCCGTGGGCGAGCTGACCGGCGGGATCGAGTTCCTGTTCAGGAAGAACAAGGTCACCTGGCTCAAGGGCCACGCCGCGTTCGAAGACGCGCATACGGTGCGTATCGGCGATGACACCGTCACCGCCAAGGATATCGTGATCGCCACCGGCTCTTCGGTGACGCCCCTCCCCGGCGTGACAGTCGACAACGCGGGCAAGCGCATCGTCGATTCCACCGGCGCGCTCGACCTCGATGAAGTGCCCGAGCATCTCGTGGTGATCGGCGGCGGCGTCATCGGCCTCGAGCTGGGCAGCGTATGGCGGCGCTTGGGGGCCAAGGTCACCGTGGTCGAATTCCTCGACCAGCTGCTCCCCGGCATGGACGGCGAAGTGCGCAAGGAAGCGGGCAAGATCTTCAAGAAGCAGGGCATGGAGATGATGCTCGGCCACAAGGTCACCGGCGCGGTGGTGGACGGCAAGACCGTGACCCTCACCGTCGAACCGGCGGCGGGTGGCGATGCGCAGACGCTCACCGCCAGCCACGTGCTGGTCGCCATTGGCCGCCGTCCGAACACCGAGGGCCTCGCGCTCGACAAGGCGGGTCTGACCGTCAACAACCGCGGCCAGATCGAGATCGACCACGATTTCCGCACCGCCGTCCCCGGCATCTGGGCGATCGGCGACGTCGTCCCCGGGCCTATGTTGGCCCACAAGGCCGAGGACGAGGGCATCGCGGTCGCCGAGAACATCGCCGGCCTCACGGGGATCGTGAACCACGACGTCATTCCCAGCGTCGTCTACACCGCGCCCGAAATCGCCGGCGTCGGCATCACCGAGGAACAGGCCAAGGAGCGCGGGATGAGCGTCAAGGTCGGCAAGTTCCCGATGATGGCCAACAGCCGCGCCAAGGCCAACCGCGACACCGACGGCTTCGTCAAGGTGATCGCCGATGCCGCGACGGACCGTGTCGTCGGCGTGTGGATGATCAACAGCCTCGCCGGCACGATGATCGCCCAGGCCGCGCAGGCGATGGAGTTCGGCGCGACCAGCGAAGACATCGCCTATACCTGCCACGCCCACCCCACCCACGCCGAAGCCTTCAAGGAAGCGGCGATGGCGGTGCAGGGGAAACCCATCCACATGTGATTTGCGCGGCTTTCCCGCTTTGCTAGAGCGCAAGGCCGAGGGGAGACGACACGCATGGCCTATCCGCAACTGACCGAGGAACCCGGCGCGCTCGCCACCGCGGCCGCCATCCGCGAAGGCAGGATCAGCGTTGCCGAGGCGGTCGACGCCGCGATAACCCGGATCGAGCACCTCGATGCCGCGATCGATGCGCTCGCCGTGCCCAATTTCGAAGCCGCCTATGCCGCCGCCCGCGCGCTCGATGCCGCCGGCCCGCGGGAGGGCCAGCCGCTGTTCGGCGTGCCGATGACGATCAAGGAAAGCTTCGATGTCGCCGGCCTGCCCACGACTTTCGGCCACCCGCAATACAAGGACACGCCCGCCCCGAAGGACGCGCTGCTGGTGCGCCGCCTGATGGCGGCCGGCGCGGTGATCATCGGCAAGACCAACGTGCCGGTCGATCTGACCGACTGGCAGAGCTTCAACCCGGTCTATGGCCGCACCAGCAATCCGCACGATCCCGAACGTTCGCCCGGCGGCTCCTCCGGCGGCAGCGCGGCGGCTGTCGCAAGCGGGATGGTGCCCTGCGACTACGGCACCGACATCGGCGGATCGGTGCGGGTGCCAGCGCATTTCTGCGGCATCTGGGGGCACAAGACGACCTGGGGCCTCGTCCCCAAGCACGGACACGATCACCCTGCCATGAGCCGCCGCGAAGGCTTCATCGCCGCTGCCGACGGGCCGCTTTCCATCGCCGGACCGCTGGCGCGCAATCCGCAGGATCTCGCCGTGCTGGTCGAGGTCGGTGCGGAAGTCCCGCTGCGCCGCCGCATGAAGCCGCTGAACGACTGCCGGTTGCTGGCGATCACCGAATTGCCGGGCGCACCCGTCGATGCCTGCGTGCGCGAACCCACCGAAGCCGCGCTCGAAACCCTCGCCCGCGCCGGCGTCAGGATCGAGCGGGCGAGCGACCTGCTGCCCGATCAGGCACGGCATTACCGCAGCTACTTGAAGATGATGAACATCGTCATGTCGGGCGGCGCGCCCGCCCCCGACGGCACCGTCGCCAGCGCGCGCGACTGGTTCGGGCTGCTGAACGCCCAGGCCGCCTGTGTCGCCGAATGGGAGGCGCTGTTCGCCGAATATGATTTCGTCCTCGCCCCGCCCGCCCCCGTTCTTGCCGTGCCGCACAGCGACAAGGCGGTGTTCCGCGGCAGCTTGACGATCAATGGGGCCGAGGAGCCGGCCAGCTGCGGGCTGGTATGGTCGGGAATGGCGACCTTTCCCGGCCTGCCCGCCACGGTGCTGCCGATCGGAAGCGCGCCCTATCTCGGCGCAGAGCTCCCTTGCGGAATGCAGGTCATCGGGCCCCGCTGGAGCGATCTCGATTGCATCGCGGCGGCCGAGAGCATCGGGAACATCTTGCACGGCTAGGTGGGCTTCGCCATGGGCACCCCATGGCAAGACTGCAAATGCGAACCCTCGCCAAGTGGCATATCTGGCTCGGCTGGCTGGTCGGGGTTCCGATCGTCATGTGGCTGGCAACCGGGCTGCTGATGGTGGCGCGACCGATCGAGGAGGCGCGCGGCGAGCACCTGCGGCGCGATGCCGAAGCGAGCCCGCTGGTGATGCCGGGCAGCACGCTGGCGACCGCAGAGGCGAACCTCAAGGAAATGCGCGTCGTCATGCAAGGCGGGCGCGCCGTGGCAGTGCTCACCGACAGGGACGGTGCGGTCCGCCGCGTCGACATGGCGAGCGGCGCCGCCCTGCCCGCGCTCGATGCGGCCGCCGCCCGCGCGCTGGTGGCCGAGCGCATCGTCGGCGGTGACAAGGTGCGCGCGGTCACGCTGTTCCCCGCCGATCGGGCGCCCTTCGATTTCCGCCGCCCGGTGGCCGCGTGGCAGGTGCAGCTCGAAGACGGCACCAATGTCTATGTCGGGCGCGATACCGGCGAGATCGAGGCGGTGCGCACCCGCTGGTGGCGCGCCTTCGATCTCGCCTGGGGGCTGCACATCATGGACCTTTCGACACGCGAGGACACCAGCCACCCGGTGCTGATCCTGTTCGCGGCGCTGTCGCTGACGGGCGCGCTGATCGGTTGCGTGCTGATGTTCCGCCGCCTCCGCGCCAAGGCGACGGTGACTGACCGCGCAGCATGACGCCCACCGTTCTCACCCCGATCCTCGACGTTCTCGATCTGGCCGGCATCGCGCTCTTCGCGCTGTCGGGCGCGGTGTTGGCGGCGCGCCTGAAGCAGACCTTCGTCACCATGGCCTTCTTCGCGCTGGTGACGGGCGTCGGCGGGGGGACGGTGCGCGATCTGCTGATCCGCGCGCCGGTGTTCTGGATCGCCGATCCGTGGGTCGCCGCTGTGTGCCTCGGCACTGCGCTGATCGCGTGGTTCACGCCGGTCCGCTGGTGGGAGGGCAAGGGCTTTGCCTATGCCGACGGCGCGGGGCTCGCCGCCTATGCGGTGCTCGGCAGCGCCAAGGCGCTGGCCTATGGCGTGCCGCCGGTGCCCGCGGCGCTGATGGGCATCATTACGGGTTGCGCCGGCGGGATCATCCGCGATGTCGTTGCCGGCCGCCCCTCGATCATCATGAGCCCCGAACTCTACGTCACCCCGGCCGCGCTCGCTGCGGCGCTGACGGTGACGGGGATGAGTCTGGCGCCGCTCGCCGGCTGGCCCGATCACTGGGCCTGGGCAGCGGGCTTTGCCTGCGGCTTTGCCTTACGCGCCGCCGCGATCCGCTGGGAATGGGGCCTGCCGAGCTACGGTCGCAGGGACGGCGACTAGAGCGGCGCGAGGCCTATCCCCGCCACCGTGGGCGCAGCGCACCGGTGGCGGCGACGGGATCGTTGCGACTGTGATCGAGAGCGGCGGCGAATGTGGCGGTCGGCACCAGATCCGCAGATGCCGGAGCCGCGCCGAGGCGCAAGGCAAACCGCCCCGCCAGCCCGTGACGGGCGGCGGAGCGGCCAGAAACGGCGCGCGGCTTGAGGGGAGAGGCGCGCGCCGGGAAGGATGGCTCAGCGCAGGCCGCGGATGCCGTCGAAGTCGATCTGCGGCGCGCCGCGCCCGTCGAGGCGACAGGTGAACCGCCCCTGGTCGTAATTGCGGCCACCCCAGCGCGGGTTGCCCTGCACCGCGATCCGTCCTTCGACGCGGAAGCCGTAGCGCTTGCGATCAAGGTCACGCACGTCGATCACGTCGGCATAACGGTAGCCACCGAAGCGCCGCGCCTGGTTCTCGGCCGCACGCACGCAGCGTTCGACCGCGCCGCGGGCACCGCCGGGATAGCCATAGCGGCCGCGATCCCAGCGATCGCCGCGATAGTCGTAACCATACCAGCGGTCGTGGTCATCGCCGTCGAAGGCGCCGGCGAGCGCGGCAATGCCGCCGATCACCAGGGCCCCGGCGACGATTTCGCCCGCGCCGATCCCGTCGCGGTCGCGATGGTCGTCGGCCAGAGCGGGGGTGGCGAAAGCGACGGCCAGCGCACCGGCCGCGAGCGTGCCGAGCGTGGTCCGCGCCAGTCTCTTGGGGGTGGTCGTCATCAGTTTCATCCTCGCTTGGCACCGATGCGGGATTGCGCCGGTGTCGAGGGTGAAACTGCGCGATTCGCGGTGAGATGAAGCTGAATCGGACTGACAGCGTTTGTTAATCAAAACCGCTACCAAGATGAACATCTATCGGTCTGGGAGCGCCGCCAGCACGTCGCGGGTGAAGGCGGCAATATCGAATCCGGAGCCCGGCGGATCCTCGCCCCGGCGCACGATCACCACGCCGCGCGCGGGGACGATTACCACAAATTGCCCGCGATTGCCGATCGCCGCGAAGGTATCGGGCGGCACGCCCTCCTCCTTGTTGAGCAGCCAGAAGCCCGCGCCATAGCCGAAGGTGCCGGTGGGCGGTTGGGGCCCGCTGGGGGTCGCAACATATTTGGCCCAGCCTTCGGGCAAAACCCGCTCGCCCGACGGCAGCACGCCGTCATCGAGATAGAGCTGCCCCAGCTTCGCCAGATCGGCCGCCGTGGTCCACACCTGCGAGGACAGGATGTATCCGCCGCGGATGTCGGTCTCGGCCACGGTATGCGTCATCCCCAGCCTGGCGAAGAATTCCTGCGGCGGGTAATAGGTGAGCCACGGCCCGATCGCCTTCACCGCCAGCAGCGTGTCGTTGTTGGCATAGCGGAACACGGTGCCGGGCTTGTGGATCAGCGGCGAGTTGATGGCGGTCTCATCGACAGTGGAGCCGCCGAAATAGAGCGGATCGGTGCGGTTGCCCGGGGTGTCGGAATAGCGTCCCGTCGCCATGCGCAGCGCGTGATCGATAGTGATGGCGTTGCGCGGATCGCTCGCTCCGCCTGCGCGCCAGTAGTTGAGGCCGATTGGATCCTCGACGCTCACCTCGCCCGAAAGCACGGCCGCGCCCACCAGTGTGGCGGCGATACTCTTGGCGACCGACCAGGTGCGCTGCGGAGTGCTGGCGCTGAAATCGGGGTGATAGGCCTCGGCCACGATCATGCCGCGCTGACGGATCATGACCGCCGTGGTGCGCTGCCCCGCACCATAGCCGCCCCCGTCCAGCGCCCGTTGCACCGCGCTGACGAGAGCTTCGCCCGCCTGTCCCTCGGGCAGCGCGCCTTCCTCTCCGGGCCGCACCACCGGTTCAGACAGTGGCTCGGGCTGCTGCGGGTTGCTCAATTCCTCGCCGGCGCCGATCGGGAAGGTCGAACAGCCTGTGTCCGGCCCGAAATAGGCCGCAATCCGGGCGGGCATGTCTTCGGCCCAGCGGACTGCGACATGCGCGATCTGTCCGCTCGGACGGCGCACGACCTCGTAGGGCAGATCGCCGATGATGGCATTGTGCGGAGTCTGGATGCCGGTGAGTTCCCAGGCCTCGACGCTTTCCGGCGTGCGGGTGGTGCCGTTGCGCTCGGCGATCGCGATGGCGCTGCACAGCATCAGCGCCTTGTAGCCCGCCGCGAGCGCGCGGTCGGAGCGGGCGTCGAGCGCCTCCTGCTGGCTCTGGCCGATGGCGGGGGAAGCGACGAGAAGCAGCGTAGCGGCTGCGAGCGTGGTGCGGATCATGGGTCGCACCCTACCGCTGCCTACCCAAAAGGAAAGGGCCGGAAAGCACCTTGCGCCCCGGCCCCTACCCTGTTCATGCGAAGCGCAGCTTACGCGTCTTCGTAGTCGTCCGCGGTCTGCACCGGGCCCGAATCCTGGCCCTTGGCGGCTTCGTCACGGTCGACCAGTTCGATGATCGCCATCTGCACCGCATCCGAGGCACGGATGCCGGCGCGCAGCACGCGGGTGTAGCCGCCGTCGCGATCCGCGTAACGGGTCGCCAGCACGTCGAACAGCTTCTTGAGCTGCGCCTCGTCGCCCAGACGCGCCATCGCCAGGCGACGGTTCGACAACCCGCCACGCTTGGCGAGCGTGATCAGCTTTTCGACATAGGGGCGCAGTTCCTTGGCCTTGGGCAAGGTGGTGGTGATCTGTTCGTGCTTGATCAGCGCGGCGGCCATGTTGCGCAGCAGCGCGTTGCGGTGACCGGTCTTGCGGCCGAGCTTGCGGCCCGAAATACCATGACGCATTTGTACTTCCTTCGTTCGTAAAGAGCCCGTGCAAGGTAGCTCTGTCCCGGTGGCTATCAGGGCCGCCACCTTCGCCCGTTGTGCAAGCCCCTGCTCTCGCAGGGGCTCACGAATTCATCAGCCGAGAAGTTCCTGTTCCAACTTCTTGGCCATTTCCTCGATGTTCTCCGGCGGCCAGCCGGGGATGTCCATCCCGAGACGCAGGCCCATGCTGGAGAGCACTTCCTTGATCTCATTGAGCGACTTGCGGCCGAAGTTCGGCGTGCGCAGCATCTCGGCTTCGGTCTTCTGGACCAGGTCGCCGATATAGATGATGTTGTCGTTCTTGAGGCAGTTGGCCGAACGCACCGACAGTTCCAGCTCGTCCACCTTCTTGAGCAGGTAGCGGTTGAGCTGGTTGGCGTCGCTTTCTTCCGGCTGCACGGCATGGCCGATCATCGCGCTCTGCGGCTGCGGAATGCCGTCCTCGAAGTGGACGAACAGCGTCAGCTGGTCCTGGAGGATGCGCGCGGCATAGGCCACCGCATCTTCCGGGGTGACGGTGCCGTCGGTCTCGACGGTGAGGCTGAGCTTGTCATAGTCGAGCTCCTGCCCGACGCGGGCATTCTCGACCTTGTAGCTCACCTGGCGCACCGGCGAATAGAGCGAGTCGACCGGGATCAACCCGATCGGCGCGTCCACCGGACGGTTCGCCACGGCAGGCGAGTAGCCCTTGCCGGTATCGGCGGTCAGCTCCATGTTGAGCGTGGCGCCTTCGTCGAGGTGGCAGATCACCAGATCCTTGTTCATCACCTCGATGTCGCCGGTGACGGCGATGTCGCCCGCGCGGACTTCACCCGGGCCGGTGGCCGAAAGCTGGAGCCGCTTGGGGCCTTCGCCTTCCATCTTGAGCGCGATCTGCTTCACGTTGAGCACGATGTCGGTAACATCCTCGCGCACGCCGGCGAGCGAGGAGAATTCGTGCAGCACATTCTCGATCTTGATCGAGGTGATCGCCGCGCCCTGCAGGCTCGATAGCAGAACCCGGCGCAGCGCGTTGCCGAGCGTCAGGCCGAAGCCCCGCTCGAGCGGTTCGGCCACGAAGGTCGCCTTGCGCTGACGATCGCCGCCATCCTTGATTTCGAGGGTGTTGGGTTTCTTGAGTTCCTGCCAGTTCTTCGTGTTGACGGACATGGATTTCCCCTAATTCGCCCTCTCGGGCGGTTCACATTCTGGGCGGGCCGGATGCGCGGGATGTGGCGCGGCATCGGACCCGTTCGGGCGGCGACGGCACGGATTGCCGCCGCCATCCCGGCGGATCAGACGCGGCGGCGCTTGGACGGACGGACCCCGTTGTGCGGGATCGGGGTCACGTCGCGGATCGAGGTGATGTTGAAGCCCACGGCGGCCAGGCCGCGCAGCGCGCTTTCGCGGCCCGAACCCGGGCCCTTCACTTCGACTTCGAGCGTGCGCACGCCGTGCTCGGCAGCCTTCTTGCCGGCATCGTCGGCGGCGACCTGTGCGGCATAGGGAGTCGACTTGCGGCTGCCCTTGAAGCCCATCATCCCGGCGCTGGACCAGCTGATCGCATTGCCCTGCGCATCGGTGATGGTGATCATGGTGTTGTTGAAGCTGGCGTTGATATGGGCAACGCCGCTGGTGATGTTCTTCTTGTCACGGCGCCGGATACGGCCTGGTTCGCGTGCCATTTCTCGTGTTCCTCTAGCTCGTCAGAAGGAAAAAGCCTTGAAGGGCAGAGCCCCTGTCAGGCTTACTTCTTCTTGCCCGCGATGGGCTTGGCCTTGCCCTTGCGGGTGCGGGCGTTGGTGTGAGTGCGCTGGCCGCGGACGGGCAGGCCGTTGCGATGGCGCAGGCCGCGATAGGCACGCAGATCCATCAGACGCTTGATGTTCATCGCGGTCTGGCGACGCAGGTCGCCTTCGACGGTGAAATCGGCATCGATGGTCTCGCGGATCCGCAGCACTTCCTCATCGGTGAGGTCCTGCACGCGGGCGCTGTGAGGAATGCCGAGCTTGTCAGCGATCTGGACGGCCGTGGTGCGACCGATCCCGTGAATATAGGTGAGCGCGATGATCACGCGCTTGTTGGTGGGGATATTGACCCCGGCAATACGAGCCACTTATTTCTCCATGCTCCACAGGGGCCGGGCAGCCATCGGGCGGCCTCCCCTATCTCAACGCTCATTCATCGGCCTGCCCGCCTGCCGAACACCGCCTACCGGGTGGCAGGGACGCAAACGGCAAAAAGTCCGGTCGGCACGCGCGCGGGCTGTGCCTGCCGAACTTGCTTCGAACATGTCGAATGAGCGGCGCGCATAGGCTGATTCGGTCTTCGGGTCAACCGCCCTTGCGCATGGCCGCCCGATCGGCCTGGTCAGCCCTCGCAACCGCTCACGGCTTGTCCTCGTCGGCGAGGTCGCCGAAGGCATCCTCGAGCGCCGAGGGCTTGGGTTTGGCAGGGACCGGCGCGGGCTTGGTCGCGGCGGGCTTGGCCGCAGCAGGCTTGGCCGTGGCCGGCGCCGGGGCCGCCGCCCCTTCCCCGCCCACGGGCGCGGGTTCGGGTTCCGGCTCGGGCTCGGGCTCGGGGACCACCACCACCGGGCCGAGCTTTGTCGCCAGCGCGGTCAGCTGGATTCCCATCACCCCGTCGACCGCGCGCGCGATCATCGGCACCTCGTATCGCATCGCGCCGCCGACATTATATTCCCACACGATCCGGGTGCCGGCCTCGACCTGGCTGATCGCGATGGTGAGGATGCCCATCACCGGCTCGCTCTGCAGCGGCCCGAGCGCGCCCTGCATCCTGAGCGCGCGTTCGGGATAGGCCTGGATCACGCGCATATGCTCGACGCTGCCTTCGAGCGTGAACCGCTCGGGTTCGTCGACTTCGGGGATCTTCTCGCAGAAGCAGCCGCCCGCCTGGGGGGTCAGCACCAGATTGGCCGCATCGCCCGACCAAGTGTGATCCGACGTCCACCAGCCCGACGGCGTGATCAGCGCCAGCCACACCGCCTTGGGGCTGGCCGAAACCACCGCCTCGTGGCGCGAGACGAACCCGTTCGGCCCGCTCGCGGTGATCTCGGCCGTCGCCGGGACGCCGGTCAGCAGTGCAAGCGCGGCGAGCGCGGGGGACAAACGGAACTTCGGCATGGTGGCAACCTCCCTCATCGAAAGGGTGCTTAGGCGAAACGGCGCAGCGGCGGAAGCGCCGCGCCGCAATCAGCTGCGCAGAATGGCGTCGATCTGCCCGGCGACCGTGTCGATCGGGGCCATGCCGTCGATCCGCGAGACGATCCCGCGCGCCTCGTAGCCGGGCAGGATCGGCGCGGTCTTGGCGCGATATTCCTGCATCCGGGTGCGGACGGTTTCCTCGTTGTCATCGGGGCGACGCTTGAACTCGGTGCTGCCGCAGGTGTCGCACACGCCCGGATTGGCGGGGGGATTGGCTGTGTCGTGATAAAGCGCGCCGCACTTGGCGCAGGAAAAGCGCCCGGTGATACGCTCGACCAGCGCGTCCTCGTCGACTTCGAGCTCGATCACGTGATCGAGCTTGCGGCCGTTCCTGGCGAGGATCGTATCGAGCGCGTCGGCCTGCGCCGCGGTGCGCGGATAGCCGTCGAAGATGGCGCCGGTTTCCGGCCCCATGGCGGCCAGTTCGGCATCGATCAGGTCGGAGACGATGGCGTCCGAAACCAGCTCGCCGCGCTCCATGACTTCCTTGGCCTTGAGCCCGACCGGGGTGCCGGCCTTGACCGCGGCGCGCAGCATATCGCCGGTGGACAGCTGGCGCATCCCATGGCGCTCGACGAGGCCGGCACTCTGGGTTCCCTTGCCGGCGCCGGGAGGACCAAGAAGAATGATATTCACGAACCGTCCCCCATAATCGACCCCGGTCGCTGCCGGTGGCCCTCTTTCAGATCTGCGGGTTCGACCAAGCTGGGCTGCGCGTCAAGTCGACTTGCGTCGGACCTCAGCGCATCCGTCCCTTGAGCTTGGCCTTCTTGATAAGGTCGCCATACTGGTGCGCCAGCAGGTGCGACTGGACCTGGGTGATGGTGTCGACCGTCACGTTGACGACGATCAGCAGCGAGGTGCCGCCAAGGAACAGCGGAATGCCGGTCTGGGCGATCATGTATTCGGGGATCACGCAGACCAGCGTCAGGTAGATCGCGCCGACCACGGTGATGCGGGTAAGGACATATTCGAGATAGTCCGCCGTCCGCTTGCCCGGACGGATGCCCGGGATGAAGCCCCCGTTCTTCTTCAGGTTGTCCGCCGTCTCCTCGGGGTTGAACACCACCGCGGTGTAGAAGAAGCAGAAGAAGATGATCCCGATGGCATAGAGCGCCATGTAGAGCGGTTGCCCGTGCGCGAGATACTGGTTGAGCGTGACGATCACGTTGCTGAAGGTGCTCTCGCTGTCGACCGACTGGCCGGCGAACTGCGAGATCGTCAGCGGCAGCAGCAGCAGCGAGCTGGCGAAGATCGGCGGGATCACGCCCGCGGTGTTGATCTTGAGCGGCAGGTGCGAACGATCGGCCTGCATCATGCCGCGCTGGGTGGCGCGCTTGGGATACTGGATCAGCAGGCGGCGCTGGGCGCGCTCCATGAAGGAGATCAGGAGGATCAGGAGCACCACCATGGCGATGAAGCCGATGATGATCGCCGGGGCGATCGAGCCGGTGCGCCCGCCTTCGAACAGGTTGGAGGCAAAGGTCGGGAACTGGGCGACGATGCCCGCCATGATGATCAGCGAGACGCCGTTGCCGATGCCGCGGCTGGTGATCTGCTCGCCCAGCCACAGCAGGAACATGGTGCCGCCGACGAGGTTGATCACCGCGACGATGCGGAACAGGTAGCCGGGGTTGACCACCGCCTGCAGCCCGCTCTGCGCGCCGAAGCTTTCGAGGCCGACGGCAAGGAAATAGCCCTGGATCGCACACAGGATCACGGCGCCGTAGCGGGTGTACTGATTGAGCTTCTGGCGCCCGGTGGCGCCTTCCTTCTTGAGCGCAGCGAGCGTGGGGTGCAGCGCCGAGGCCATCTGCACCACGATCGAGGCGGTGATGTAGGGCATCACGCCAAGCGCGATCAGGCTCATGCGCTCAAGGCTGCCGCCGGAGAAGGTGTTGAAAAGGTCGAGGATGCCGCCGCGGGTCTGGTCATACAGCTCGCTGAGGATCAGCGGGTTGACGCCGGGCAGCGGCACGAAGCTGAGAAAGCGGAAGACGATCAGCGCCCCGATGGTGAACCAGATGCGCTGGCGCAGCTCGGTCGCCTTGGCGAAGTTGCCGAGGTTGAGATTGCTCGCGATATTGTCGGCGCGTGATGCCATGTCGTCTCGTCGATCCTAGCTCTTGGCCCGCCGGCGCCGCCCCACTGGCGGCACGAACAAGGGGCCGTCTCCTGCGCGACGCTGTCTGGCTACAGCCCTCCCCCACAAGGACCGCCCCGCCGCGCGAGAGCCTAAATAGGAAGCGCGGGGGCGCTTGTCGAACCCCCGCGCGAAACCTTTCGTCGATTAGTTCGCCTTGGCCGCCTTGGCCGCCTTGTTGGCGTCGCGGCGGGCGAGCTTCTTTTCGTGTTCGGGGGTCGGGGCAGGCGCCACTTCGACCTTGCCGCCCGCGGCTTCGACCGCGGCGATCGCGCCCTTGGTCGCGCCGGTCACGGCGAAGGTCGCCTTGGCGGTGAATTCACCCTTGCCGAGCAGGCGCACGCCGTCCTTGCCGCCGCGCACGAGACCCGCGCTACGCAGCGCTTCCTCGGTGATGGTGGCCTTGGCGTCGAGCTTGCCGGCGTCGATGAACTTCTGGATCATGCCGACGTTCACCTCGGCATAGTCCTTGCCGAAGGGGTTGTTGAAGCCGCGCTTGGGCAGGCGCATGTGGAGCGGCATCTGGCCGCCCTCGAAGCCCTTGATGGCGACGCCCGAACGGGCCTTCTGGCCCTTCTGGCCGCGGGCCGAGGTCTTGCCCTTGCCCGAGCCGATACCACGGCCGACGCGGACGCGGCCCTTGCGGGCACCGGCGTTGTCGCGGATGTCATTCAGTTTCATAGTGTGCACTCGCTGAAGTTTATCCCAGCGAAAGCTGGGACCTGAGGTTAGCTCTGCCGCAGGGAGGACGCGCTGACCGCCCTGGATCCCGGCTTTCACCGGGATGACGGGAGAGGGCGAACCCCTCCCCGCCACAGTATCTTAGTCCACCACCTGCACCAGATGCGGGATCTTGGCGATCGCGCCGCGCACCTCGGGGGTGTCCTGACGCTCGACGATCTTGTGCATCTTGTTCAGCCCCAGACCGATGAGGATCTGGCGCTGGCTGGCGGGGCGACGGATCGGCGAGCCGATCTGCTTGATCTTGATGGTGGCCATTTTTCGTTACTCCACGATCGCCGCGGCTTCGGCTTCGGCCTCGGCTGCGCTGGCTCCGCCCCGACCCAGGAGGTCGGCAACCTTCTTGCCGCGACGCTGGGCGACCGACTTCGGCGAAGTCTGCTCGGCGAGCGCGTCGAAGGTGGCGCGGATCATGTTGTAGGGGTTCGAGGTGCCGACCGACTTGGTCACCACGTCGGCAACGCCGAGGCTCTCGAACACGGCGCGCATCGGACCGCCGGCGATGATGCCGGTGCCCGGAGGGGCCGAGCGGACGGTGACCTTGCCCGCGCCGAAACGGCCGTTGCCGTCATGGTGCAGGGTGCGGCCTTCCTTGAGCGGCACGCGGATCATCTTCTTGCGCGCCGAAGCGGTCGCCTTGGTGATCGCCTCGGGCACTTCGCGGGCCTTGCCGTGGCCGAAGCCGACGCGGCCCTGACCGTCGCCGACCACGACCAGCGCCGCAAAGCCGAAGCGCTTGCCGCCCTTCACGGTCTTGGAGACGCGGTTGATGTGCACCAGCTTTTCGATGATGCCGTCATCTTCTTCCTGCTTGGGCCCACGACGATCGTCACGGTTGCCGCGACCGCGACCACGGCCTTCGCCGCCTTCGCGGTTGCCGCCACGGCCACGACCGCGACGGCCCTGGGTCTCGCCCGCGTCGCCCGCGGTGTCGACCGCCACGTCGGCGGTTTCGATGGTGTTTTCGTCAGCCATGATCAGAACTCCAGCCCGCCTTCGCGGGCGGCATCGGCCAGCGCCTTGACGCGGCCATGGAACAGGAACCCGCCGCGATCGAACACGACAGAGGTCACGCCGGCCTCTTTGGCAGCTTCGGCGATCTGCTTGCCGACTTCGGCAGCAGCCGCGACATTGGCGCCGCTGGCCGAAACACCCAGCGACGAGGCGGCGGCCACGGTGCGGCCGGCGGCATCGTCGATGATCTGGGCGTAGATGTGGCGACCGGTGCGGTGCACGGAGAGACGCGGCTTGCCACCGGCACGCGCACGCAGCGCAGTGCGGACCCGGCGACGGCGACGTTCGAACAGGGAAAGCTTTGCCATCTTACTTCTTCTTCCCTTCCTTGCGGAAGATGTACTCGCCGCGATAGGCGATCCCCTTGCCCTTGTAGGGCTCGGGCTTGCGCCAGCGGCGGATTTCGGCGGCGAACTGGCCCACGGCCTGCTTGTCGATACCCGACACCTCGATCGTGGTCTGATCGGGGGTCTTCACCTCAAGCCCTTCGGGAACCGGAAGATCGACATCGTGGCTGTAGCCGAGCTGCAGCTTGAGGTTGCGGCCCTGCGCGTTGGCACGGTAGCCGACACCCTTGATCTCGAGGGTCTTGGTGAAGCCCGCGGTCACGCCTTCGACCAGGTTCGACACCAGCGTGCGCTGCATGCCCCAGAAGGCGCGCGCCTGCTTGCTGTCATTGGCCGGCTTGACCAGGATCTCGCCCTCTTCGACCTTGTAGTCGATGAGATCGGACAGGCCCAGCGTCAGGGTGCCCTTGGGCCCCTTCACGCTCAGCGTGCCGTTGTCGATGGTGGCCGTCACCCCGCCAGGGATCGCCACCGGCTTTTTGCCGATGCGGCTCATCAGAACACCTCCGCCAGCACTTCGCCGCCGACGTTGTTGGCACGCGCCTCGGCATCCGAGAGCACGCCCTTGGGCGTCGAGACGATGGTGATGCCAAGGCCGTTGCGGACGGTCGGAAGCTCCTTGGAGCCCGAATAGATCCGGCGGCCGGGCTTCGAGACGCGGGCCACGTGCTTGATCGCGGGCTCGCCTTCGAAGTACTTCAGTTCGATCCGCAGCGCCGGGTGCTTGCCCGAGTTGTCCTCGGAATAGCCACGAATGTAGCCTTCGCGCTGAAGCACTTCGAGCACGTTGGCGCGCAGCTTGCTGGCGGGCGTGAGGACGGAGTCCTTCTTCGCCTGCTGGCCGTTGCGGATGCGGGTGAGCATATCACCCAGGGGATCGGTCATAGCCATCTACTTGGTCCTCACCAGCTCGACTTGGTCAGGCCCGGAATCAGGCCCTTGTTGCCGAGATCGCGCAGCTCGATACGGTTGATGCCGAACTTGCGGTAATAGCCGCGCGGGCGGCCGGTGGTGGCGCAGCGGTTGCGCACCCGGGTCGGGTTCGCATTGCGCGGGATTTCCGCCATCTTGAGTCGCGCGACGAGGCGCTCGGTCTCGTCGAGGGATTCATCGTCAGCGATCGCCTTCAGCTTCTCGTACTTCGCAGCGTACTGCTTGACGAGCTTCTTGCGGCGTTCGTTCTTGTTGATCGAACTCAGTTTCGCCATGGACTTAAGCTCTCTTCTTTCGTGTCTCTAGAGGCAGGCGGCTCACGCCGCTTCCTTCTGTTCGGCAGGCTTGGCTTCGCCCTGGAAGGGGAAGCCGAACAGACGCAGCAGCTCGCGCGCCTCTTCGTCGGTCTTGGCGGTGGTGGTGACAATGATGTCCATCCCACGCACCTTCTCGATCTTGTCGTAGCTGATCTCGGGGAACACGATCTGTTCCTTCAGCCCCATCGCGTAGTTGCCGCGGCCGTCGAACGAACGGGCATTGAGCCCGCGGAAGTCGCGGATGCGCGGCATGGCGATGGTGATCAGACGGTCGAGAAATTCGTACATGCGTTCGCGGCGCAAGGTCACCTTGCAGCCGATCGGCATGCCTTCGCGCAGCTTGAACTGGGCGATCTACTTCTTGGCGATGGTGATAACCGGCTTCTGGCCGGCGATCAGCGCCATTTCCTCGGCAGCGGTCTGGACCTTCTTCTTGTCCTGGCTCGCCTCGCCCACGCCCATGTTGAGCGTGATCTTCTCGATCTTCGGGACTTCGAGACGGTTCTTGTAGCCGAACTTCTCGGTCATCGCCTTGACGATTTCGGCGTCATACTTCGCCTTCATCCGCGGCGTGTAGGTAGCATCAGCCATCGATGGTCTCCCCACTCTTCACGGCAACGCGCACCTTCTTGCCGTCCTTGACTTCGAAACGGACGCGGGTGGGCTTGCCATCCTTGGGATCAGCGAGCGCGACCTTGGACACGTGCATCGGGGCCGGGAACCGGTCGATGCCGCCCTGCGGGTTCTGCTGGCTGGGCTTGCGGTGACGGGCGACGATGTTGACGCCCTCGACGACGACCTTGCCGTCCTTCGGGAGAACCTGGGCGACCGTACCGGTGCGGCCCTTGTCCTTGCCCGACAGCACGACGACGCTGTCACCCTTCTTGATCTTGGCGGCCGACATTACAGCACCTCCGGCGCGAGCGAGATGATCTTCATGAAGCCGCGCGACCGCAGCTCGCGCACCACCGGGCCAAAGATACGGGTGCCGATCGGCTCCTCGTTCTTGTTGACCAGCACGGCGGCGTTGGTGTCGAAGCGGATCACGCTCCCATCGGGACGACGCACGTCCTTCTTGGTGCGCACGATCACGGCGCGGTGAACGTCGCCCTTCTTGACCTTCGCGCGCGGCTGCGCCTCCTTGATGGAGACGACGATCACGTCGCCGACGCCCGCAGTGCGACGCTTCGACCCGCCCAGCACCTTGATGCACTGGACGCGCTTGGCGCCGCTATTGTCCGCGACGTCGAGATTGGATTGCATCTGGATCATTGATCCGTCTTCCTTCTCATTGGCTTACCGGGACGCCCAATCCGACTGGGGCCCGGCAGTTCCGTTTACGCCTAATTCAGTTGCCGGCTTCCGCGACGTCGAGATCGGCCTCGATCGCCTGGGTGCCGCCCGCGACGACCCGGTCCTTCACGGCCCAGGTCTTGGTCTTGGAGATCGGGCGGGTCTCTTCGATCCGCACGACGTCACCGACCGTGTATTCGTTGTTCTCGTCGTGCGCGTGATACTTCTTCGAACGGCGGATGATCTTCCCGTAGAGCGGGTGCTTCACCTTGCGTTCGACCTTCACGGTCACGGTCTTGTCGGTCTTGTCGGAGGTGACAGTCCCAACGAGGATGCGCTTCGGCATTGTCTACTCCTCAAGCCTTCTGAGCCGCGGCCTTGGCCGCGCGCTCGGATTGCAGCGTCTTGATCTGCGCGATGCTCCGGCGCACCTGACGGATGCGCGAGGGGGCCTCGAGCTGGTTGGTCGCAGCCTGGAACCGCAGGTTGTACTGCTCGCGCTTGAGCTCGGTGAGCTCGGCGCTGAGCTGATCATCGGTCTTGGTGCGAAGGTCCGCGATATCGGCCATTATTCGCCTCCCAGGTGGCTGGTGTCGCCGAGACGGGCGACAACCTTGGTCTTGATCGGCAGCTTCATCGCTGCACGTTCGAAGGCTTCGGCGGCCAGCGGGCCGGCGACGCCGTCGAGTTCGAACAGGATGCGGCCCGGCTTCACCTTGGCTGCCCAGTATTCGACCGAACCCTTGCCCTTACCCTGACGGACTTCGGCAGGCTTCTTCGACACCGGCACATCGGGGAACACGCGGATCCACAGACGGCCCTGACGCTTGATGTGACGGGTGATGGCACGACGCGCCGCTTCGATCTGGCGCGCGGTGACCCGCTCGGGTTCCAGAGCCTTGAGGCCATAGGAGCCGAAGTTGAGGGTGGTGCCACCCTTGGCTTCGCCCTTGATCCGGCCCTTGAACTGCTTGCGGAACTTGGTCTTTTTCGGTTGCAACATGGTCTGTTACCTCTAGCGGGCCGGGCGGACGCCGGAAGTCTGGGCTTCCATCATCAGGCGATCCTGCGCGGTGGGATCGTGGGCGAGGATCTCGCCCTTGAAGATCCACACCTTGATGCCGATGATGCCGTAGGCGGTGAGCGCTTCAGCTTCGGCATAGTCGATGTTCGCACGCAGGGTGTGAAGCGGCACGCGGCCTTCGCGGTACCATTCGACGCGGGCGATTTCCGCCCCGCCCAAACGGCCGCCGCACACGATCTTGATGCCTTCGGCACCCAGACGCAGAGCCGACTGCACCGCACGCTTCATCGCCCGGCGGAACGCCACGCGGCGCACCAGCTGATCGGCGATGCCCTGCGCGACGAGCTTGGCGTCGATTTCCGGCTTGCGGATCTCGACGATGTTCAGCTTCACCTCGCTCGCGGTCATGGTGGCGAGCTTGGAGCGCAGCTTCTCGATGTCCGCGCCCTTCTTGCCGATGATCACGCCCGGACGCGCAGCGAAGATCGACACGCGGCACAGCTTGGCCGGACGCTCGATCACCACCTTGGAAATCGCTGCCTGGGGCAGGTTTTCCATGATGTACTTGCGGATCGCGAGGTCTTCCTTGAGCAGGCCCGCATAGTCACGCCCTTCGGCGTACCAGCGGCTGTCCCAGGTGCGGTTGATCTGCAGGCGCAGACCGATCGGATTGCTCTTCTGACCCATCTTACGCCTCCTCTGCTTCGCGAACGACGATCCGCAGACGCGAGAACGGCTTGAGGATCCGGGTCGACTTGCCGCGACCACGGGTGTGGAAGCGCTTCATCGTCACCGACTTGCCCACGCTCGCTTCAGCGACGATCAGCGCGTCGACATCGAGGTTGTGGTTGTTTTCGGCATTGGCGATCGCCGAGGCGAGCACCTTGCTCGCATCGCGCGCCATTGCCCGCTTCGAAAAGGCGAGGATGTTCATCGCCTCTTCCGCCTTCTTGCCGCGGATCAGGGCCGCAACGAGATTGAGCTTCTGCGCCGAACCACGGATCGTGGTGCCGACGGCCAGCGCCTCGTTATCGCCCACGCGGCGGGGTGCCTTTGCCTTGCCCATTAGCGCTTGCCCTTCTTGTCGGCGGCGTGGCCGGGGAACGTGCGCGTGGGCGCGAATTCGCCGAGCTTGTGGCCGACCATTTCTTCCGTAACCGAAACGGGAATGAACTTGTGCCCGTTGTAGACATTGAAGGTGAGCCCGACGAACTGCGGCAGAATCGTCGAACGCCGCGACCAGGTCTTGATCGGCTTGGCGTTGCTCGCTTCGTGCGCGCTTTCAGCCTTCTTCAACAGGCTCAGCTCGACAAACGGACCTTTCCAGACGGAACGTGCCATCGTCTCTTACCTCTTCTTCTTCGCGTGACGCGAACGGATGATCATCTTGTCCGTCTGCTTGTTGTGGCGCGTGCGGGCACCCTTGGTCGGCTTGCCCCACGGGGTCACCGGATGGCGGCCACCCGAGGTCCGGCCTTCACCACCGCCGTGCGGGTGGTCGACCGGGTTCTTCGCCACGCCGCGGGTCAGCGGACGCTTGCCCATCCAGCGGCTGCGGCCGGCCTTGGCAAAGTTCTGGTTGGCATTGTCGGGGTTCGACACCGCACCCACCGTGCCCATGCAATCGGCCCGCAGGTAACGCTGCTCGCCCGAGTTCAGGCGAACGATCACCATCGCGCGGTCACGACCGACGACCTGCACATAGGTGCCGGCCGAACGGGCGATCTGGCCGCCCTTGCCCGGCTTCATCTCGACGTTGTGACAGATCGTGCCGACCGGCATCTGGCCGAGCAGCATCGCGTTGCCCGGCTTGGTGTCAGTCTTTTCGCCTGCGACCACAACGTCACCGACAGCCAGGCGCTGCGGAGCGATGATGTAGGCCTGTTCGCCGTCCTCGTACTTCACCAGCGCGATGAAGGCGGTGCGGTTCGGGTCATACTCGAGCCGCTCGACGGTGGCCGGCATGTCCCACTTGCGACGCTTGAAGTCGATGAAGCGGTACTTCTGCTTGTGACCACCCGCGATCCCGCGGCTGGTCACGTGGCCCTTGTTGTTGCGGCCACCGGTCTTGCGCTTGCCTTCGGTCAGCGCCTTCACCGGCTTGCCCTTGTAGAGCGCCGACTTGTCGACCAGGATCAGACCGCGGCGAGCGGGACTGGTCGGCTTGTAGTTCTTGAGTGCCATTGTTCGTGCCTCTGTCCCTTAGCCTCAGATACCGCTGGTGATATCGATCATTTCACCCTCGGCGAGGGTGACGATCGCCTTCTTCACGTCGCTGCGCTGATAGGCCTTGCCCTTCCAGCGCTTGGTCTTGCCCTTCATGACCAGGGTGTTCACCGCGACGACCTTCTTGTCGTAGATCGCTTCGATGGCTTCCTTGATCTGCGGCTTGGTGGCGTCCCGCGCGACCTTGAAGACCACCGCGTTCTGTTCGGACGCGAGGGTGGACTTCTCGGTGATGTGAGGGGCGAGGATCACGTCGTAGTGACGCGCATCGACGGTCTGCTTCTTAGCCATTGAAGCGCGCCTCCAGCTTTTCGACCGCGGCCTTGGTGAGGACCAGCGTGTCGTGGTTGAGGATGTCGTAGACGTTGGCGCCGATCGCGGGCAGCACATTGATGCCCGGCAGGTTGCCGGCGGCCTTCTTGAAGCCCGCGTCGACCTGTTCGCCGTCGATCACCAGCACCTTGCCCGTAAGGCCGGCGGTGGCGAGGTGGCCCTTGAGGACCTTGGTCTTGGCATCGGCCAGCTCGAGGCTGTCGACCACCACCAGGCCGTCCTTGGCCTTGCTCGAAAGCGCCATCTTGAGGCCGAGCGCGCGGATCTTCTTGTTGAGCGACTGCTCGAAGTCGCGCTTGCGCGCACCGTGGGCCTTGCCGCCGCCGATGAAGACCGGGGCCGCACGGTCGCCGTGACGGGCGGTGCCGCCGCCCTTCTGGCGCCCGAACTTCTTGCCGGTGCGGGCCACGTCCGAACGCTCGCGCGTCGGGCGGGCGGTGCCGCGGCGGTTCTCGAGCTGCCAGGTCACCACGCGGTGCAGGATGTCGGCGCGCGGTTCGACGCCGAACACGTCATCCGACAGTTCGATATCGCCCGACGCCTTGCCGTCGATTTTCTGAACCTTCACCTTCATGGCTCAGCCTTCCTTGTTTTCTTCGGTGGCCGGCGCGTCGGTTTCGACGGCTTCGGTCACGACCACGTCTTCCGCGGCGGTTTCGACAACCGACGGAGTCTCGTCAGCCTGCGGGGCCTTCTTCTCGATCACGGCGCCGGGGAACGGCAGGCCTTCGGGAAGCGGCAGCTTGACCGCGTCGCGCACGAGCAGCCAGCCGTTCTTCGAGCCCGGAACCGAGCCCTTGACGAACAGCAGCCCACGCTCGGCGTCGGTGCGGACGATTTCGAGGTTCTGCTGGGTGCGCTGGCGGTCGCCCATGTGGCCGGCCATCTTCTTGCCCTTGAACACGCGGCCCGGATCCTGGCGGTTACCGGTCGAACCGTGAGCACGGTGCGAGATCGAGACGCCGTGGGTCGCGCGCATACCGCCGAAACCCCAGCGCTTCATCGCGCCGGCAAAGCCCTTGCCCTGGGTGTGGCCGGTGATGTCGACCTTCTGCCCGGCGACGAAGTGATCGGCGCTGATGGTCGCACCCACGGGCACGAGCGCGTCTTCGCTCTCGACCCGGAACTCGGCGACCTTCTTCTTCAGGCCGACATCGGCCTTGGCGAAATGTTCACGCTGCGGCTTGGCAACGTTCTTCTGCTTGGCCTCGCCCGCGCCGAGCTGGACCGCGAAATAGCCATCGCGGTCAGCGGTGCGGTGCGACACCACCTGGCAATCCTCCAGCGCCAGAACGGTCACGGGCACGTGCCGTCCGTCCTCCTGGAAGAGGCGTGTCATCCCGACTTTCTTTGCGATCACGCCGGTGCGCATCGTCTTGTTACTCCTCAACAGAGGCACCCGGCGGACCATCCGCAAGGTGCTTGGCAGACCACGGCACGCAGCGCCGCAGCCCAGGTTCAGCCCGAATTGTCATGCATCGCCCCGTCCGGGCTGAGTGCTCCCGCAGGCCGGATGGCCGAGGGAAGCGAGACGGGGGACGCGGCCCGGGTTGGTCCCGGCGGTATCCACCCTATCGTCAGGCGGGGCGCGCTCCTTCTTGGCGAAGGGTGCCCCAACGATAGAGGCCCCTGCCCGAAGGCGGGGGCTTTTCGGCCGGCCTCAGGCCAGCTTGATCTCGACGTTCACGCCGGCAGCAAGATCGAGCTTCATCAGCGCATCGACCGTCTGGGCGTTGGGCTGCACGATGTCGAGCAGCCGCTTGTAGGTGCGCACCTCGAACTGCTCGCGCGACTTCTTGTCGACGTGCGGGCCGCGGTTCACGGTGAACTTCTCGATACGCGTCGGCAGGGGGATGGGGCCACGAATAAGAGCGCCGGTCCGACGGGCCGTATCGGCGATTTCGCCGGTGGCCTGATCCAGAACGCGGTGGTCGAACGCCTTGAGGCGAATGCGGATATTCTGAGCTTCCATGTCCTACTACCGATGCGAAAGAGCCAAGGATCCGCCGGTTGCCCGGCCTCTCCGAAAAAACAAAAGCCCGCCCCGCTGTTTCCGGTTTCCCGTAAGCGGGCGGCCTTCTTCAAAACTCGTGACAGACGAGGACGAATCTCGTCTGCGGATGCGCGCCTATACGGGGCGCGCCGCCGTCTGGCAAGAGGGCGCGGACAGGAAATTACATGACCGTGAAACGACCGTGCCCGATCCGTGAAAGGCGCCCTGCCCTCAACCAAAAGGGCCCGGCACCATCGCGGTACCGGGCCCCCTTTATCGTGTCACGCTCCGCTGCGGAGCGCGCCGCTTACTTGGTGATCTTGGCAACGACGCCCGAGCCGACGGTGCGGCCGCCTTCGCGGATCGCGAAGCGCAGGCCTTCGTCCATGGCGATCGGCGCGATCAGCTTGACGCCGATCGAGACGTTGTCGCCCGGCATCACCATTTCGGTGCCTTCGGGAAGGATCACTTCGCCGGTCACGTCGGTGGTGCGGAAGTAGAACTGCGGGCGGTAGTTGGCGAAGAACGGGGTGTGACGACCGCCTTCGTCCTTCGACAGCACGTAGACTTCGGCTTCGAACTCGGTGTGCGGCTTGACCGAACCGGGCTTGCACAGCACCTGGCCGCGCTCGACCTCTTCACGGCCGACGCCGCGGATCAGCGCGCCGATGTTGTCGCCCGCTTCGCCGCGATCGAGCAGCTTGCGGAACATTTCGACGCCGGTGACGGTGGTCTTGCGGGTGTCCTTGAGGCCGACGATTTCGACTTCGTCACCGACATTGACGATGCCGGTCTCGACGCGGCCGGTCACCACGGTGCCGCGGCCCGAGATCGAGAACACGTCTTCGATCGGCATCAGGAAGTCCTTGTCGATCGGACGGTCCGGCTGCGGGATGTATTCGTCGACCGCCTTGAGCAGGGCGATGATCGATTCCTTGCCGATGTTGTCATCGCGACCTTCGAGAGCGGCCAGCGCCGAACCCTTGATGATCGG
>Ga0073934_10003727_pt1 | contig 27244 bp, 38 predicted proteins | sample LarsenN4metaG_FD_76834 | JGI IMG/M metagenome (GOLD analysis project Ga0073934, IMG submission 76834) | Hot spring sediment bacterial and archeal communities from British Columbia, Canada, to study Microbial Dark Matter (Phase II) - Larsen... ... | reverse complement strand
GCGCGCTCGCGCTGGCGGTCCTTCGCACCCGCGATATGGATTCGCTGACATGATGGGACATGTCAAGAGAGCTGCGTTGCTGTCCTTCTCGCTGTGACGGGATCGTGAGCGCAGCGAGGCCATCCCTGCCATGGCGTGCGATGACCTGAGGCCCCATCTCCCTCGGGGATTCATAGGAGACATGGGGAGACCATTACAAAGTGGGAGCTACGCTGCTTGTTGCACCGGCTCCTCTCTGGTCTGCATGCCCAGATACCACTGACAAAACAGGTCGCGGAGGTCACCGTTTAACACAGGGGTCCGCACTTGGCTGATCACGTGATTCACGGTCGACTCCGCCATGGCGGTCGAGATGGTTTCCCCATTGCGGTACCGATCCCCATAGTTGGGAATGAACGGCTTGTTCGCGGCGATGTAGCCCCCAAATTCGCGGACGGCTTTGCGGAGTTTTCGTCGCCCAGGGCTCTCCTCCATCGCCTCAAGGTCCATCTCAAGAGACTCGATGTTCCGGAGCGCTTTGTAGACATGACCATGCCACAGGGCCCAGTTAAGGCGGTCCAGTTGGTCCGTGATATCGAGGCTACCGGCGGTTTCGCCTTGCGCGTTCAAGCCTTTCGCCATCTGTTGCATCACGGTCATCCGCATCGTGCCATGAAACCAATCGAGCACATGCTCGGCACCAGGATGCCAATACGTCGGCAACTGTCGGACCGTGTCGCCGCCATCAGAGAGAAACGTGAGCAAGCTGATTGGCTTGCATGCCCTGCGATTTGAGGACTTCAAACAGCCGGCGCTTGGGCTTCGTATCGTAGCGATGGACAATGCCAAAGCACTTGGCGGTGCCGCCTGTGGGCACGCGCTTCCCGACGATCACCTCGAACCAGCCTGCCTGCTGGCTTGATATGTCCCGGGCATGGACATACGCGCCATCAATCCCCACGGTCAGGGGCCCCTCGGGCTCTGGGAGCTGCTCCCAGTCCCGGGGACACCCCTCAATACACACGGGACGCTCTTCCCCAAGCTCCTCCTCGACGCGTTCGGCGACCTGCTGGACGTCGCGCAACACGGTGGCCACGTTGAGCTCCTGGCCCAGGGGAACACGTCGGCCAACAGATCGACTGTGAGCCCATACGACATGAGGGCGGCAAACTTGGCCTCCAGGTACAGGAGCTCGGGGGTGGTGCGCTCCGGCAAGCGTTCCGCCAGTGGGTTCATGCTCCCAGCGGGCAGGGGCCGACAGCGACAGGTATTGAATCACGGAATCCCCAGCGCAACAGGGCGGCAAAGAGGGGAGCCGTGGCGAGCAGCAGGGAGTTGGAGAAGGCGGTGGTGTAGTGGAGTCCGTAGCGGCCCAGGAGGAGATACAGCGTGTAGCCGCAGACTCCAGACAGGACCAGGCGAAGCAGATCCACGCGTGCGAGGCGGCTGTCTTCCCTGGTCACGCGCCGGTGGTAGCCCCACACACTCCAGCTCAGGGCGAACATCCCCAGAAAGCGCAAGGCGGTGAACGACAACACCTCGAAACTCGGCCAGGGCGGCCTTCCGGATCGGTGCGCTGACACCCCAGATAGTGACCACCAGCAGCGCGGTCATAGAGCCTTCTTGTTCGCTGAGGTCATCGCCGGTCGTCCGGCTTCTGAAGGGGTGAACATCCCTCGGCGCGAGGTGGTTGCAAGGCTCCGTGGCACAGTTGTATGGTGGGGGGAAAGACGGCCCGGCGCGCGGCGAGTCACCAGCAGGGTGTGGCGGTGAGGCCGGTGGTCGCGCGGGGACGAGGCACGGGGCGCAGCGTTGGCACCTGCCTCTATCGGGACAGGCCCACGACCTTCAGGATCATGGCGGACAGATTGTGAGCTCCTGGCGCTGGCCACGGAGTAGCATGTATTTTATTTTCATACTACGATGGATCGTGACAGATGGCCATTTCAGGGGGCAGACGGCGGGTGCCGAGGCCACCCATGGAGGGATGGGGTGGGTGGTCTTTGCCACCGGTTCACGCCGTAACTGCGCCAATAACGCCACAGTACTGGGTGTCCTGATCGTCTTTCTCGGTTCGCCAACTGAAGACGGGGGCTAGGGGCAGAGGCAGCTCTCGCCGTCACCAGCCTGGGACCGTGCTGGAAGCCCTTGTGATCCCGTTGACAGCTCAACTGACGGATCGGCGTGGCGTTCGCGTGCGGCTGGCGCTCAGCGGTGGGCTCATCGCCCTGGCGCCACTGCCTCGTGCGACCAGGCCATCACTGACCAAGTTGGCAGTGGCCTTCAACCTGGCCCGTCTAGCTGACCCAACCCTCGCCCAGACCTCTTGGTGGCCGACGATGGCCCAGGGGCGTCCGGCGATGTAAACGATGGGTCCATGTCCTGTGATCACCCTTATCATGGGGGAGAATGCCTATGGATACGCGCGGTGTGAAAGCCCTGGTGTTCGATGTCTTTGGGACCATCGTCGACTGGCGCGGCAGCGTCGTCGACCAGTTCTGCGTCTTTGTGGGGTGTCCACGGATCGTCTATACGGATGTGGACACATCATGTTGCAAAGCCATCGAAAAGAGTCAGTTGGCGCGTCTGGTAGCCTTGTCGCGAACGTGAGGTCCTGCGATAGGGTGGCATCCGCCACACGGTATGCACGATCTCGAGGGCCCAGAGCATCAGCTGGATCATGGGGAACGAGTGGTATGGCTGTCTCCCGTGCTCGGCCACCGTGGTGATCCGACGCCGCGTCGTGTCGTAGATACAGGGATAGGACACCAGCAGGTGCTCGGCGTGCTCGATCCGCAACGCCTCATCGTCGATCAGGACCGCGACCGGCTGCCCCCACAGGACCCGATCCACATAGAGCCCGAAGTTGTGGAGCCGAATCTGCCCCTGCTGCCGCACCCGGCGTGTCTGCTGGCGGAGGCGGAAGACCCGCCGGAGACGAGCTGATTCGACCGCGCGGCCTCAGGCGTTGCCCAGGATGACCTCGGGCGACAGATAATAGATCCGGCCTTCGGCATCTGTGCGTTTGTGCGCCCAATGCCGCCAAAACTGATAGTCCTGGACGAACTGCGCGTGCTGGCGGTAGACCGATTCCCGGTCGGTGCACCCGGCGACATAGGCGTCCAGCATCCGGCGGTGGATCGAGAAGCCGCCTTCGGCGAGGTTCTGCCAGGGATGCCCCCGCGCAATCGGCTCCCAGCGGATGTGAAGCGCCTGTAGACAGGGGCTCAGGGCGAGAAACACCCCGGCATTGTCGCTCACGACGGCGTCAGGCGCGCCCCATTGGGCGATCGCCTGGTGGCAGACCTGGACGACGCGGGAGAGGTTTTGGCGGTCGAAGTAGCCCGCTCCCACGAGGGCTCGACTGTACCCGTCGAATAGTAGGATACTGTAGAGCCAATGCCCCGCAATCTTGACCAGATACCACACATCGACGTACCAGACCTGATGGGGAGCCGTGGCGTGCTGGGGACGTTCGTCGGGATTGGATGGACGTTGGTGCGGTGGCGCCGGGGGATGGGCCTCTTTGTAGAGCGCCACCATCTGCCAGACGCTCGTGTGGCCGTACGGATACCCGCGGAAATCCAGGGCCATCTTCACGCGGTAGTGCCCCAGCAGCGGATTGTTGTCCAGGAGCCGGAAGCCCTCCATGATCACCTAGACCAGCACCCGAGTGCTGATCGACGTGTGCTCCCGCGGGCGTGTGCTCAACCCCAGAAGCCCCTCAGCCTTGAAGCAGCGCTGCCAGCTGTAGACCACATGGGGATCAATCGCCAGCAGGGCGGCCACGCGCCGGGGGCGGAAGCCGATTTCCAGCAATTCTATGATGCGCCAGCGGGCCTGCTCTTCGGTCGGGTGTTCCCGATACGTCCGAAAGCGGATCAGCAAGTGCTCGGGGCCCAAGGCCTGCTCCAAGCGTTGCGCATGGGCGGCGGGCTCGAAGGGCAGACCGAGCTGGTGGCCGGGGGGCCAGGGCGGCGAGGCGGTCTGTTGGGCCCGGTGGCGATGGCGCTGCAACGCCTCGGGGGAGAGGTGATGCCGGGTGAGCACGCGTTGGATCCCGCGGTGATCGACGGGATAATGGTAGCCGTCTCGAATGATCCGCGCCAATTCGCGAGCGGTGAAGGGATGGGCCAGGGTCAGACGCATGATGAGCTGCTGGATGTGCCGGGGCAGGAACACGTCCGCACCAGGCTTCCCCCGCGCATGCGGCAGGGTGTCCTGATCGATCAGGCCCAGGAGGCCATCACGCCGAAAGCGCCGCAGATCCCGCCACAACCGCCAATAGTTCATGCCGGTCTGTTGACTCTGCTGCCGCAGGGACCGCTCGCCTTTGAGAATCGGGCGAATGGCCTCATAACGGGCTAAGGCATCAGAATACCCAACGGTATCCTGGACAAAGAGAGGGAGTTGCAGCGCGGGGGCCGAGTCGCGGGGCATCGATTCCTCCTTCATCAGCAGGGATCCATTCAGGGACGGTCGGAGGAATCTATGTATACCCGATGTGCTCAGCCGTCAGAGGACTGCTCTCCTAAAATTTTGCGAGTTAACTCGTCCAAATCCGTGGAGGCGATTCGCGGACACTCCAGGGTTGTCCAAGCGGCTGTGGTCAACCCAAAGGGTTGCCCATCAGGCGCGCCAAGTCCACAGCTCATATGGCCATCGAGAGTCGCGTCGCTCCCACTGCGTTCATCACCTGCAGCACGCCTGCTCGACGAGACGGTGTGTTGGCGATGGGGCTCCCCGCCGGCCGAACAGAGTCCAGGCGGGACGGCCGCCATCTGACCAGCGTCGCCGTCTCCCTCTCCCTCCATCAACCGCTGCTCCATGAGCTCTTCGACTTTGAGTTTCAGCAAGCGCTCATCTCCCACAGGTGTGCGGTCCCTCCCCCTCCCGGGCAAGGGCTTCCCAGGCCTGCGCCTGTAAGGCCGCCAGGGCGTCTTCGGATCAGGCGGCGCGGCGCTCCGCGAGCCGGCGCCGTTGCTCCTGCATGGCTTTCTCCTGGCGGAGCTGTGCGGCGATCCGCGCGGCGGCCTCCCGTTGGGCCTCTGCCGCATGCTGTACGTCATCGCGCGCCTGTAAGGCCTGATGCATGATGGAGGGGATCGGCCCAAACGAGGTGACCCGCGGAATATGCTCGACGGCCCACTCTACGGCGCAGGCGAGGTCCTCGGGACGAAATCCTTCCGCCAGCAGCGTGTCCGCGACGGCGGCATCGCGGGCCAGCTTCCGCTCCAAGGCTTTGGCCCGAGGCGTTCGGCGAAGCGCTCGACCAGAGCCCGACCGTCCTCCTGCACCCCTTCTCCACCAGGGGGCTTGCCATGGTCGCGCTGCGGGGCGATGACCATGGGATCCTGCACCGTCCGCTTGTCCTGCCGCCCGCGGCGCTTCTGCCGGGAGCGGACCAGGGCGTTGTCCACGCCCCAGCAGGCGCTCTGCGCGCGCATCTGCATGGTGCGCGTCCGCCGCGCCGGAGCGAGCGGTAGCGTTTCCACCTAAGTTGCCAGGCCCCCGTCCACCGTTTGCCCCTGCCAGCGGAGACAGACAGCCGCGCACGTGGTCACCGCCTGATCTGGCCCATGCCGTGTGATGCGTGTCGGGAGGTCGGCGGGCATGAGCTTGAAGCGGCTCACCTCGAGCCCGCTGAGCACGTTGACCTAGACCGCGTCCTTCCGGATGTTCCCATCCTGGTCGGTGTCGACCGTCGAGCTCTCGAGGAAGTGGCCGTAGATCTTCTTCGTGCCGCTGCTGCCAGCCCTGCAGGATTTGGGTTTGCTGCGCCACTAAGGCTGAACTATGTTGCTGCTCGGCGTGTGCCTATGTCTGATGAAGGTGGGGAATCATTGTTGGCATCCGTAATAAGTGATTGAGTGGTTGCCAGACGACGGCATCGAGCCGACGGGACACACACGCTGAGAGGGGCATGGACGTAAGCGTGTACATGGCGAAGGCTCATGCCCTCGACGCTCATAATACAGATACATGTGTTTTTTCAGATACCCCGTAGAGGAAGAAAAAAAGTAGTAGTAGGGCTGTGGTAAGTGTGGGCAACGCGCAGCGTTGTCCAAGCCCTGTGGGTAAACGCGAAGCGTTTTCCACAGGGCGGCACTTTCCACAGCGAGAGCTTTATAGGTATGTAGGTAACGTGTCAGGGTTTTCATCAGGTAGTCTATCTATGGATGGGGAAGGTGGTTTGAGGATTCCATGGCAGGGGAAAATAGGGATAAATAAGGGAAAAGGATATTGGATTTTGAAACGTCGAAAATTTCTTTAAAAATGGAAGCTTACAAAAAAACCGTTGCACCGTCCGCCTATATGTTCGGCGTCTGTTGCACCGTCCGCCTATATGTCCTCTCTTGTTCTACACCGTCCGCCTATATGTCCTGCACCGTCCGCCTATATGTCCTGTCGCGCATTGCATCGTCTACCTATATGTTTGGCCGATATCCCAGGACATAAAAATCGACAAAATTTGGGACGAAATGCCTCATTGCACCGTCCGCCTATATGGTCATGCACGCTGCACCTATATGTTTTGGATGGGAAAGGCAAGAGAGGGGGAGGAACTCCAGTAGCCTATTGCACCGTCTACCTCTATGTTTTTACGTCCTCGGTTTCAGAATCATACGGTGGTCCCGCTGCCGGGCGTTTGCAGCCATGACCTCGGAAACAAACTGGGGATGGGCGGTCAGAATGTACAGCACGTCGATGACCTCCCGGCCGCGGCGCTCTTCCTCGCAGGATATGCTGAGAAAAACATTACGCTTTTCCAGCGCACTGAGTGCCGTGTCGATGGCTTTCCGGTTGGCGCTGGGACGAGAGTGGTGCAACAGGCCGCTGTCGCGTTCAATCGTGGAAAATTTAATCTTATAAGGCTGCATGAGGCCGGCATTGGTATACTGGTGGGACAGCCGCTTGTGAAGCCAACGGGACAACGGCGTGGGCAGACTCATCAGGGTAGCATAGTTGAATTGCCGATAGGTCAGCTCGTTGATGCTCCGGCTCACCAGCGCGGGCAGGCGGGCGCACCACGTGGCTTTGGGGTCCTGCAGGTAGTTGGTGCGTGTCACCCGGGTCAGACTGCTTAGAATGGGATCGGTATAGATCAGCTGCTTTGACGGCGAGAGGAACTCCACCTCGAGGACGGCCTTTGCCATGATTTCAAGCGAGCGCTTGATTTCATCGATGCTGCGCGTCTTCCCCCGCGTTTTCAGCTCTTTCTGGATCATGTAAAGGGTAAAACGCACCCAGCTTTCATTTCCGGCGACCGAATGCACGCCGTATTGCTGATCGGAAAAGATTTTTTTCAGGACCTCCTCGATCAGTTCCTCGTCGGTGCTCGGGTAGAAGTCAACGAACTGGCCTGGCTCGACCTCGATAGCGGCTGGTTGCACCTTGAGCCTGCATGTGATGGCCGGCGTGTCGCGGTGCGAGGGCCGGTATTCAAATTCCTGTGAATGAACGGGCAAACGTCCTTTACCGTCCCGGCGGACGTTCTGCAGGCGCGGGGAGACAGCGTATTTCGGGATAGCGTCCCACAGCTCGATGGTATTAGAAAGGGCGCATTTGTTTTTGCCGAAAAACGTGGTGAACAGATCGTACTGCATGTTTTTCTCTGCTCTTAGAGGCGGCCACCTGCGCGGCTCGGGAAGGTCGGAACCCATAGGAATAGATACCCCCCTACTCTTCGTGAACTGGGACCAATGCTGCGCTTCCGTATCTGCTGAGGGTGGTAACGTGATAGAATACGCCCTGTTACCATGGTGAATCACGATCACAGGACAGGTCCGGATGGTGGCTGTCGATGCCGGGCGGCACGGTTCCGCAAGGATCCATCAATCGCGCCCACTCTGGATTGAAAGACCATGGTTCGACGTCGATCAGCCTGAGTCAGCCGCCGGTTCTCCAGGCCGGCATCCTCCTGTATGAAGGTCTGATCTCCCTCTCCCTCTGTCGCGGTTTATCACGGCTGAAGCCATATTCTTCATGAAGCATGAATGCATGAATAGCGCAAAGTACGTATTGCGCTATTCATGCATTGAACAGATGACATCGACATCCTGAAGCTGCGGGCATTTATCCTCGCACTTTTCGACATGAGAGGAGAGCTGCGAGAAGGCCGGCAAGGGATGTTCAGGTCCTTGGCCATGGATTGGAGACCGCGGGTAATTTCCGAAGTTTCAAGCGCACGGTTCTGATGGGCGTGGAGGGAGTCGTCAGTCACACGCAGCCATAGCAGATCGCCGATGATCCGCAAGCCGATACCGTACTGGCGCATCATACGCCGGGCCCGGATATGGACTGCGCTGTACGTGAGCTGGACGCTTTCAGGGTGCTGCGCAGCGCCTCGTACCATGTTTGCACACAGCCCCCTGTGCCTACGGTCCTGGCGAACCGAAGACGCGCCATTCGGTCTATTCAATGGTATCCGCGGCGCCGTGCTCATGCTCCAGCTGGAAGTCATAGGCATCACGCAAAGCCTCGGCGCGGCGCGATTAAGTCGCCGCGCATAGAACGGAAATGCGATCTGCCAGATGTTACCGTCCCTAGTGGGGCTATAGCTGGGAAGACATGTCTGGGGTTGGTCGATCACATGTATGCCACGCGCAATCCTACGAAGGCTGGATGCGAGTGGGCATGGCACATCCCTTGGCCACTCAATCTCGCGGTCATCACCGCATGATCTCCGCAAGTTCACCTGCATGCTTCGCGCAATTTATACTTTGCGCTATTCATGCTTTGGAATCGAGATAGGCTTTCCACATCTTGCGAAACAGCGAGACCTTCGCCCCATGCGCCATCCCGAATTCCTCATAGGCCCGCTGATGAAATGCCTCGACTTCGGACGCCGGCAGACGGAACTGCAAGGGTCGGAGCACTTCTTTCACCGGCTTCGAGACCGGTGCGCGGTTGTCAAACCCCCTCGCCTGGGCGATTTTCTCGACATCCCCCTCTTGCGGCCGGGTCTTTTCCCAACCGGAGGTTTTCGGCCCGAACGCCGCGAGTTCCCCTAACAGGTCATCCTCCTCACTGAACGGATCATGGCGGTTCTGATCATCCATCTTACGCTTCTCCCACAGCTTGCTTCTGAGCCTGTCCAAGCGATTTCAAGCGCGTAATCACTTCACGGGCAAATGCCCTGGCGTTCGTCTTCGCTTTGTCGATGCCGCTGACTTCCGCAGGGTTCAGATGATCGAGCGTGGTGTTAAAGCTGAACATGGCCTTGAACGCCTCGCGTTCGATGATCCGCGTGTCGAATACTTCGATGCCATGCTCTGCCAGCTGCCGTTCGGCCGTCGCCATGCCACGCGAACGAATGGCGGCATTGACGCGCGTAAATAACACGGCATGCGGAATGGTGCGCCTGATATGGCGCTCCTGATCCTTGATCAGCCTGATGGCCCTGGCGGCATTATCCTGATCCAGTGGGGAACCCTGCGAAGGCACGATGACAAAATCCGACGCGGACATAGCGTGCGCGGCCCGCAGATCGGCCACGCCTTCGGTGTCGACAATGACGAACGCCGCTTTCCTTTCGGCGTCCTCGATCAGGTCAAAGATCGAATCCTCTCGGCCGGCCTGGATGATTTCAAGATTGCTGGCCCCCTTGCCCCGGCTGGCCCATTTGGCGATGGGGGCGTTGGGATCGGCGTCGATCACGATCACCGATGCGCCTTTCGCCAGCTCAGCCGCAAGAATGAGGGCCGATGTCGATTTCCCCGCACCCCCTTTGGGCTGAATGAATGCAATGGTCGGCATACATGCCCCCTCTCCTTCTGAGCCATATGAATAGCGCAAATGATGAATAGCGCCAAGCATGATTTGCTGGAAGCAGCATAGAATGAATTGCGCGATTCATGCAATAAAATTTTCATCCCTCCATAAGCCTGTTGCGAATGCCCTCGCCCTGCGCTCCGACATCGCCTTTCCCCGCCCCGGTTGAGCATAGCGGAGTCGGCTTGCATACCAGGTTGTCCCTCCAGAGCATAGTATGCTCGATGAGCACTACACACACGGCCGCCACCCGTTTACCAAGCACAGCGCAGGCCTCGATCCAGAGGGAATGGCTAATGCGCAGGTCAGCCGTCAGGTCGTCAGCGGCTTTGACACAGTCACCTGTCAGCACAGACTTTGGCATCCCCGCGGTGATGTCCTGTCAACAGGAACTATTCATAGAGGGTCCTGATTACTCGTTGCGTATGGTTCCTCGTTTTCGGTAGCGCGGGCGAACGGAGCAGTCCTTGGGGGGGCGGTTCGCCCGCGCTACCGCTGACGCCATTATCAAGGTGTAGGATGAGGGCGCCTTCATGCTCCCTCTTGGCTAGTGCAAGCTACGGATTGCTGTCAGGTATGGTGTAGCATGACTTGGCAAGCTTTGGCGCGGTATGGTCCGGCCTGGCAGGCAAGATGATCATCGGGGCTGAGAAGGATGCTCACTGGCACCTACCTATCAATCGGCGTTACCGGCAGCGCCGACGAATAGGCTTTGGGGTCGAGCGCCGACGCGGACGTACGCGCACCGGCTTCGGCCCTGGCTTCCGCCCAACACGGGTCGGGCGGCACTTGATCCGTGCCATAGGAACGTCTCACCTCCTTTCCGGGGGTGCTGGCCCCCGTGGTCAAGGCCTGGCATTTCCCCGGCAGGTGAACGCTTGGCCGATCAAGCCGGTGAGCATCCTCCCAGGATGCGAGGATGGCAAGGAGGATACTCACTCCTCCAGTTCCGCTACGTGAAGCCCGGCCAAGATCATCTTGTTATAGATGGGCACGAGATCTTGACCGATCGGGAGGACTTTCTCATAGACATGCCCCTGTGTGACATGCTCCTTGACGAAGGAAATCCTGGCAGCCACTTCGGGCTTGGCATGGCGTAGCACTTCCAGGCCAGATGTGCGTTTTTTCGCCGGCCAATTGCACTCTTTAGCCCATTGCTTCCACCATTCTGGGTTAGCCCCAGAAAGATCACGCGTCACTCGCGCATTTTCATAGGCCACCCGTCGCTCTCCACCCTCATCGATCCACTTGGCATTCGCGTCTTTGGAAATATCGACTTGGATCGGGCGGACGAGCATGTCGGAGAGGCGCCGTGGCTTGCTATGCCAGTGTTTATCAAGAATTTCGGCGCATCTTTCTTGATAGGCTAAGAGCGTCTCACGAACTTCGGGCTTGACCCGCTCAGGACTGACCCCAGCGAGCCACATCCGGAGGTATTTCACCTCAAGCCCTAAGACTTCCCGCTCCCCTTGATCAGTGGTGATAACACCACGATTTAAGTGCCGAGAAAAAAAGGCACTGTCATTGAGCTTCTTCCGCTGGGTACTCCAATCTACCCCAAGAAATTCGCAGCGCCCCCGGCAGTCCACATACACCTTGCCCGTGCGATTATCTCGCCAGGTTGTCACCTGATCGCCCATGATCTCCAGCTTCTGCACTTCGACGGATGGCTTCTGCATAAGCTCTCCCTATGGATCCCCTCCGTTCCCGCCGTGTGGGATGGTCCTTAGGCGGCGCCGGTAAGGATTACAGTCTTAATGTCCTAACATGCTGAGCCATCCGTCAGCACTTGCTCATGTGCAAACTTCAGCCGGATCGATGGCGATAGGCTCATGCGGCCTTTGTGTTCGTCTGATCAGTTTCACACGGGTCTCAAGCCAACGTGCGGCCCCCTGAATAATGTCTGCGTCTGAGGCCGCAGCCATATCCTGGATCACTTCTTTCTGCCGTTTACCGGCACACTGATCTATTTGTTCCCGATCCTCCTGCCAGAGGTGGGGCAGGTGTTCAGCGAGATCCTTCATATGTCTGGTGGCGTAAATATAGCGCAGCAGCCGATCCGCTGAGGGACTAATTGTCGCTGCATTGGTTTCCCACCGAGACACCGTGACCTTATGCACACCCATAATGCTTGCCAGTTCGCTAGCTTTCAGTCGCATCTCCTTCCGAAGAAACCGGAACTCTTCCCCCGTCAGCACACTCGGTTTTGCCAATAGCGCTCTGGCAATCCGCCCATGCAGCTTTATAATTCGGGGGATGACGGGGAACTGTTCGCCACACTTCTGGCACTGGTGAACCGTAATCCCCTTCAGGATGACATTGTTCAGGCCGCTTTCGGTGTAGTGGTAATCCTCCTTCTTGCTCGTCACCATATCCGGGCTTCCACACTGCGGGCATTGCATGGCCCATCCTCCACTCATCTCACTTGTTATCGGCTTTCCCCTCCACTGCTCATGGGACGGGCTTAAAAGCCCGTAACTAAGGTGAGCATCTGTTGGCCGTGGTCAATCGCCACGCGAATCGTAAGCGATTCGCCTTCAATATCAACGCCTTCGACATCGTATTCCCAATTCTGGTGCTCGGGACTCCACCGAGGAGGTCATTTGACCTGGCCACACTCGAGGACATTGAAGACGTCCGACATCACAAAGTCCCGTTCGCGCATCCGTTGTTTGATATGCTGACTTGGAATAAGGTTTCCCTCTTCGACAATACACTGAATCACAGCCATAACAGCTTGGGGTGACAGCGGCTGGCTCTGATCATCTGCGCCCATCTGCTGCTTCTGCCTCCATAATCCCTCCTCCGTTTACGCAATTTGTTTCACTGTTCCATATCGACCACAACGCCAAAAAGTTAACGAAATGCTAACATAGGAAAAGCTCCATGTCAATCCCCGAGATCCTTCTGTCAATTACCGGTCGCGAGTGGGTGCAAAAGGCATGGGTTTTATCATGGACATGATAACCGCCTGACGGCGGGGGTTCTGCTGCTCAACACATAGTCATGAATTCATGTCTCGATGAATTCATGAATACATGAACATCTACTAGGAAGAGAGTAGGGGTAGAGACAAGGGCACTCCTGGGCAAGGATAGGGGCTCAGGCTCATGGGAAAGATCCAAGGCTGCAAACATTGAAGCTTGCAGAGCAAATGACCGTGAGCCGCGATTTTTCTTGACGCCTGGTGGGCTGTCGGCCATATTCACGACATCGTGAAGTACTCTCTTCATGGTTTACTGAACTCATCTTTTCATGTCTTCATGAATGCGTGAGTGTGGAGCGCATGACCCGGTCCCCCAACGTGTCGTCGCGATGGTGAACAATAAAGGCGGCGTTGGCAAAACGACGTGTACCCTGAACATCGCCGCCGGGCTGGCCCGAAAGAACCGCAAGGTCCTCATTGTCGATGCCGATCCCCAGGCCAACGCCGGCCTCGTGCTGCTCGGCGCGAAACTCTTCGACCTCCCTCACTCTCTCTATGACGTTCTCCTCGAGCCCGACCGGCACGTCGGCGAGATCATCATTCCGACGCCATCAAAGGCCTCGACCTCGCCCCCTCGCAGACCAGCCTCGCCAATGCCGAGTTGAACCTCGCGTCGGTTCGCGGGCGAGAGCGGATGCTGCGCCGGAGCATGGCCGACAGCTTGGAAGGCTATCACTACATCCTGATCGACTGTCCTCCCAGTTTAGGGCTTCTGACGATCAACGCGCTGCTCGCCGCCAGTGAGGTGTACATCCCCATCGCCATGACCTATCTCGCGCTCGAGGGGGTCGGCCAGGTGATGGATGCCATCGAGGCGGTGAAGCGCGACCTCGATCATCCGCGCCTGACCATCACCGGGGTCATCCCCACCTTTTTCGACGGGCGGACACGGCTCTCCAAGCAGATCCTCCAGAACGTACGTGACTACTTCGGCGAGGTGGTGTTCGCCACCCCCATTCGCAAGAACGTCAAGCTGGATGAGGCCCAGTCGCATCACCAGTCCATCTTCGATTACGACCCCCGATCCGCGGGGGCCTTGGAATACGAAAGCCTGGTTGAGGAGGTAATCCAGCGTGAATCCACAAGCTCTCGGCGAGAACCCGCTCGCCAGACGCCGGGATAGCGTCTTCCGCAAGACCGATGACGCGCCACAGCCGGACCCGGTGCGCGAGGATACCCCCGCCCCGGTTTATGCAAAGGGGACATTCACCCGGCCCCAGGACACATGATCCCGTCCCGACAGGGGACATGGACCGGATCGAGGGCAGCCACGGCCAGGCCCACCTCCCCGTTCAGCGGCCACTCCCACAGCCCTCGGTCAAGGAGGGCCCGCCGCTACGCCTCCACCGGCTGCAGCAGCTGAATCCGCCCACGCTGGTGCAATATCGCGGTGTCCCACAACGTGATCGCGGAGACCCCGAGATCAGCGGCGGGCAGCGGCAGCGCATCGGCATCGCCCGCGCCTTGGCGTTGCCCCCTCACTTCATCGTCCTGGACAAGCTCGTGTCGGCCCTGGATGGGTCGATCCAGGCCCAGGTGTTTACCCTCCTCCAGGAGTTGCAGGCGCGCTTTCAGTTGACCTACCTGTTCATCTCGCACGATTTGAACGTGGCGAATACCTCAGCGATCGCGTCATAGTGATGTACCTCGGCGAGCTGGCCGTGGCCGACGCACTCTACCGCCAACCCCTCCATCCGTACATGCAGGCGCTCCTGGCGGCCAATCCGCTACTCAGCCCTGCAGAAAGGCCTGCTGAACGCCTCGTCCTGCGGGGGGAAATTCCGAGTCCGCTGGCGGTGCCCTCCGGCTGCCGCTTTCGCACCCGCTGTTCCCTCGCCATGCCCTGCTGCGCTGAGGTCAAGCCGCCGTGACGGGAAGCGGCGCCGGGACATGGCGTGGTCTGCCACGCCTTTGTCTGACGCCAGTGGCGGTGGCCAGGCCCACGGGTGCATGTTTGCAGGCGGCGTTCCCGATCTGCGGGGTTCGCACGCTCACCGTAGCCCACCGAAAATCCGCGGCCTAGCAACTCGACGCTGGATATGGATTGGCTCCAGGGATGGCGACAGGATGACCACCCTGAAGTCCCACGATCAGCCTAATTACAGCATACATTCAGCTTATCTGCATATCTTTGTTCTTGACTCATCAGGATTTAGAGGCTAATCTGCAGCTATCCACTAGGTAGAGTTCCCTCAAAGGAGGAGGGTATGGCTGGCAAGATCATCTCGCTGGTCAACAACAAGGGAGGTGTCGGGAAGACTACCGCTGCCGTCAACCTGGCGCACGCACTCACCCGCCGGGAACAACGGGTCCTCGTCATCGACGTGGACTCGCAGTGCAACGCCACGAGTCTGCTGCTCCCCAAAGATCCAGGCAGTAATACCCTGTATGAGGTGTTCAGTGAGGCAGCCCTGGATGTGGGACAATGCATCTACCCCACGGAGTACGAACGACTGTTCTGCCTTCCCAACACCAATGACACGAGCGCGCTCGAGCCACCGCTGCTCAAATCGCTGCCCGACAGCTTTAAAATTCTCCGCCACCGCGTGCGGGCCTATGCCCAGCAGCACTACGACTTCACCCTCATCGATTGCCCGCCCAATATGGGATTCTTTGTCGTGAGCGCCCTGCACGCCTCGGATTTTGTCATCGTACCCATTTGGGCGGGATCGGCCTTTTCCATCGAGGGGTTGCTCAAAGCCGTCGACCTCATCAATGACATCCGCGACAACGGGAACCCGGACCTCAGGTTTCTGCGCCTGCTCATCAACCAAGTCGATCGGCGGACCGCGATGACCAAAGTCACGATCGATCAGCTGAAAAAGCATTTTGCCCACGATCAGGTGTTCGACACCATGATCCCGGTGAATGCCGCCTTCCAGCGCGCGGAGAACGAGCGCAAAACCATCATTCGCTATGACCCGACGACCCTCGGGGCCAAGGCCTATCGCGCCCTGGCGAAGGAACTCCTGGAGCTCGCGTCCCTGCCCAGCAACGCGGCACCGTAAACCTGCAGAAAGGGGTGCGCTCATGCCCGAAAACAAGCTCGAGGCCGAGCGTGAGGAGGAAAAACCCCAGCGCAAGCGACGCCTGACCCTGATGGAAAGCTATGGCGCGTTCAGCGATGATCGGCTGCGGGAAGTCACCGCCAAGATCCGCGACCTCACCTCGCCAAAGCCCCCTGAAGATCTCCCCTCAGATCTCCGACCAGACCCATTAGGTGAACCAATCGGCGAATCAACCGGTGATCAAATCGGTGAGTCAATCGGTACACCGATTCAAACAGTGATTGAACCACCGATTTATTCACCGAATGTCACACCGATTCGATCACCTCATGAAAGATCCCATGAGTCACCGCTTGGAAGGGCTGAATCTTCATCTTTTCGCTCACGTAATCGTTCACCTAGTGTATCATCCTATGAATCACCGGATGAATCACCTGATGAATTATCGGCAGGATCGAAGACACGCGCAGCCGTCCTGCTGACCGAAAACCAGGCGATCCTCTATTTTTGCCTGCAGAAAATCAAGGGCGTCGTCACGAGTTTGAGCCGAATCGGACGAGAATGTCGGATCTCCGAACACACCCTCAAGAGTTGTCTCACAAAGCTCCGCCAGGAAGGATTGATCCTCTACGGTGGCCGGCGAAACTGCGGCGGGAGAATCGGTTTTACCGCGAAGACCGTCGAGCGCAGGATCATTCTGAGGGGCGACCGGGCAAGGCTCTCAAGGAGGCTCCAGCAGATCAATTACCAGGCCCTGTCCTTTACCGAAGTCCTTGATGACGTTCTGGACACCGGGGATGAGGTCCAGAGATTAGATCACCCAATGAATCCCCTGATGGATGACCGATTGAACCATCCGATGAATAGCCCAATGAATCACCTGGTGGATCATCCGAAGGTTAGCTCACTACGTAGTAGTATTGATATGAAAGAACAACTACTACAGGGATTGCTCCTTGAAGATGCTTTTCAAGACTTAAACCCCCGCTCACTCATCCCCTTCCTTGATCAATTCAACTCCACCGACGAACTGCAAAACTTCCTCGACATGGCCAACGCCTGCATCGCGGCTTCGAAGGACGGCCATGGCAAACCGATCCAGAATCCCACTGGCTTTCTGATCGCATGCCTTCGCGTCGGCTACATTAATCCGCCGGAGGGCTATAAAAGCCGCAAAGTACGGGCACAGGAAATCAGGAATCAACAGCTTGAAGAAGAACTGGCGACACTCCGGCAACTCAAAGAACGAGAGAAGCAACTCAGATTTGAGCTGTTCCAGGCCACGCTCACCGATGAAGACCAAGAACGTCTCGTACAAGAAGCGCAGCGCAAGGTGAATCCCGATCTTGGGCTCAGTGCAACGCGTCAGATGGAAGTGTACAAAGAAGAGATTCTCAGGCAGTGGTTTGAGCAGCGCGAAAAGTTATAGCCTGACGTCGACAGCTGGATCGTCCCAGCGCCTTGTCAACGAGTGGCAAGCCAAGCAGCATCCCCGACAGGTCCAGGAAAAACAGGCCCGCGCGGCAGCGCAGCAGCATGCTGAGCAGGAGTGCATGGACGAGGACCGCCAAGAGATCGAGGAGGCGAAAGCCCTGCTGCCGCCGGACGCACTCGAGTGACAAGACCACGAGGCCACACGCCTTGGTGAGCCATAGAGCCACGGCTCGAAGTTCGGAAAGGATCTGATGATCTGGGTCAACGCCAATGCGCTGGTGAAGCGGCGGTATCTGTCGTAGACGCTTTGCCAGCATGAGTCTCATGGTATCAAGGTGACCCTGTTTTCACGCAGGTCAAGAATGTTTAGTTCGCTATTAATCCTCGTCGTATTGTTCGCAGCCTCCTGCCTGCCTGTTCGTTGTGCTCGGCGCTGTAGGGCCGTGTCTCGTGTGCCGCCTGCACCCCAAGGCAGGCATTCTGGTCCTACACAACGTATGGCCGGCGCTAAGGAGCGGATGGCCATCGTCGGTGATCGCGGGTAGGGGCCACCGGTCTCGGATGGCCCTGGAGATCAGGAGGTGCCCGTGAACACCGTGAGTAGCAGGGAGCACTCGTGATGGTGTCGGGATTCCAGTTTCCGGCCCAGGACTGGCGCGCGGACATCTACGCCGCTCTCAAACGTCAGCACATTATCCAGGTCGGCTATGTGCCCGACGCTGGACACGCCACCTTGATCCAGGCACTGCACGCTGATCCTGCGATGAAGGTGACCGTGCTCACCACCGAGGAAGAGAGCGTTGCCCTACTCGCCGGCGCGGATCTGGGCGGCGAACGTGGCGTGCTACTGATGCAGTCTTCCGGTGTGGGCAACTGCGTCAACATGTTCGCGCTGCTGCGCAGCTGCGGGTTCCCCTTCATCACCCTCGTGACCATGCGGGGCGAGTGGGCGGAATTCAATCCCTGGCAGGTGCCGATGGGCCAAAGCACGCCGCAGACGTTGGAGCGCGCCGGCTTCGTGGTATACCGCGTCGAACATGCGGCCGAGGCCGGGGCGGTGACTGAGGCGGCGATACGCCTTGCCTACGACAGTGCGCAGCCAGTGGCCGTGCTGCTGTCGCAACGCCTGATCGGCGCCAAGGCCTTCTGACCCGCCGCACCCCCAGACAAGGACATGCCATGTTGCTACGAAGAGATGCGGTCGTGATACTGCTCGCCGATCGCCCCCCAGATCTACTCACGATCGCTGGCCTCGGCTCCGCCACGTACGACCTCGCCGCCGGCGACGACGCCCGCAACTTTTATCTCTGGGGCGCTATGGGCGGGGCGCTGGCCCTGGGGTTGGGCCTGGCGCGCGCCCAGCCATCTAAGCGGGTCCTGGTGCTCACCGGGGATGGCGAGCTACTCATGGGGCTGGCCAGCCTGGCGACGGTGGGCGTGCAGGCGGTACAGAATCTCGCGGTCGCCGTGCTCGACAATGAAGTCTACGGGGAGACAGGCGGCCAGGCCAGCCATACGGCCCACGGCATCGAGCTCGCCGCTGTGGCACGCGCCTGTCGGTTCCGCGAGGCCGTGACGGTGCGCACGCCAGAAGCACTGGGTGGCCTGCGCGACCTTCTCCTGCACGCGCCCGGGCCGGTATTGGGTGTCATCAAGACGGCGGCCTCCGAGGTGCCGCGGGTGCTGCCTGAGCGCGACGGCCATGTCCTGCGGAGGCGCTTCCGCCGGGCCGTCCTGGGAGAACGTGGGTAAACCCTGCGGCCGGCCACCGTGCCGACGCGGCGTGGGATGTGTCGAACAGCGCAGACAGGGATGAGCTCCCTCGTTCCTTCCAGAGAAAGTCCGGTCTGACGGGCTATGAGTCGTTACCGTCAGCTCACTGCCAGCGGGGTGAACCGCGTTGACGTGTGGCCAGTGATCAAGCACCGCGTTCAGAATGCGGGTTTGAGAGGAGCGATAACCGGGAGAGCAGGATATTGCGATCGCACCCAAGAGGAGAGGGGTCTATGCGTGGCGCGGTCTTTACCGGCGATCGAGGCGCTGAGATCCGCAAGTTTCCTGACCCCCATGCGGGATTGGGTGAGGCAATGGTGAAGATTCGGGCCTCGGGACTCTGTGGGACCGATCTGCACCGCTACCGTGCGGCCGAGCCCACTGCAATGATCACCGGTCATGAGCCCTGTGGCATCATCGTCGAGCTGGGACCGGGTTCGCCGGATGGGTTCGCCGTCGGCGATCGGGTGATGGTGCACCACTACCGGGGGTGTGGCGTGTGCGAACTCTGTGCCATGGGCTACGAGCAGCTCTGTCCACGCGGCCACGTCACCGATGGCGGGGGCACCGGGCATGGCGCCAATGCCGACTATATGCTGGTGCCGTCGCGGACGCTGGTGCACCTGCCCGCTGCCCTCTCGTTCGAAGCTGGGGCAGCGATCGCCTGTGGGACGGGAACGGCGTGGAACGGCTTAAAGAAGATGCAGGTGTCGGGCCGCGACGTGGTGGCGGTGTTCGGGCAGGGGCCGGTCGACCTGAGCGGGACCCTATCGGCGAAGGCCATGGGGGCCCGGGTCATCGCTCTCGATATCGTTCGAGAACGCTTGGTCCTGGCTCGCGAGTTGGGGGCCGATCACGTCATTAACAGTCGTGAGGTCGACGCGGTAATGGCCATGCAGGAGGTGACCGGCGGGGCGGGTGTCTCGGCGGTGTTAGAGACCTCAGGGCATCCATAGGCCCGCACGCAGGCGCTGCAATGCCTCCGTCCCTTTGGGCGCTGCTGCTACGTTGGCATCGGTGGTGCTGCCTCTATTGATTTCAACCGCGATGTCATCTTCAAGGTGGCCACTCTCTATGGCTCGTGGACCTTCAGCAAGGCGGAACTCCTGGAGATTGCGCGGTTTATGGTCGACGCCAAGGTGCCGGTGGACCGGTTGATCACGCATCGGTACCGACTCGACCAAGCGGTGGAGGCCTTTCGCACCTTCGATCGCGCCACCACGGGGAAATGCGTGTTGGTCGTGGAGGAGGTTGAGGTGGTGATCGCGGTCAAGCCCGAGCGGTGCCGCCGCTGCCAGCACCGGCTGGAGGGCAAGGATGCCCAGCCCGAGCGGCATCAGGTGACGGAGATCCCACCGATCAAACCGGTGGTGACGGAGTACCAATTGCATCAGTTGTGCTGTCCCAGCTGTGGTGAGCTGACCCGAGCTGAGCCGCCTGCGGGCGTGCCCAGGGGTGGCTTTGGCCCGCGCGTGCAGGCGATCACCGCGCTGTGCACGGGGGCGTATCATTTGTCGAAACGCACGACACAGCAAGTCATGGCTGACCTGTTTGGCCTGCCGCTCAGTGTCGGGACGATGGTTAACCTGGAGCAGGCCACCGTGCAAGCGGTGGCCGAGCCGGTGGCGGCAGCCCGGGCCTATGTGCAACAGCAGCCGACGGCGTACCTGGACGAAACTGGGTGGCGAGAAGGGCAACGGCGGGCCTGGCTGTGGACGGCCGTCACGGCCTGGGTCACCGTGTTTGTGGTGCGGCTGTCGCGCCGTGGCAAGGTGGCGCAGGAGCTTGTGGGTGAGCGCTTCTGGGGCTATCTGGTCACCGATCGCTGGAGCGCCTACACGTGGTACCCCACCTGGCGGCGGCAGGTCTGTTGGGCGCATCTGCTGCGCGATATCGAGGCCATGATCGAACGCGGGGGCCAGTCCCAAGTGATTGGGGAAGCCTTGCGGGGACAGGCCCGCCAGATGTTCCCGTGGTGGCATCGGGTCCGTGACGGGACGCTGGCCCACACGACCTTTGCCCGCTATATGTGGCCGCTGCGGCGGGAGGTGGAGCGGTGGCTGGAAGCGGGGCAAACGTGGGGCGTCCCGAAAACCGAGGGGATGTGCCGGGAGATCCTCAAAGTGCGTCAGGTGTTGTGGACCGTTGTCCGGCATGAAGGAGTAGAGCCCACGAGTAATGCCGCCGAGCGCGCGATCCGTCCGGGAGTCCTCTGGCGCAAAGGGAGCTTTGGCACCCAGAGTGCCGACGGGTCCCGCTTTGTCGAAGCGATGATGACCGTGGTGGCGACGCTCAAACAGCAACACCGTCACGTCCTCGACGATCTGACAGCTGCATGCGAGGCCGCGCTCCGCGGGGAAGGTGCCCCTTCTCTGCTTCCCACGCCTGCTCAACTCGCCCCGTGCATGCGCCCTGCCGCATAGCTTGATCACGTAGGTGAACGCTTACAAAAAATGAAGCGCAATGGGGGAGGTGAGGAGTCCGGTGAGCGACCACACACCCGAGAGCCTGTTGCCGCGTAGAGAGCCTGAGAACCTTTCCACGCAGGCGGCGCGCTGAGGGCGCCAATGCCAACTATCTCGTGATCGATGGTCAGGATACAGCACGTTTGCTGTATGCCTACGACAAGTTGCCAAAGTGAGAAGCCGGCTAACCTCGCGATGGACCGGACCGCCCAACAGCATCGCTGTTGGGTACCCTCCGCACTTCGCGCCTCGGCGGCCGTTCATCACGAACGTTAGATGACATACCGAAGATAGCACGATGGGACGGATCATCGGGTTCGTGGATTTCCCTCAGGCATGGGAGGGTCCCGCGGTTCTGGAATTCACCCTGGTTAGTCTGCACACCAAGACAGCGCGCTACCAATCGGAACTGGAGCAGCGCACCTTCGATCTCTATGCCCCCCTGTTCATACTGCCTAACCCCGGCACGCCTCCACAACATCTCTTGGTGGCGCTAGGTAAAGCCCCCGGCACACTCCGAACCATCAGCTTCCTTGGAGAAGCCAAGCCTCTGAGAATAGCCCCACATATAGGTGAGTTCGAGCTCGATAGGGAGATGGCGAACTCGAAGAGGTATTGTCTTCTTCATGAGGGCCAGAAGTACTATCTCTACATCCCGAACGAGGTATTCGCGAAGGATGATCCGCCAGCCCGGGTGTTTCTTCAGGTAGCCGTGCCTGGTGAACAGCCGAGCTAGGGAAGAGGCAGGGTGTCATCTAACAAGCGGCTGGAGCGGACCGGCAGGAGCCGGCCGCTCAGCCGCCCGGCATGTGTGCCGTGCATGCGGTCATGCTTGGGGGTGAAAGTCCCCCGTCCAGGTGTCCGTGGAGCCGAAGGACAAGGGAAACGCAAGGGCGTCACCGCGAGGTGGGGTCTGAAGGAAGCGTGGAACGAACGTGCGGGGCGAGGGACACGAACCGGATACGAGGTGTGCTACAGCCGGGGCGAGCTGGCACGCCACAGCAACGCCCTCCATCCACAAGTGGGCTGTGCTTTATAAAGCCGGCGTCTATGCACGGACGGTATGACAGCTTACCGCGGGAGATCTGTGAGGTGTCCTGCGAAGGACTGAGGGTGGAGCCATCCTCCCTGACCACCTCACAGAAGTCAGCAGAGGGCATCGTAGGCCCGTCGCAGGCGAGGCTCGTGAGGCACCCCAGGGCCGAAAGGCGGGGTAACGGATAGGCCAAGCCGCAACGCGGGTGGGCCGAAGGCCTGAACGGTGGACAGGAGTCGTCGCCTGAGGTGGAGCGGCGAGATGGCATCCGGCGAGGGGTCGGGCATTGTTCGGCCTCTGGGATGAACTGGCTGCTGGCACTCCGGACGTCGATGCTCTGGTTAGGGTGATGGCTTACTCTGACTCCATCCGCCACACCACCGGATACGTGACCCGTATGTCCGGTGGTGTGGGAGGGGGAAGGCCGTGAGGCCCCTCCCTATCCTGATTTGGTTCGAACCGCGCTGGCGAGAGTCCAACCGAGGGGGGCGTCATGAAAACTGCGCTTCTTGCCGTTGCGGTGGTCGCGATCACTGCCGCTATCGTTGGCCCGGCGGAGGCCGGGTGCAGGTGGGAGTGGCTCTGCGATCAGTGTGGTAGGTGTGCCCAGAAGCCGATCTGTGACTCTACGCTCGACATCGTTCCGCCGCGGCCGCCTTCGATCGCTCCGATCGTTCCACCGAGCATCCAGCCGATTCCGAGGCCGACGATTCCGCCAATCGGTACGCAGCAGTGCCGACAGGTTCGTCGATGCGATTCGTGGGGCAACTGCGTTTGGGACACCGTCTGCTACTGATCGGTCAGTTCGGCGAGACTCGGCGGACACAGAAAAGGAGCAAGCGATGCCCGAGGATCCGGGACGAATCCTCGCCATGAGCGACCAAGAACTCTAGGAATGGGCACTGTCTGGAGACGTGGGCAGCTACGTCCACGAACTGGGGCAGACTGCTATGAACATGCGGTGTTCCGCCCGCATGGCGGAGGCCACGAAAGAAATGGCCACAGTCAACCGGGACCTCGTGAGGTCAACAAACGATCTTGTGGGCCAGACGCGACGGCTCGTGAACGCCACGTGGGTGCTGGTGGTCATCACCATTGTGGCTCAGGTCGGCGTGGCACTTGTCTCGCTGTTGAAGAAGTGACTCCTTGGAGCCCACGCAGCCGTGTCCTTTCGAGCCGAACAAGCCGGTGCACCTGTCGGCGGGCTTCGCTCCCTGCGGTCGCTCGGCCCGCCGCTCAGCTCCAGCGTTGGTATGACTTCCGATGTCAAGAGCCGAGATAAAAATTCTGAAGTTCCAACATAGCTGTTAGCCCCGTGCGGGGAGCTTATACTTGGCCAAGACCTGATGGCGGCTGCCGATGTCCGAGGGGACATCTTTGAGCTTCACGCCTAACAGGAGTGAGTATTCGGCGAGATGAAAGATGCCATAATGCCCTTGGGCAAAGACGATCACTTTGTCGCGAGTTTGCTCCAGCAGCTGTCGGCGCCAACGTTGCCAGCCGACGGGCTCCCCGCTGGTCGCCTCGCGCGCACACTGGAGCCGATACGCAGTCGCTAACGCGAACATCAGGAGGGTGAACACGACATGCACCCCTATGGCCCGGTCGTTTTTCTGGGGGGGATGGCCCAGGTCCCACTGCTGCTTCGTTTCCTTGATGCAGTAGTTCTCAATGATGCTGCGGTCGTCATCGTCATCGAAGGGCCGCAAGGGCTGGTCCACCGGGGCATTGGTCAGGAAGACCGTTTTGCCCCCAGGCCCATAGTCTTTGCCCTGCCCCTTGCGCACGACCACCGCATGGATGAAGTGGGCCTGGAAGTCGCGACGATTGGCATGGCGTGCATGCTCTGGCGTCCCATACTGATCATAGGTCGTCAGGGCCGTGATTCCCACCACCTCGGTTTCCAGCCGCTCGCTCCACGCCTTTTTGCCTTGACCATGGCGGACGATGTGCACACGGCGGCCGACCGCGAGGTCTTCCCCCATCGCCGCTTGGGCGTGGGCATCGACGGTCACCGCCATCTCCGCTTTGGCCGGCACCACAAACGTGCTCGCGTGCTGGTCCAGCCACCAGAGTGTTGGGCCATCCACAAAGCCTTTATCAACGATCACCTTGTGCAGCCGCGCGTAGCCCTGCAGATTCAGGCACGCCCGGGTAACCAAAGCCTGCGTCCACAGCACCTCATGCTCCTGAATCGGTACCACCTTCACAGCCGGGGGAATCTTGGTGACCGCGTCGATCAAGAGGAGCACTTTCCAGCCATAGACCGTGACCTCGATCTCGTGCCCCCGGCCCCACTTGTCCTCGATGCGCCGCTTGCGGGTCGCCTGGCCACAGCCGGCATAGCGCTCGGTGGTCTCCAGATCGGTGCCATCCGCAATGCCGGTGACCAGCGCGCCAAAGACCCCAGCTTTGGCCAAGGCCCGAATACTCCCATTGAACACGGCCTCCAGATTCCGCAAGTTCCACTTCACAATATTCTTGGCCAGAGTATCCGGGCACATCGGTCCAGGGGCGCGCTCACCCTGCCGCGTGGTGGCCCCGCGCTGGCAGAGCCGCTGGCGAACCTGCTGGGCGTTGAAGCCCACCAGCTGCATGAGGGCCTCATCACTGAACAGCAAGCTGGGCAAGGCATTGATGCTTTCGATGTCAAACAAGGTCTTCATCCCATAGAGCAAGACGTACTGCACGAAAGCAATCATCTCCCGTTGGATAGCAGCGCCCTGGCTCTGCTGGCTGGACGGGCGTGATCATCCGTGCTGACCGACGTCATGGCGCGCTGGTGGCGCGGCCCAAGCCGTGGCCCCTGTCGTCCTTGCGCCGCGCATCGTCAGATCGCAGGTCTGAGAGGTACGCTGGGTATGGAGTTTGCGTGTGTGTAGGCCTCGCTCAGAGCCGCAGAGTCCTGTTTGGCGCAGGGCTTGCTCGATCGTGCGGTCAACCGCGCCTACTTCGCGCTCTTTCAAGCGGCCATCTGGGCTGAGAGAGCCGGGGGATCCGCCGGCGTGAATGGACGCACAAGGGCGTGCATCGCGATGTTGTGCAGCTCTTTGTCCGGCGACGGAAGCTCGTGCCCGCCAGCTTTGCTGGGGCCTGGCCCAGTGTCATGCACCTGCGCCACATCGCCGATTACCTACCGACGATACCAACCTGCTTATCCCAGAATCAAGATGCATGGTGGGCGCGAGGGCCGCAGGCCTTGCTGCTCACCCGTGGTGGGTTCAACGCCCGGGCAATGCCGGAGGGCTTCTATATCAGGGCGCAGTTGGACCGGGACCGGCCGTACGCCTGCTGGAGCCAGGTGCTCTCCATACGGACTTTTGGAGTGGTGGCGCCATCCCCGGTGACATGTGCGGCGAAGTTCGGTGTCACCCGTGCCTTCGGGCCTGCCCAAGCGCTTGCGCGGTTTCCCGTTATGGCAAGGAGCTGTGCAGTTCCTCGAAGCCATTGGGCTTGTCTACGCCCAGGCATCACCGCACGGCCTGGCGGTGTTTCTATGCGGAAAAGGCTTCGGGGGGAGCGCACCTACATCATCGCCATGGTAAGGCGCGCTACACATGGGACTCTCGCTCAAGGTGGCGCTCAAACTGTGCCTCGTAGTGGCTACGCAGATCATCTAGTGGGCGCCATCGGTTTCCCTCAAGATAGTATCCCCGCTGAAACACGTTGCCGCTATGGGAAAGGCGATAAGGTTCAAAAACCTCTGAAATTAGCGTATAAGCATGGTTGAGGCTCTCTGCTTCCTTGTTTAAGGCAGGGATAAAGCAACGGCATGGTTGCAGAACAGCCCTTTTGCTACCGCGTAACCTCAAGCAAAGTGGTTCCACGAGCCGGATTTCGATGAACCCGCAGTTGACGGGTGGAAATAGTTTCTCAGGGTAAGAAATGTATTTGCGAAGCTCCTCCTGAAGATCTTTGATCCTCACACCGAGTAGCACTATCATACCTGTGGGAAGAATTTCTTCTATATGTTCATCTTGTAAGCGTTTCAAATCGTCCGCTTCTTGAATAGCATACGCAGGAACAATCAGATCACCGATTGCTCCCTCCCTCAATTTGGGTAACTCTCCACCATAGAAATATCTGACCTGACCATCAACGATGCGAACTGGAATCTTCACGGTCTTTTCTAACTTGTCTGGTACAAGGGACACTTGCTCACCTCTGGAGACAAAGAAAATCCCAAATATTGCATAGACGGCGATATTTCTCTAGCCAAGAACGTCTTTCTTCCCTTGTGCACACCGTCAAAGCCCTCTACTCTCTTTGCCGGAGAGGGTAGAGCCCTGGACCTGTGCTACGAAGATCCCGGAGGGCCGACACGGCTGGCCTGCATGGCCTCTTGAATCGTCTCGAAGTCCTTTGGCTTAACCTCGACATACCCTGGCCGCAGTGGAAGCGCCCAAAACAGGGTGTTCGTCACAAACGAGAGCTTATCAATGAGGAGTCTGACATCGGCGCTTGCATCGGAGAGGAACTCCACCCGTCTCCGAAATCGGAAGATTTCCCTCGCCCGAGCAGGCCAAATGCGCTCATCACTTTCGAAGACCTCACTGCTGACGCGTGCCATGCCACGAAACTGCTGGACCCGCTGACCGGGATCGTTGGCAGGTGAATCGACACGCTTCTTGCTGATATAGAACGTGAGCGGATCGCCCACCTGCATTTGCTGAATCCCCCTGCTCGCGCCCTTCGACATCCCGATCAGCCCACGTGCTTTGGCGAGCAGGTAGTTCTCCTCCACCATGACGAGAATCCAATACCTCGGCATGGTATGCTCCTTCCCATG
>Ga0073934_10003725_pt1 | contig 27254 bp, 29 predicted proteins | sample LarsenN4metaG_FD_76834 | JGI IMG/M metagenome (GOLD analysis project Ga0073934, IMG submission 76834) | Hot spring sediment bacterial and archeal communities from British Columbia, Canada, to study Microbial Dark Matter (Phase II) - Larsen... ... | reverse complement strand
TAGTTCTGGCAAGTTTGACATATCTAGATTCTTTCATGCATAGGCATGAGTTGTGTCTCACAGATTGATCTCATGGTACAATTTCATATACAAGGGACTAAAATCTATGGTTTCTACAGAGCCATATTAACGCCAAGTATATGATAAACATTCTTCTCCGAAGTTTATCATTCTATCTATCATTATTCAAGAAATTAAGTTCAACAAGATTTCATTAGGAAATTCCTAATATGTTTTTACTGCATATTACTTTAAATCATTTCTTGTAACGTGCAATTCTATTTGCGATAATACCTGCTAGTGCACCAGCACCTATACCGTTATCTATGTTCATTACGGCTAAACCAGTTGTACAACTCTGCAACATTGATGCTAACGCAGCCATGCCATCTGAGCCAAAACCGTAGCCAACTGACGTAGGAACACCTATGACGGGAACATCGACCATTGTTGATACCACTGATGCTAACGCACCCTCCATTCCAGCAACGACAACTATTGCATCCACTTCCTTGGATATCATTTCCTTCAATACTGGAAATAGTCTATGCATGCCAGCAATGCCAATATCGTAATTGGCAACTACTTTGCAACCCATTGATTGAACCATCAGTCTAGCTTCCTCTGCTACGGCTATATCTGATGTTCCAGCAGTTATTATTCCAACTGTTTCTTTGGTATTGCTAATCTTATTTCTGCTTACTACAAGTGTTCCTGCTCTTTCACTTGCAATTACCTTTCCCTTCCTGTTGAAGAATTTCTTCAATCTTGGCATCTGATCGCTATTTATTCTGCTTATTATCACGGCGCCTTTACGTTTCAATGCAACCTCCGCAATCTTTACCAGAACGGGGTATGTCTTGCTCTCTCCAAACACAACCTCTGGCACCCCCCTCCTCATATCCCTTCCAATATCTAATTTTGCCAGATCCTCAATGTACTCTACCGAATGCAGGGAGAGCATCTTCTGTGCCTCTTCAATGCTTATCTTCCCCTTTGCTAGCTTCGCAAGTATCTCCCTCATCTGCATGTCCTGATTTATGCTGCAGGCAGATAATAATCCTATCCAAAATAACAAAATATGTTGAATTATCCGATATCTTTACGGGACTTCAACTCGCTAATTTTGCTGAGAATGTGTCACAAAAATATATACCGGTACATACGATATGCAGACGTAAAGGGAATTTGACCAAAATAATAGAACCCTCAATGAAAGTTTATGCCGATAAGGTTGATCCATTGCATATTGCAAAACCCGTCAGAATTGGCATAATTGGCGGGGGCCAGCTTGCAAAGATGATAGCGCAAGTTGCAAAAAGGATGTCTTTGTATGTAATTATAATTGATCCTACACCAAACTGTCCTGCATCCACTGTAGTTGATAAACAGATAGTTGCTGATTTCAAGAATGAGGATGCGATAAGGCAACTGGCTAATGAGTGTGATGTTATAACCTATGAAATAGAGCTTGGTAATTCTGACATTCTAGGAGAGTTGGAGATTAATGGCTTTGCCGTGCATCCATCTGCTGAAACCCTAAAAAATATTCAGGATAAATTGTTGCAGAGACAGATGCTGAAAGACAACAATCTTCCTGTTCCTGATTTTGTAGAGGTAAGAACAAGAGAGAAATTGATGAAAGCACTAGAAAAATTTGGATTTCCTGTGATGCTAAAGGCAAGATTTGATTCGTATGATGGCCGTGGCAATTTTTTGATTAGCTCCAAAGAAATGATTGATGGAGCTGTCAAATTTCTTAGCACCCGAAGATGCTTCTTGGAAGAATATGTCCCCTTTGTTAAAGAGATTTCTATAATGGTTGCCAGGAATGGTTTGGGACAAGTAGTTAGCCATCCTGTCGTTGAAAATATCCATAAGGATAACATACTTGATGTTACAATAGCACCGGCAAGGGTTAGCGAAAAAGCAAGGAGGGAAGCTAGGGATGTTGCCGATGCTACTGTACGTGTCTTGAAAGGCATGGGGATCTTTGGGATTGAAATGTTTCTTACCAAGGATGATAAAGTTTTGATCAATGAGATTGCCCCTAGACCGCACAATTCTGGGCATTATTCAATTGAAGTATGTACGATATCACAGTTTGAGCAACATATTAGAGCCATTCTTAATCTACCGTTGATAGAACCTGTTTTACTCAGCCCCGCAGTCATGATCAACATACTTGGTGAAGATGGTTCTGACCATCTATATGCGATTGAAGGTATCAAAGATGTGCTTGCTATTCCAGGAGCTTCATTGCATATCTATGGCAAAACAACTACGAGAAAGGGAAGGAAGCTTGGGCATATCACTGTAGTTGATTCTGATGTTGAGCAGGCAATTCAAAAAGCTAGAAAAGCAAGATCTCTTATCAAGATCAAGGATATGAGTGGTATCAATGAGTAAATCGTTGGTAGGCATCATAATGGGGAGTGATTCTGACCTTGCTATAATGAAGGATGCTGCTGAGGTGCTGGAATCTTTTGGTATTAAATATGAACTAACAATTGTTTCTGCCCACAGAACCCCGCAGAGAATGATGCGATATGCAAAGACTGCTAGAGAAAGAGGTATCAGAGTGATAATTGCCGGAGCTGGAGGTGCAGCTCATTTACCAGGGATGGTAGCATCCGTAACAGATCTGCCTGTAATAGGAGTACCAATAAAAACGAAATCTCTTGATGGTCTTGATTCGTTGCTTTCCATTGCCCAGATGCCAAATGGCGTACCCGTCGCAACTGTTGCTATTAATGGTGCAAAGAATGCTGGTATACTTGCATGTGAAATATTGGGTGCAGGCAATGATGCAATAGCCAAGAAGATTGCCAGATATAAGGAAAGCATGCGTAAAGAAGTGGAAAAGGGAGCCTCTAAATTGTCGTCCAAAGGCTTTCGAAGATATTTGAAAAATAAATGAGAATTGGATATATTATATTTTGACTTTTTGTGATCGAAGATAGACAAGAACCCTTTTTACTTTATTTTCTAACGATATTGTTGATTTGGCAAAGAGACCATTTGTAATAGATATAGGAAGCGAGCAGATACCTGTGGAGGGACATCAGCCAAAGAACGTGGCAGTAAAGTATCTCATGAGGAGAAGACGCTCATTGTTGATGACTAGAGATAAACAGAAGGTCGAACGTTTATGGGAGTCTTTACCGAAGACAATAAAGATCCTAGGCAAGCAGTCTGCTAAAAACTACAAGATTAACTGGGAGAGAGAAGGAAAGACAGATTTTCAGGGTTCGAGGTTTGTCTTCACCCTTGAGGAACTGCAATAAACATAGATAAGCATGTGAAAATTAAACCAGCGTATGCTATTTTGGTCAGAAGGAAGAAAGAAGAAAACTGCCAAAAGCGTTGTTAGGGATTGGGAAAAGAAGCGGGTAACAAATATAGTGAATGATATTGCAAAGATAATACCCCAACATGCCCCATTTTTGCATGATATAGCAATGAGTTCATTATCAAATTTAATCAACAAGAATCTGGTCTTTCTAACAGGAGAGCCAGAACGTGTTTCTAAGGATCTTTACAGCATAGTTGATACAGTGAAGGTGAACATTGGACCGGGTATTCCCTTCATAGGTAAGCAGTTCAAAATCTCCATTAACTACAATCTGAAGATTGATGTTAAAGAGAAGAGGATTATAGAGGCTAAGCCGGATATCGGTTCCCTAAAAATTGATTTCGCATAAAGCATATTTATATGATATATGAAAAGATAATCGTATATGCCACTAGATTTCAATGTGCTTGCTGCTTGGATCGCCATTACTATAGCATTCATAGCAGTAGTTGTGGTGCTTTACACCAAGGTATCGAGGGCAAAGAGGACAGATGGAAATAAAGATGAAGCGCCTACACATTGAGAAGAAGGCTATAAGGGCACTCGGTATTGCAGAGAGTTTTATCAAATCACAAAAGCAATCTGTGCTTGCAGGTGTTGTTATGCGAAGCGATATGGTGATTGATGGTATAGTCTATGCCAATGCTACTGTGAAAGGTGATGATGCTACAGATGCCATAATTGAGATGTATGAAAGACTTGATCGTGATGATATCAACTTCGTTATGATCGGAGGTTTGATCATAAGCATGTATAACATAATTGATCCTGAACTACTATGGGAGAAATTGAAGATTCCTATAATTGGTGTTACGTTTGAAGAGTCTGAAGGGCTTGATCCTCATATTAAAAGAGTATTTCCTGATACATGGGAAAGAAAACTTGAAGCATATCACAAACTTGGAGGTAGAGAGAAGATCAGGTTGAAAACCGGGTATGATATTTTTGTGCGTGTACAGGGAATAAATATCAAGAACGCGAAATATGCCTTGAACAAGTTTGTTTTACAGGGATCAATTCCAGAGCCCATAAGGGTTGCAAGATTGATCGCAAGGGCAAAACTTGAGATGCCATAAACTTCATATCCGTTGATCACCAATTCCCTTTATTGCACATACCGCCTGAATTATGCATTCGATGTAGAGGAACCAAGGCGCTCTGTGGTTTAGCCTACTGCCCTGTAATGGTAAAGATGAATATAGAACCGATAAGGCTTAACATTGCGTCTGAAGTACAGGGAGCAAGTCCACCAAGTGTGTTCGTGGGCAGAGTCGGATATCCAAAAGTAATGGTTGGACCCATGCTCCCTCCAGTATTCGAGGATACTTCAACTTATGATACACCTGAATTTTGGTCAGATTATAAGGTAGATGATATCTTGCACTTCAGGCTTTCACTAGTTAGAGGAACAACGCTAGTTGATGTTGAGGATGCCAAGAGGGAAACGAGAATCGTTCAAACGTTGCAGGAACTTGCAATGGCCGACAAACCTGTCTACTCAGACATGGTACTCAAGAAGGACCCAGTAAAGACAGTGCATTTAAACGAGCATATGCCACCATTCGGCCCATCTGGAAAGATGCTAACGTTTGAGGTGAATGGAAACATAAGTGTGGATCAGAGAATAGAGAAGGTATACTATGACAGAGACATGAAGGCTGGTGATGCAGTAATACAACTCTATAATAATGGAATTCCATTATCAAAGATACAGAAATCTTTCAGCGTGGGTTCCTTCGGTAAAGCAAGGAAGATGGTTCCAACGAGATGGAGCATAACTGCTGTTGATGATATAACATCAAAATCATTGCTGGAGAGGGTAAGGATTCAGCAGGATATTGGCGAGTACCTTGTTTATGTTAGAAAGATACACATGAATGTATTTGTTGCAATTGTAATCCCTGGAGTTTGGAGTTTTGAGTGGATAGAAGCTTGGTTCCCCAACACTACATGGAACCTTATGCCTGTGGGTGAGCCAGCAATAATGGGAGATAATGAGGGCTACATGGGTATGGATCACTATGCAAAGGTTGGAGGATGCTATTACTCTGCAAGGCTTACCGCTGCTGAAATGCTTGCACAATTGCAAAGACAGGGAACTGTATTGATGTTGCGTGAAATCTATCCGGGGTTCAACATTCCGTTAGGAGTATGGTTTGTTAGAGAACAATTACGTACAATGCTGAAATCAAAACCATATAGATTTAGCAGTATTAATGAAGCGCTTGAATTTGCTATGAACAATCTTACTATTCCATTGCACAAATGGACGAGGAGGAGCAAGATATTACAGGATATAAGGTATCAGAAAAAGATCAGTGAATATTTGTGATTCTACCAATGAACTACTATAATTTATATTGTAAGTAATCAAAGATATGATACGCAAAATAGAGTGCTTCTCTTCGGTCCATTGCCAATAAGAATAATGTTCGGTATAGGTCTTATAGCACACGGGTATCCAAAGATCACAGATATCAGCGGACCTGTAGGATTTCTTGCCAATATGGGATTACCAACAGAATTAGCTGCACCGATTGCAGTGCTGGAGTTTGTAGGAGGTATTGTTCTTATGCTAGGCATACTCACAAGAATTACATCGGGATTGATTATAGCAGAAATGATAGCAAATACATTTGTGATTAAACTCTCAAAAGGATTCGTTGGAGGATTCGAACTCGACCTGCTTTACTTGGCTGCTGCAGTGAGTTTGCTTATGATGGGTCCGGGTAGAGCCTCCATTGAATGGGACATAATTAAGCGGGAGATAATACCACGGGGGAAGGAACTAGTCGCTAGAAGATAGAAAAGAGATTCTAGAATAACTAAGATAAATTTCTAACACACATCATATCGATAAGATTAAAGTGTGGTATGAAATCTATAAGGTTCTAACATGAGGTTGTGAAAGAATGGAAGAGAAGATGGTGAAAGACAGTTCTGTATTTGCGAAAAATAGCAGCATCATTGTAACTCTCTTGCTAGTATCACCAATAATTTACACATATGCTATTGCACCAGACACATTTAGCATGAGCTGGAATGAGGGTCGTGGGGGATTCCTCTTCGCACTTGCATTCATAGGCGCTGAACTTATTGGTATAAAATACGATATTAGCAAGAGGCGCTTCTATGCTACTTTACCTCTTACTGTCGCAACGATGGTTTATTTTACCATACTAGGTTTTGGTTTACGCTCAAACATATTGGACGCTGCTTCATCATACAATGTTCAACTTATAGACAGCTGGGCGTGGATGTGGGATTTCATAGTAATGGCAGCGTATGTTGCTTCTGCTTTAACCATACTGTATGGAAAGAATTGGTTGAAGATAGGTCCGGCAGGCCCCATCTATCTTTTTGGCAGCGCAATTATCCTTTCATTAGATGCTTTCTTCCCATATGATACATTGGGCCCATTGCAGTTCTTCGTTCCTTACATGCTACAGATCGATGCATGGTTGGTAAACACGACAGGATTGGGTGAGGCGTTCACAAGGGATAATGTGTTAGTATTGCAGGGACAACATGGTTCTATGGCTCTGCAGGTATTCTGGCCGTCTGCCGGTGTACACAGTATGGTCATCTACACATTGGTGATGCTTGCGTTCCTGTTGAAGATGAATATAGTGCCAAAGAGGAAGGTGATGTATTTTCTAATAGGAGCAGCGGGGACAGTAACTGTTAACACGATAAGAATATTCTCCCTTTCTCTATTTGCATTACTGATCAGCACAAATGCCGTAAAATTTGAGGAGTTTCACTCGATAGCTGGAGAAATAATGTTCTTACCATGGCTGGCAGCTTATCTGTTTCTTGTAATGTATCTTGAAGGTAGACGTATAAAGAGACTTTCTGCCAAGACTGGTGGTTAACTTTGAAGGATTTTTCAATCACGCGTAACCTCCATGAAGGCATATACAACGTTGATGAAGTTTTCACAGGTTTGAATGATGCAGAGTGTTTATACAAAATTTATGGAAATAATAGATCATTGCAATCAGTTCTTGGAAAGGTGAGGATAAAGATAGTTAACGAAAATTACTATATGTATGTGGATGATTCTGATGGCTGCATAGTTATCGGGAAAGAACATCTGAGAAAATCTGATGAAAGAACACTTTACCTTGACATCGTTCATGAGCTTGTGCATGTGAAACAGTTTATGGATGGAAGGGATATCTATGATAAAAGATATGATTATGTTGATAGAGAGACGGAGATAGAGGCGTATCAAGTTGTAGTAGATGAGGCAAGAAAGCTTGGTATGGGTGATGATGATATAATGGAGTATCTTAAGGTTGAATGGGTAAGCGATGACGGTTTAAAACGCCTTGCCACTAAATTAGGAGTTTCTACAGTTTAACATAAAACCTTTTGACTGCAAACTTATTATTGCCTTCTAATTATAAATTAATGTAAATGAGCTCAATAGCTAAGAACACTGCGATCTATGGTTTGGTAACGGCACTTGCAATTTCAATATTCATGAACTATGTATTCTATAATCAAGTTCAGAATTTGAGCAATCAGATATACACGCTGCAATCAACATCTAATAATACAGAGGAAAAACAAATTCGACCTCAATCGACTCGAATGTTTACCAGTGAAAATACACAGACTATAATGGCGGTGGCTGTAAGGCAGGTGCTTACAAATGATTTCTTCCAAACCTACGCATTTGAAGGTGCAACATTACAGGTAACTGTCGAGATCAAGCCTGGAGATGGAAAGATCCTCGTTAATACGGTTACACCAACTGGAGTTGATTTTCAATCCTCTGCAAGAACAGCGGTTCAGGTAGCAGAGAGAATAACCGATGCGGATCTATCGAAAAGTGACATAATATTCTCTATTGCGTCGAGTGAAGATATACGATCAGTTGACGGGCAGAGTGCTGGCGCTGCTATGACAGTACTTCTCATATCGGAATTAACCCAGCAGGACCTCAGAAATGATGTTCTAATTACTGGTACGATAAACCCTGATGGTACCGTTGGCAGAGTTGGAGGTATTAAGGAGAAGGCAGATGCGGCAGGAAAATATGGAGCAAAGATATTCCTTGTTCCACCGGCACAGAGTATGATTCAGGTACAAACATGTGAAGAGAAGAGGATAGGTACTATCCTTTACAAAAACTGTAGATATGAACCAGCGAGTCTTTCAGAGATCACTCTTGACGAATATGGAATGGATGTAACAGAAGTTAAAAATGTGGAGGAAGCACTATCATACTTCACAAAACAATGATTTAAGAATATTAGATCATGCCAGATCTACATCTTTTGTTTCTGGATTAAGCTTAGCGCCAATGAGTATTATTGCAGAGCCTGCTATGATATTTACTGCTAGAACAAATGGGGTCAATGAACCTGCATTGGATAGTAGATTAACGGCAATCAATGGAGCCCATGAACCAACGATTAATCCACCATTATACACAAAACCGCAGGCACTATTCCTCACCTCGGTAGGAAACCTTTCCGATAGAAATGCAGGTATAGGCCCAAAACCCGTTGTCGCTGCTAAGACAAGCACGACAACAAAGAAAATTCGTTCTGAGGTTTCCGTTGCGTTGTATATGCCAAATACTGCTGGTATAGCTAATACGATAGCGGCTGCGGCAAATATTCCAATGGTCTTTCTTCTACCGATGTACTGACTTATGAATCCAGTAAAGATCTGGCCCAGCAAGGACGTAACTGTTGCGGCAATCATTATTGTAGCAACTTCTGGGCGTTCAAGCTCCACATACTTTTGCAGAAATGTGGGCATGAAACCTATTGATGCATAGTATGCGTACATAAGACCGGTCATTATCAGTAGAGAGAGAAAGAAACGTTTCCTCTCTTCCTTGCCAAGCATGACCCTACGCAAAGGTGCCCTCTCAATTTTCTTCTGACGAGCCTTCTCCAACCATATTTCAGATTCATTCATCTTGAATCTAACGAAAAGAGCCACGAGCCCAGGTATTATACCCGTGAAGAACATAACCCTCCAACCTATTTCCATGAACGCATCTCCCAGATAGGCGACAGAGGTGAACTGGTAAGTTATAGATGCTATAACAAAGCCCGAATTGAATCCGCTCTGTAGAAAACCAGAGAGTAATCCACGGCTAGGTTTTGGCGATGTTTCCATTGTAATAACCGCACCGCTTGCCCACTCACCTCCAGCAAAGATTCCCTGTGCAAATCTTAACACAATTAACAGTGTTGGAGCAAGGATACCAACTGCTTGCCATGTAGGGAGCAAACCTGTTGCAAATGTGGCAATGGAGAATCCGAGAATTGTTATTATCATAGCTTTCTTTCTGCCATGTTTATCACCAAAACTGCCAAATATCGCTCCTCCAACAGGACGCATGACCAACGTTATAATATAACTTGCAAATGTTGCTATCAGACTAAATGTCGGATCTTCGGATGGGAAGAAAAGCTGGCTGACAGAGGGTATCACGAGAAGCATCAGGACTAGATCGTAACCATCGAGCGACCAACCTAGCCAAGATCCAAATACTACAGCCTTCTGCTGCCTAGATAAGCGCAGCATATCATTCTATTGCCAGAATGTGGGAGATTAAATTTTTATCGAAAATCTCTTCATTTATGTAGCATGCTAGTTTCATTTCCAAGCGAAATTACTTTAATCCTGCATCTGCTAACCCACTATCAGAGAAAAGAACCATAAAACAGCGATTGTTATTGTTAAATTGATCAGCTAATTTATAGTGATGTGTGAGAATTAAATTTCCATGAATTTAGAAAATGTGATCTCTCCCACGAATGTTGCTATATTGGGAGCATCTAACAGAAAAGGAAGTGTTAGTAATGCTGTTACTCTGAATATCTTGCGGAGTGGATTCACTGGTAAAGTATACCCTGTTAATCCTTCAAGCGATGAGGTGCTTGGTCTAAAATGTTACGAGAGTATACTTGACATAAAAAATGTGATAGATCTCGCTGTTATAATAACACCAAGTAGAGTTGTGCCGCAGGTAATGGAAGAGTGTGGAAAGAAAGGCGTAAAGGGCGCAGTCATAATCTCTGCAGGTTTTAAAGAGTCTGGAGAGGAAGGCAAATTACTTGAGGAGCAGGTAGCAAGTATTGCGAAAAGGTATGACGTTAGGCTCATTGGACCTAACTGTGTTGGAATCATAAATACTTCGCCCAATATTTCATTAAATGCAAGTTTTACCAAAGGAATGCCAAGGCATGGTAACATCGCACTTGTGTCGCAGAGTGGTGCGATCTGCGGTGCAATGCTTGAATATGCAAAAGTGAAGAATATTGGATTCTCCAAGGTATTCAGTTTAGGAAACAAGGCTGATGTGAATGAGAATGACATTCTTGAAATGCTTGCTGACGATGCATCTACAAAAGTAATACTGATGTATATTGAAGACCTTGTTGATGGAAGAAGATTCATAGAAATAGCATCAGATATAACAGGCGAAAAGGAGGAGAAGAAACCAATTCTCGCAATGAAAGTGGGCGAATCTCCTGTTGGTGCTAAAGCTATTGTTTCCCATACTGGCGCGCTAGCAGGTTCGGAGGAAGCATACAATGCTATTTTCGCACAAGCAGGAGTCCTAAAAGTAGAAACACTCGAAGAGTTGTTTGATTACGCAATCGCATTTGCGCATCAACCAATTCCAGTTGGGGAAGGTACAGTTGTAGTTTCAAATGCAGGTGGTCCAGCTGTAATAGTTGCAGATGCAGCGGCACGATATGACCTGAAATTGGCTAGGTTAGATGAGAGCACGATAAGCAAACTAGTGAATACGCTTCCTAAAACTGCATCGCTGATAAATCCAATCGATATAATTGGTGATGCAGATCATATAAGATATGAGAATACACTTAGAGTGGCGCTAAAAGATCCTAATGTAAATTCATGTATAGTTGTAGTTACACCGCCCGTTATGCTGAATGTGCAAGCAGTTGCAGAGGCTATGACAAGGATCAACAAAGAATTTCCTGAGAAGACGATTCTATCATCTATAATGGGTCTTACTGGATACGAAGATGCATTGAAGATTCTGGATGAAAATAAGATACCACAGTATGCATTCCCCGAATCTGCTGTAAGAACTCTTGCTGCTATGCAGATGTATGGGTCTTGGGTGAGAAGGCCCAGAACAGGAATACGTCTATTTGATGTGAATAGAGAAATTGTTAGAAATGTATTTTCTAAGGTCAGACAGGAAGGGAGGAACTACGTGTATGAAACGGAGGCAATGCATGTATTAGAGGCATATGGTTTTCCTGTACCAAAGTCTATGATAGCTATTAGTGAGGATGAATGTGCAAAGGTGGCTGAGGGGATTGGTTATCCAGTGGTGCTCAAGATATCATCGCCTGATATAGTGCATAAAGTTGATGTCGGTGGTGTTGAGCTTAACCTAAGAAATGCTCAGGAAGTAAGAGAAGCATTTAGGAGAATAATGCAGAATGTTAAGCACAAAATGGCCAATGCTAGAATAATTGGAATAAACGTTCAGGAATTCTTGAAGAATGGTAAGGAAACTATCATAGGAATGAAACGTGATAAGCAATTTGGACCATTACTTATGTTTGGACTGGGCGGCATATATGTTGGAATCTTCAAGGATGTTTCGTTCAGACTAGCGCCAATAAAGGAATTGAGCGCATATAATATGATAGAATCCACGAAAGCAAGTAAACTTCTTTCTGGTGTAAGGGGAGAAAAACCATCTGATATCAACTCAATAGTTGAGTGTTTGCAGAGATTATCACAATTGGTTACGGATTTTCCCGAAATACAGGAACTTGATGTTAATCCATTACTTGTTTTTGAGCAAGAAAAGGGATGTAAGGCGGTAGATGCCAGAATAGTTATTTCCTAACCAATTATTACACATTCGATCTACTTCGTTACATTCTTCCAGTAATCATCCACTCTCTTCTGGAACTCTTGAATAATCTTTACCTTTCTTTCTGGCTTGAAGAGATGCTCGAATCTTCCCTGTAATTTCAAATACTCTTCAACTGGTCTTCTTGTGCGTGATATTAATGAATGTGTAACTTCACCGTAAGCAGCTTCTTTTAATGGCCATATGCCCGTTTCAACTGCAAGCTTTGCAATTCTTATAACAATATCAGAGTCAATATCCCAGCCTGGAGGGCATGGTGAATGGGCTATAAACAATTTAGGGCCCTTGTATTGTGATGCCTTTTCGATCTTCCTCATCATATCCATTACATATGCTGGAGAAATTGTTGCTATGTATGGTGGTTTATGAGCTCGCCATATTTCAAAAAGGTCCTTCTTTGTTAAGAGGCTGCCCTCGGGCAAAATTTCTGTAGGCGTGGTTGTTTTGGTAGCAGATGCGTAGGGTGAAGAGCTTGAGGCCTGAAATCCAGTGTTTGCATAGGCTTCATTATCATATACTAGATAGTAAAAGTCCAATCCTCTGTGAAGCGCTCCTGACGTTGATTGCAAACCTATATCGCTTGCGGCACCATCGCCAGTAACAACTACCACTTTCAAATCATCTTTTGCATCAATCTTACCTTTCCTTATCAATAGATCCAATGCGTCTCTTATTCCTTGAGCAGCGGCAGGAGCGCTTGGCATGGCAACATAAAACCATGATGATTTGAATGGTGTCAATGGAAATACTGAAGCTAAACTCATGCATCCAGCAGCGTTAACTGTTATAGCATCTGATCCCAGTACCTTCTCGAATATTCTTACCAAGAGCATTCCACCACACCCGGCACATAATGATGTGCCAGAAGTAAGAACCTCCTCCAATGGTATGTCCTTCAGCGTCCTGTATTTACTAGTCACTCACTTCACCCTTTCCAGCAATCTTTAGCATGGTCTTCACGTTACCCCAGTCCTCCTCTGTAAACAATAACACACTGTGCATAGGTACCTGACCTTCAGCAGCTGCGGTCTCCGTCACGCTTAGCATATACTTGAATTCAGATAGGCTTATTCGTTTACCTCCCAGACCACCTATGAAAGATACGATAGCTTTCGGCCTCTCAGAGTTATGATAAAGCGCGTTTACAATCTCTGGATACAAAATGCCGCCGCTACCAACAGATACGTTTTGATCAAACACAGCAACTCCTTTCTTTCCTTTTAGTTTTGCAGCAACCTCCTCCCTCGGGAAAGGACGTATTAGTCGTATCTTCAATAGACCTACTTTCTTTCCCGCATCATGCAGCTTCTTTATCGCTGCCTTACCTATCGTTGCAAAAGAGTTGGTCATGACAATAACATAATCAGCATCTTCAAGCATGTACTCCTCAATCGCATTATATTTTCTCCCAAAGATCTTTTCAAATTCTTTAGATACTTCCTCGTGAACCTTCAATGCGTTAAGAGATGCCAAATGTAACTGATATTTGAAGTAGGAATATGCACTGCTACTAAGAACCGCAACAGCTAAAGATATAGGGTTCTGAGCATTTAGATATCCATGAATAGGTTTGTACTCTGGCAGAAAATCATTTATCTGGTTCTGCTCTGGAATTGAGACTGGTTCACGTGTAAATGATAGATAAAATCCGTCTAGGTTTACAATTGCAGGTAGCCTAACCCTGTTATCTTCTGCAATCTTGTAAGCCATTATTACAGAATCCAAAACTTCTTGACATGTCTCTGCATGAATCTGTATGAATCCGCTGTCTCTGGCAGCTAAAACGTCATTATGATCCGGTTCCATCGTTATCGGAGCAGCAACTGCTCTGGAGACATTTGCAAGAACAATCGGTGCCCTCCATCCAGCCAGGTTGTATAACATTTCAAATGCATACAATAGACCCTGACTCGATGATGCTGTAAATGTTCTTGCACCAGTGAGTGATGCGGCACCGGCTGCCGTTATCATTGAATGTTCGGATTCAAACATAACAAACTTTGCGCCCATACTGCCTTCGCTGATCCACTTTGACAGCAATTCCACAATCTCAGTTTGAGGTGTTATTGGATATGCAGGTATGTAATCTACATTGCATAGCTTTACTGCTGTTGCAACTGCAGCATTTCCTGTAATTATTTCCATCATCTTCTAATCTTCCTCCCAATTGTTATCGTCTTAGTGGGACATTCGGTGTAGCAAATATTGCAGCCCTTGCATGCATCATAATTAACAACGGGGAAACCATCCTGATCGATGGTTATCGCGCTATCTGGGCAGTAAACAAAACATATCATACATTTGGTGCATCTATCATAATCTATGATGGGTTTGTAAACACTCCAATCTCCAGTTTTTCTTACAGGTGAATTGCCAGGAGATGTAATTGTGCAAGTTGATATCATTGGATCATGATATTTTAGTTCAACAACATTAAGCTCCCTCTCCTTATGCTCCTGCAAAAGTTTCGTTTTTACGTAAGGCACTGACTCGTATGCGGCCCTAAGCAGTTCAATATTTTTAGCAAGTTCAGCATCATGAACTCCAATATTCTTCAGTTCCAAGGCCAGTGCTTGCTTTACATCATCAAAGTATAGGTTTAGCAACTTGCTTGCAACGCCTGCTACTGCAACACCAATCATTGGTTTTCCCAGTATATCTAAAGCGAGTTTCGTTAGATCGTATGTTACTATATTGTTGCTAATTTGTAATTTGGAGCTCAATTCTTCCGCACTCTTTGTACTATTAACAAGTAATACCGTATCTTTCGTTAACTCCTTCAATGGATCACTATTCTTATCCTGCAATAGTGAATCGTCTGCAACTACAATGAAGAGGGGGTATGATATGTATCCCCTTGCAAGTATGGGTTCATCGGCGAGTCTTATGAACGCTGATATCGGAGCTCCTCTCCGTTCAGCACCATAGAGAGGTTGATCCTGAACGTAGTATCCGCCCAAGAACGCAGCTGTGCTCACTACATGCGCAGCTGACTTGATACCTTGTCCACCTCTGCCAAACAGACTTAGCGTTATCACAAGTAAAATCTCCCAAATATATCATATAACTATAGGGACAATTCTCAACATTGATAACAATAGATACGATAAATTAATTAGAAACGATCCTATTTTGATTTCTATGCAAAGAGAGGAAGAGACTGTTTGCCCTTACTGTGGTGTTGGTTGTGGAATAACCGTTACAATTTCGGATGGTGTGCCAAAAAGTGTTGGGGGAGTTAAAGATCATCCTGTGAGCAGGGGACATTTGTGTGCGAAAGGGTTTGCGGCGCTTGATATACTTGGTTCCAAGGATCGTTTGACACATCCATTGAAAAGGAAGGATGATACATTCGAAAAAATATCTTGGTCAGAAGCTTTATCGGAGATCGCCTCTAAGATGAAAACAATTGTTGAGTGTTACGGCCCTGATGCTGTAGGTTTCTCAGGTGGTTGCTTGTGCACAAATGAAGAGAATTATCTGATCCAAAAACTTGCCAGAAAAGTTGGAACAAACAACGTTGAAAGTTGTGCTAGGCTTTGCCATCAGCCATCCTTGCATGCTCTAAAGAAAATGGTGGGATTCGGAGCCGCAAATACGCCTATGAGCAGCATGAAGGATTCTAAATTATTACTCTTCATAGGTTCGAGTTTGGCAGATTCGCATCCTATCCTTACTCAATACGTTATGGAAGCGAAGAACAGAGGGGCAAAGATAATAGACATAGATCCACGCGGTCCGTCTTTTGCCAAATTTGCCGATCTGCATCTCAAAGTGGCGCCAGGAACGGATCTTGCGTTGTTAAATGCTATGGCCAATGTAATAATTACTGAAGATCTGGAAAACAAGGAGTTTGTTATCAAGAGAACAACTGGTTATGAGGAATTCCGTAAGCTGGTTGAGAAGTACACACCAGAGAAAGTTGCGAAGATAACTGAAATAGATGCTGTTTTATTGAGACATGCAACTAGATTATACGCCACTTCTGGTGGCTCCTTGATTTTAGTAGGAATTGGTATTACAGAACAGGCTCAGGGAACAGACAATGTAGCAGCGGCGATCAATCTTGCACTCTTGACAGGAAACTATGGGAAAATTGGTACTGGTGTTTGTCCGTTGAGGGGTCAGACAAATGTGCAGGGAGCAGGCGATGTGGGCGCTTCCTCTGAATTCTTTCCAGGTGGTTTGCCAGTTAATGAGGTCAATGCGAAAACTCTTGAAAAATTATGGGGCTTTAAGGTTCCAAGTAAAGTAGGACTTACCACGATGGAGGTCATATCAAAAGCAATTGAAGGCGAGGTCAAGGCTTTGTATATAATGGGATTCAATCCAGTTCATAGTCTTCCCGATAGAACAAAAACTGAAAAAGCACTGGCATCGCTGGAACTTCTTGTTGTACAAGACATATTCATGAGTGCAACAGCCGCTATGGCCCACTACATCCTTCCAGCTGCCACATGGTTGGAGAGGGAAGGTTCGATGACCAACATGGACAGGACAGTTCAGTGGAGGAGGAGGTTGCTGGAACCAATTGGAGAAACTAAACCTGATTTGTGGATCCTAATTGAATTGGCTAAAAGATTGGGCTATCAGGAATTCAACTATCAAGCGCCAGCTGATATCCTTGAAGAGATCAGTAAAGTTGTAGACTCGTATTCTGGAATTACTTTCGATTTACTCGCGGAAAAACATGGGGTTCGCTACCCCTTGGTCGATGGTAATAGTATTGATGTGTTATTTACTGAAAAATTCCATACCGCTGATGGTAAAGCCAGATTCATTGGTGCTGAGTATCTTCCAGTCCAGCTCACTACTAACGAGTATCCTTTCGTTCTTACTACTGGCAGAGTGATCCTTCGCTACAATACTGATATAATGACAGGCAAATCTGAACGTCTTCTCATACCGGGTACAGATATCAATTATGTGGAAGTAAATCCTGAGGATGCTGAAAATATAGGAGTGAAGGAAGGGGATTATGCGCGTCTAACTTCTAGGTTTGGTGAAGTTATACTCAAAGTGAAGATAACCACTGCGGTAAAAAAAGGAATGTTTTTTGCACCCATGCATGGCGGTCTGGTAAACTATCTTACAGGAGGATGTCTTGATTCATCAGCCAAAACTCCATGCTACAAGTGGACTGCAGTTAATCTAGTTAAAGCCGCAGAACCAAAGAACTGATAATTCGTATTTCATTTACTTGCTTAATGGCTCAGTTGCTTTTGTTCTTACACTTAAGGTGTTTGCTTCATTTACATAAATCTGGATAATGTATCCTGACCTCTACTGCCTATTAATTCTGCGACCTTCACACCCAACCTCCTTACGAGCAGTTGGCTTTCCAAGACAGCTTCTGCAAGAAGTGCTTTGGCAGTTTTAAACAATTCATCATAACTGATGGAATGTGATTTCAGACCCCTTGACTTGGTCTTTGTACTTAGATCGTCGAGTATCAATATTATACCTATAGATTTGAAGGATAAGCCCTGTTCCATTGCAGATCTGTAGACATCCTTGCATAAGGACTCTAGATCTGTGAACATTTCATCCATAATGTTGGTACTTTTTTTCAAGGTCATTATCCTGCTGATCTGCGTTATTGATTCAGCCTCAACAATGGGCTCGTTGTCGATACCCTTGGCAGCATTGAATATGTATATACCATTCTTTTTCCCGAATTCCTTTGTCAATGTGTAAACGTCTAACTTGGCAAGTTCTCCAATCGTTTTCACACCCATCTGGTTTAATCTCTCTTCAGTTTTCTTACCGATGCCTATGATCTTATCTACACTCAAATCTGTGAGAAAACTTTCAATCTCCTTAGGTCTTACTACAGTAAGACCATCGGGTTTTCTAAAGTCAGAAGCGATCTTGGCAACCAACTTGTTTGGTGCTATGCCAATTGAACATATTAGTTGTATTCCATCCCTCAGCCGCTTTTTTATTTCCATAGCATATTCCTCTGCTTTGTAAAAATCATGATTCAATCTTTCACTTGCATCTATGCAGGCTTCATCGATTCCCATCAGCTCAAACTTATCAGCATAATTCTTGATTATATTCATCGCTTTATCAGACATTTCTTGATAGTAATCATGGTCTACAGGCAAGAATACAGCATCCAAAACGTCCTTCAACCTATTCTTCGCAAGTTTTATTGGAATACCGGATTTTATGCCATGCTTACGCGCAATGTAATTAGCGGTGCTAACAGCCCCAGAATCTTCCGTTCTTCCAGAGTATACACAAACAACAACTGGTTTATCTTTTAACTCTGGTTTTCTTAATTCTTCGCACTGGGCAAAGAAGTAATTGAAATCTATATGGAAAATTACTCTTTCCTTTATGTCTGAATTCATTCAATATTGAATATTAGATAGAGGATATGAAAATATCTCTACTGTCTAAATATCAGTGCGGTGTACCATTGCCTATGAGCGAGGATTACCCAATAACTGTGAAGGAGGATGGTATAATTATTAAAACGAAAAATATGAAAAATGATGAGATATACCACTGCGTTTTTCGAGATAAGGTGTATCTTTTCTTCAAAGATGAACATGAACTCTTGAATTGTTATGAGGTAGAAGATAAAGAGGCTGCAGAGGCTATAAAGACCAATCCAGATTCTGATTCTATAAAGAACATTCTTCAAGAATTTGCTAAAAAACAAAAACAGTGATAACATCTCTCGAAAAATTCAGAAAACTATTATATAATACCTGACTTGATAAGTGCCCATGGCAAAGCCGACAAATGAAATCTTTGTGGGAAAGAAACCTCTCATGACATATGTAACAGCAGCTCTAGTACAGTTAGCCAACGAACCTAATGTTACTATCAAAGCAAGGGGAATGAGCATAACAAAAGCAGTAGATGTATCACAGATAATTGTAAAGAGAATGAATACCCTTGGCTACAAGATTGGCAGCGTTAAGATAGGTTCTGAGCAGATGCAGTCACAGGACGGAAAGACAAGAAACGTATCAACGATAGAGATCGAGGTAGCAAGACAAAAGTAGATCAATAATTCTTTTTCTTCCTTTTCATTTTTCATATGTTAATCGATAGAAAGTATATCCTATTTTTAACGATAGAACTATAACACATGATTTATTACTGGTGAATATTCTCACACTTACGATGAATCTTCACTTCGTTTATGTGTCACGAAGTGACGAGTATAAAGAAAGGTTGAGGGATGACTGGCTTTACATTTATGAGATGGCTAAATTTTACCAATGGTGGTTACGTAAGAAATTTTCTCTGTATTACAATGTTCAGACCGATGTTCTGGTTGTAGTGAAAACTCCTCTGATGCGTTTAAGGTTTGGGATGCGCGATCTTATGAAACATCATAAAGAGAAGGGAGAGGATAATTATCATTTCTACCTCTCATACTTCAAGCCCATATGGTCAGATTGTAGCGCTGGTTTTTTTACAGAGAATGTTGGTTTGGTGCAATGGAAGGAACATGTAGGTAATTTAGAGAAACAGAGATTCTTTGCACTTGAGAATTGCGCAAGAGTTTCACATATTTTATTGCATGAGGTGGGAAGGCAGAAAAATTACGATACCAAAAAATTCAAGGAGGCTATACACAATCAATGGGACAAACATCTCTATGGTGCGGAGGAGTTTGAATTTTATGATAAAAGATATAGAATCGTCACAAGCAAGGATGAGTATATGTTTGCTACAATGAAGACCCCGGCACACAAACCTTAACTCTTTTCATAACGAAAACGATGACTGCAATAAGGGCGTATTGAAGTTTCTACACCAACGTATTGGCCATTATCTATTAATGATGATTTATTGCATTTAGGGCATGCCACAACATGATCATATCCTTCTCTATTATCATGTTTGTATCTCTTCAATGTGGGCATGCATTGCATGAAGATTGCTAAAACTTAAACTTGTGGATATGTATTGGAAAACCATGGATGGTATTACAGATGATAGGGTGGAGCGATATCTCTACAGTCTCCTTCCAAAAAGCCCCAGTATTTTAAGAGAACTTGAGTTAAGAGCAGAGGCAGAGCATATACCGATAGTCGGCCCGATGGTTGGCAGGTTGTTGCATATACTTGCATCTGTTTCAAAAGCAAAACACATTTTGGAGGTAGGGACAGCGATAGGTTATTCTACCATATGGCTAGGCCTTGCAGCTAAGCAGAACAATGGTATGGTTATATCAATAGAAATTGATAGTGAACGAGTAAATGAAGCAATGAAAAATATCAGGCGTGCACGTCTTGAAAAGACTGTACGGATTATACATGGCGATGGTCTTGAAGTGGTCTCAAAGATGAAACAAAGTTTTGACATGGTATTCATCGATGATAACAAAAAGAATTATCCAAAGTATCTGGATATCTGTCTGAAACGGTTGAAGAGAAATGGTTTGCTGGTAGCAGATAATGCGTTATGGGGAGGGGAGGTCTTGAGAAAGACAAAATCTGAAGATGCCAGAGCTATTGCCCGGTTCAATGAATTGATTATGAAAAGAATGCGTTCTGTCATAATCCCTGCAAGAGATGGTGTTGCCATTGGGATAAAATAGCAATTGCTTGCTCCCAACTTTAACATTTTATCAGCATACACTCTCATAGACTACATTTTATAACCACAGATAATTATTCATACACCATGCGGAGATATGCTCACTTTATACTTTCCATGAGTGGTGGGGTACTGATTTTAGTGGGGGGTATAGTCTCTCTCATATGGTTATTGATTGATTTTCCTCCCACTTTTGATCCATTATTCGAGTTACGTGAAAACCTGGGAAAAGAAGAGTTCAGGCTATTTCAGATAAGATACACTGTTGCAGGCATCTCTACTGGTGTAGCCGTGATAATGACCTCCTACATGCTAAGGATCGCACCACATGAATCGAAACGATGGGGTATCATGATTATAGCGCTCTCTGCCATGAGCATACTTGGCATGGGGGGATTCGTAATCGGAATGGCATTAGGCATCGCAGGTGGTGTGTTGGCAGTTAAACGCAGTAGAGAGTTAGTAACTGAAACAGAGGAAAAGAAACCTGCTCAGATAATCATGGAAGACGAAAATATGATCTTCAAATGCTCTTCATGCAATATAATATTCAAAAGCAATGAAGAATTGAAGAACCATGTTATCAGATCACACATGCGTTAGAAATTAAATAGTTCCATCAAGCATGCCACGTACAACGTCTTTCCTTACGAGTTCGAACCTAGCTGAAGTCTCTACCATCTCAAGCGCTTTTTCTATCGCTTCCTCTCTAAACAATTCCTTTACCTGCATTGTTATATTCTGCTCCTCCTTCTTGTAGTAATCATCAAAATCCTGCGGGTTCTTGTTAACCTGCCTTATGATCGTATCAAAGCGTTCTCTTAACTTTGGAAGATCCTTCTGTCTAAGACCTTTTTCAGCTATTAAAGGGCTCATATTCGATCTTAATATGCAAATTCGTTATAATAAATTATCATGTTTTATATTAAACCACAGGGATGTCTTACGCGTTGAGTATAGAAGATTATCAAAAGGCTGGCAAAATAGCTGCGGAGGTTAGAGAAGATGCACGGAAACACTACCATGTCGGAGAAACGTTGCTAGCAATTTGTGAAAGCATAGAAGGTATGATAAGGGAGCGTGGTGCAGAGCCAGCCTTTCCATGCAATGTAAGTTTGAACGAGATTGCAGCTCATTACACCGCTGAGCCAAACGATGATACCGTTGTTAATGATGGTGATGTGCTAAAGATCGATATTGGTGTGCATGTGAATGGTTACATTGCAGATACTGCCGTTACTGTATGTTACAATCCAAAGTATGAAGCCTTGGTAAATGCTACGGAGCTTGCCTTACAGGAAGCGGTGAAGATAGTGAAAGCAGATGTGAAGGCTAGCGATATCGGTAAAGTTGTTGAAACAACGGCAAAAAGAACAGGTTTCAAACCAATACACAATCTAAGTGGTCACTCCTTGGCTCAATATACAATACATGCAGGCAAATCAGTTCCAAACATCTGGACTATAGGAACCTTTAACCTGACCACTACTGAGGCGTATGCAATAGAGCCGTTTCTAACTACGAAAGATGGCAGCGGAGTGGTATACAATGGGAAGGTGAAGAACATATTTGCAATTGCCACAAGAAAGAGAACTGGAGACAAGAATGCTGACACATTCTTTGATTATCTATGGGATAGGTTCAAAACACTACCCTTTGCATTGCGCTGGATCCTCAAGGATTATGAGGAGAAAGAAGCACGCCAGATGCTTGATTTTCTTGTCAAGAAAAAACTACTGCACTCTTATCCTATATTGGTTGAAGGTAATGGAAAATTTGTTGCGCAGGCTGAACATACACTAATACCAACCATGAGTGGTGCTCTAATTATAACACGTTAAACTTTAACAGATTCGGCATATATCATTGTTATCAAGGTTGAAGCCTTGCATTTTGAACATAGCTCCCCAACCATATACACAAAATCTCCGATCTTGAATGTGCGCTTTGTCTTCAACCCACATTTTTGGCATTCCTCAATTGTGTAAACTATTGGTTTCTCCTTCTCTTCCTTGCTCATTGTGCAACACCTAACGTATTACCTACTCCTATTATCAATACCTTATCACCCTCTTTAGTTTTATCATCTATCAAATTGAAGACAGATTTGCTAACCTTGTCAATTGATTCAGCAATCTCTTTCTTCATAACAGTAATCGCATCCAACACCGATTGTTTGATGATAATTGCATATACTGGTATTCCATGTCTTGTTGCAACTTCCTCTATCTGGAACCTCTCCACACCTACACCGCCTATTGCAGCACCAACACCTTCTGCAACATCTCCTGTTTTCTCACCCTCAAGCTTCAATGCGGCATCTATCATTATTATCGAATTCACATTAATGCCCGTCTCTTTGATCAGTTTCTCGACAGCTGTGCCAGGCTCCCCAACACTTCCTGCAGGTCCCTCTGCCTTCATTAAGTAAAGCGTTCTTCCATTATACAGATCTTCGCATACAACGGTTTCCTTTGCAATCGTTCTCTTCTCCTTGTTAAACATCATCTTCCCAACTATCATCGGTCCTATGCCATCACCAATGGGTTGCCCAGCTTTGAAGGCCGTTATTGCTTTGTTCAATGCTTCAGCCTCCTGCAGAAGTATGGGCATTATCATCTGCAATTGTACAAGGAAGAACATGCTAGTAGTCTTCTTGCCCATAAGATAGAAGTGTCTAACAACCTTGAATATCAGATTCAATACAGTTGCAGCCTCTAGTATATTCTCCATCTTGCTGGCAGTAACAGTATCCATAGATGGTGACATCTTCCTGACCTCTGCCTTGATTCTTTCATCTCTTACACGCAAAAGATGATGCACCTTGGGCACTATACCACTAGGATCCATATCTACGGGGAATATTGTGAAATACTCCAGAAACCTATCTATTCTTTCAGCTGGATCGATGTTCTGGCTGATGGATTTTGCATAATCAATAGCCTCCTTCCTAGCATTATCCTTCATATTCTGCAATTTCTTTATAGACTTGGATACATCATTTAGCACCATCCACATCTGTAGCCTCTGCCCGTAGAATATGAAGAAGAATATGGGCAGGATCCATATCAGGTATGTCCACCATTGGGTCTCGCCACCTCCTTCAGGAAAGAAAGGATTGATCTGCAATAGAATATCCAACAAACTCATTCTTCTGAGCTATCATCTTACAATAGTAAATTAAAGCTTTGCTTTTAATCTCATAAGTCTTTATAGCAATAAAATAACTAACATAAATCAAATGAGTACAGAATTCATTTCCCGATCGCTCCAGTCGATAAGCGGTGATGTTCTCTCCGAGATCTGGCAGAGATGCATGTATGCAAGTGATGCAAGTGCATATGAGATTGTTCCCAAATGTGTTGTTCTACCGAAGAATGTAGAAGACGTGATCAAGGTAGTAAAATTTGCTTCTACAAATGGCATACCTGTAATCGCCAGAGGTGGAGGCAGTGGACTTGCAGGCCAAGCAATAGGAGATGGTATAATCATAGATTTTACAAAATACATGCATCATATCATAGAGATCGATATAAAAGAAAATTATGTAATGGTAGAACCAGGAATCTACAAAGGAGTTCTTGATAAAGAGCTTAAAAAATATAGCAGATTTTTACCTCCAGATCCTTCAAGTGCAAACTACTGCGCCGTTGGAGGTATGATAGCAACCAATGCCAGCGGTGCTCATACAGTGAAGTATGGAAGCACAATAGACTATGTTCAATCACTTGATGTTATACTATCAAATGGTGAATTGATGCATGTTGAACCAGTAGAAATTGGAAGTTATGAATGGAAGAAGAAAGCAGGTTCGCTGGAAGGTAAATTGTTAGAAACCTTGCTAAACTTACTACTACCAAATGAAGAACTCATACGCAACAGGTTTCCCAGAGTAAGAAAGAATTCATGTGGATACAGACTCGATAGAGTGTTGGGAAACAATGTGCTTGATATGAGCAAGTTATTCGTTGCATCAGAAGGCACGCTTGGAATTGTGGTAAGAGCCAAGTTCAAGATAATGGATCTGCCAAAGGAGAAAGTATTAACGCTTCTAGGTTTTGATAACACGTTAGAGGCATCAAAGTCAATTATAAAAATTGCAGAGTTGAAGCCATCTGCACTTGAACTCATCGATAAAACTGTCATCCAACTAGCAAGGACATCGAGTGAAGAGTTTGCCTCAAAAGTACCTATAGATACCAATTGCCTGCTTTTCGTTGAGTTCGATGGTAACAGTAGAGATGAGGTTGAGAATGGTATCAATCGATTAAGATCAGTACTTGAGCAAATTCATGCAAAAACAATTGCGAGTTCATTTGATGGCAGTGAAATGGCAAGGATTTGGGAGATCAGGAAGAATGCATTATCGTATACAATGAAAATAAGGGAAAATGCGAAGAAACCAATTGCTTTCATGGAAGACCCTGTTGTACCTGTAGACAAACTAGATTTTTTGGTTGAAACGTTGCAGCGGGTATACAATAAACATGGTTTGAAGTATGTGGTCTATGGTCATGCAGGCGATGGAAACCTGCACACAAGACCACTGTTTGATGTAAGCAAAAGTGAAGAGATAAAGATAATGAGGGAGGTTGCAGAAGATCTTCTAAATGCCGTAACAAGCGTTAATGGCAGTGTATCTGCAGAGCATGGTGATGGTCTAGCGCGATCAGGATTCATAAGGGATGTTTATGGTAATGAAATCTATCAATTGTTTGTAAAAGTAAAGGAATTGTTCGATCCTATCAATATAATGAATCCCAACAAGAAGGTTATGATGCAAGGAACATTCTTGCAGAACTTCAGATATGGTTTCAAGAGCAAGGATTTTGAAAATAAATTGAATTGGCAGATTAATGATAGCAGACTACAAAGCAAGATTACGGGTTACAGAAAAGAATTAAGTTTTGATGATGAGGTGGATCTATGTCATGGCTGTGGTGGTTGTAGAGAGCTAAACTTTGGTTGGAGGATGTGTCCGGTATACAAAGGATTGAATGATGAGGTTGCAAGTTGCAGGGGAAGGAATAATGTGCTGAGATGGCTCCTCAAGGTTGATGGTCTTGCGAAAGAATTTGCATTAACTAAGGAGTATAAGGACATAATTTACAAGTATTGTGTCCAATGCAAGATGTGTTTGATCGATTGCCCCTCAAATGTTAATGTGGGAAAGTCAATGGCTGAGGCAAGGGCTGTATATGCTAAACAAATGGGATTACCTAAGGGTTACGAGTATTTCATAAACATAGACAAGTATGCGATGCAAGGCTGCAAACTTGTTCCATTTTCAAACTTTTTGATGAATAATAAATTGTTTAGAAAACTACTAGAATCTAGGACTGGTATAGATGCAAGGAAGAAGTTCCCTAGGTTCAGCAAGAGAATATTTGATGATCTCTTCAGGGAACATAAGCAACCAAAGTTTCATAAAACAGTTGCGTTCTTCTGTGATACTTACATACGTTATGTAGATCCAATGCTAGGTATGCATATAATAAAGATATTGGAGAGAAATGGTTACAATGTTATCTTCCCATCACAGATGTCATCTGGGCTACCAGCATTGCTTGAAGGTGCTCCAGATGTTGGAAGAGAAATTGCTGAATATAATGTGAAGAATTTGTATGTTCATGCGTCAAAAGGGATCCCGATAGTATGTTTCTCCCCAAGCTCATCAGTTGCGCTGAAGATGGACTATCTTAATGTGCTGGATAATGAAGAAACGAGGACAGTAAGTAGCAATACATATGATATGCACGAATTTCTCAGCAATTTGCATAAGATGAAGGAACTTGATGCCGACTTTAAAGAAATCGATGAGGAAATAGGCGTGCACTTCCATTGCCATACAATTGTGCAGGGCGCAGATAAACATGTGAAGCAACTGCTTAACATGATACCAAAACTTCGCTATCATATTGTGGAGACAGGTTGTTGTGGAGTTGGTGGATCGTATAGTTTTATCAAAGACAACTATGATCTATCGATGCAAATAGGAAGAGAGTTGTTTGAAGCTGTAAAGCAGGAAAGGAAAGTGTATACAACAGGAGAATCGTGTAAATTGCAGATAGAGGAAGGTTCTGGAAGAGAATTGGGATTAACAGTTGATTTGTTGGCAAAAGCATATGGTATAAGCTGAATGGACCGGGTGGGATTCGCCTACTGGAGTGTGCGGAACTCTTTTTTCATCTACGTTATTTCCAGCCATAGATGCTTAATAGGATATTTTGCTTATATTGTTTTGCAAGATCAGCTTATCTTCGAACCAGTGTTTTGGCCTTTAGAAGATCCCTTTGCCGTTACCGTTCAGATGCCGCCGGTGTGATTATATGCTTTTCGTTGTAATTGCTGTGTCGAATAATTAACATATCATAGTAATTATCCAAACCCCTTAGGATTCATCGATATGAACATGTTGTATATTGATGCCTT
>Ga0073934_10003724_pt1 | contig 27255 bp, 22 predicted proteins | sample LarsenN4metaG_FD_76834 | JGI IMG/M metagenome (GOLD analysis project Ga0073934, IMG submission 76834) | Hot spring sediment bacterial and archeal communities from British Columbia, Canada, to study Microbial Dark Matter (Phase II) - Larsen... ... | reverse complement strand
TATCGCTCGGCCTGGACCAAGGATAACGGCGCGGCCCGCGTCACCAGCGAAGCTGCGATGGCCAAGATGCATGCGACCGAGGCCGCGCAGCGCGTGATCGACCGCGCCGTGCAATTGTTCGGCGGGCAGGGCGTCACCAAGGGCGTGAAGGTCGAGGAATTGTATCGCGAAATTCGCGCGTTGCGCATCTATGAGGGCGCGACTGAGGTGCAGAAGGTTGTGATCGCGCGTGAAGCCTTAAAGAATCATGCGGCCGCCAAGGCCGTGGAGAAGTGACGGACCGCAGGAGCCGGGGTCAGACACGGAGTATCATCATGATCCGCTCGGGACATATCGACACCTTCGCGCGGGACAATCTCCCGCCCCAGGATCAATGGCCGGAATTCCTGTTCACGCTTCCGGAGTTGCAATATCCGGAGCGGCTGAACTGCGTGACGGAGTTCGTCGACACGTGGGTCACCTCGGGGCAGGGTGGCCGCACGGCGATCGTCTCTCCCGCCGAGGCGCTGACCTATGCGCAGCTTTCCGAGCGTATCAACCGTATCGCCAATGTGCTGACTCGCGATCTCGGCATGGTGCCGGGCAATCGCGTGCTGCTGCGATCCGCCAACAATCCGATGATGATTGCGGCTTATCTCGCGGTGATGAAGGCTGGCGGCGTGACGGTCGCGACCATGCCGCTGCTGCGCGCGAAAGAGCTTTCGTACACCGTGAAGAAAGCGAAGATCAAACTCGCGCTCTGCGACAAGAAGCTCGCCGACGAGATGGAAAAGACCAGGCCGCTGGCGCCCGAACTTGAGCGCGCGGTCTATTGGGGCGAGGGCGAACTCGAGGCCCTGATGAACAAGCCGGGCTACGAGACGTTCACCGCTTGCGACACTGCGATCGACGATGTCTGCCTGATTGCGTTCACCTCCGGCACCACCGGCGAGCCGAAGGGCACGATGCATTTCCACCGCGACATGCTGGCGCCCTGCGACTCCTACGGAAAATATGTGTTGCAGGCCTCGCCGGACGACCGCTTCATCGGTTCGGCGCCGCTCGCCTTCACGTTCGGATTGGGCGGCCACGTGCTGTTTCCGTTCCGCATCGGCGCAACCACGATCCAGCTCGAGAAGCTGACGCCGGACGAGTTGCTTCCGGCCATCGAGAAGCACAAGGCGACAGTGGTGTTCACGGCGCCGACCGCCTATCGCGCGGTGCTGCCGCATGTCGGCAAGCATGACATTTCGTCGCTTCGTAAATGCGTGTCGGCCGGCGAGACGCTGCCGAAGACCACATTCGAAGCGTGGAAGAAGGCGACGGGCCTGACCATCCTCGATGGTATCGGCGGCACCGAGATGATGCACATCTTCATCGGGTCGCCGGAAGCGAAGGTGCGTGGCGGCTCCACCGGCCAGCCGGTGCCGGGCTATATCGCAAAAGTCGTCGATGAGAATTTCAACGAGGTGCCGCGCGGCACGATCGGGCGCCTCGCGGTGAAGGGGCCGACCGGCTGCCGCTATCTCGCCGACGCGCGCCAGACCAAGTATGTGCAGAATGGTTGGAATTTCCCGGGCGACACTTACGTGCAGGATGCCGACGGTTATTTCTGGTATCAGGCGCGCTCCGACGACATGATCATATCGTCGGGCTACAACATCGCGGGTCCGGAAGTCGAAGAGGTGCTGCTGTCGCATCCGGCCGTTGCCGAATGCGGCGTGGTCGGTGCGCCGGATCCGGAACGCGGCCATATCGTCAAGGCTTACATCGTCCTTCGTCCGGGGTATGCCGGTGATGCGGCGCTGACCAAGACGCTGCAGGATTACGTCAAGAACACCGTCGCGCCATACAAGTATCCCCGCGCGATCGAATATGTTGCCGCGCTGCCGCGCACCCAGACCGGGAAATTGCAGCGTTTCGAATTGCGCAAGATTGCCGAGGCCGACGCCGAGAAGATCGCGTCGTGACGGTCACGGCCGGAAAAAACAACAGGAGACCTGCCGTGCCGGACAGTGCCGTTAAGCCCGCAACGAACGAGATCCTCAATCCGGCCGGCTGGCCGCAGCCGAAAGGCTATGCCAACGGCGTCAAGGCGCGCGGCGAGATGATCTTTGTCGGCGGCATGGTCGGCTGGGACGTCAACGGAAAGTTTCCTAAAGGTTTCGTCGCCCAGACCAAGCAGCTTCTGGAGAACATCGTTGCCGTGCTCAGGGAAGGCGGTGCGGGTCCGGAGCATGTTGTGCGCATGACCTGGTACGTCACCGACATGGACGCCTACCGCAGCTCGTTGCCGGAGCTGGGCAAAGTCTATCGTGAGGTGATGGGCAAGAATTTCGGCGCCATGGCGCTGGTGCAGGTCAAGTCGCTGGTCGAGCCGGACGCGCTGCTCGAAATTGAGACCACGGCCGTCATTCCGGACTAGCCGGTCCGCTCCTGTCTGGACTCTCTGAGGCCGAACGGGGAGGGTAGAGTGCTGGGCCGACGGGATCGCCCGGCACGACGGAGCCGCCGCCTTTGCTTCCGCTGCTGAACCGCGTGAGTCTCAGCGCCGCGATCATCGCGGTGTCCGTGCTCGTGCATCTCGGATTTGTGGGCGCAATTGTGTTCGCCGAACGGCGTCATCTTCCGCCCTCCGAGCTGCGCGCAATGGATGTCGATCTCGTTCCGCCGGAGGCGTTGGAGCAGAAGGCGGAAGAGCCGCCTGCGCCTGCCAAGCCGCCCGAGCCCCCGAAGCAGGCTGAGCTGAAGCTGCCGGACCCTGTGAAACCGGCACCCCCGGAGCCTGCCCAGAGCCTGCCGCCGACGCCGCAGGCCCCGGAGGCGAAATCCGCAAAAGCCGCCGAACCGGACCAGAGCGATCCGCCGCTGCCGGAGACGAAACAGGCTGCCAAGCCGGATCTGCCGCCAGGCGGCCCCGCGGGCGAAGGCAAGTCCAAACTCACCCCCGAGGAGATCGCGGCGCTGCGCGCGCAGATTCAGAAATGCTGGAAATTGCCAGTAGGCATTCCCGGTATCGTCGGGCTTGAAGTGATCCTGCGGGTTTCGTTCGGCCCCAAGGGCCAGCTAGCCGGAGAGCCGGTGCTGCTGCAGGCGCCCGCCTCCGAGCGCGGCCCGCTTCTGGTCGGGATCGCAATGACGGCGCTGAAGGGCTGCTATCCCTACAAGCTGCCGCCGGCGAAATACGCCGACTGGAAGACGCTTGATCTGAAATTCAACGCCACCGGGATGCTGGGACTGGGCGCGGCGCCAAAGCTGCCCAGGCGCACTTAAAAGATAATATCTTTACGATCTTTACGTCCTGAGGTAGCGTGCCGGAGTCTAGGGACGGATGAGGCTGAATTCAGCCGTGAACACACAAGCCAAGCTCATCGCCCGCGCGGGAGAGCCGTTCGCCGCCGGCCGCTCCGGCTCGCTGTCGGCGCAGATCGTGACCGATGTGCGCGATGCGCTGACCGAGAAGCGGCTGACATCCGGCGACCCGATCGGCACCGAGAAGGATCTTGCCGCCCGCTATGGCGTCAGCCGCATCGTGGCGCGTGACGCGCTGCGCACGCTGCAAGCGCTCGGCATCGCCGAAATCCGCATGGGCAAGGGCGGAGGCGCGCGTGTGGCGCGGGGCAATCCGCGGCTGTTCGCCGAGGCGCTCGCGGTGCAGCTCGATCTTGCCGGTGTCAGTGCGGCGGAAGTGATGGACGCCCAGCGCGCGATCGAAACGCTGGCCGCGGAGCTTGCCGCCGAACATGCAACTCCAGCCGATCATGCGCGGCTGCAGCGTCTGCTTGCCGAAGCGGAAAGTCTTATCGACGATGGCGACGCCTATACGCGCTCGTGCCGCGACTTCCATCTGGCCATTGCAGAAGCCTCGCATAACCGCGTGCTGGTGGTGCAGTTCATCTCGCTCAATCACATCTCCTGGCCTGCGCATAACCGCACGCTGACGCCCGAGGTGTCGCGGCGCGTCCTGGCGGTGCACAAGGAGCTCGCCGCGCTGATCGAGATGCGCGATGCCGCCGGCGCGCGAAAGCTGATGGACGATCACGTCAAGATGATCCGCGCGCGCCGTGTGTCCGAGCGCGATCACATCGACCGCTGCTGCTGAATAACAACGTGACCTGAGACCAACACAAGCAAACGGGAGAAACGACATGGCAACGAACCACACCTTCATCATCGAGCCGCATTTCCGCCTGCAGGAATGGATCGCGGAGGAGAAGGGCTACTTCAAGGACGAAGGGCTCGACTACATTTTCCGCGAACTGGTGCAGTCCACCGACGGCAAAATTCACGACAAGGGCAACAAGGTCGGCGCCTATCAGTCGTTCGAGGCGGGCCGCAAGGCGGACGTCAGCTGCGCCTGCCACTGGACTGTGAATGTTGCGGCGGCATCCGGTCATGGCCGCCTGAACCGCGACGTTTATTCGGTGGCGCCGTCAGGAATTTTCGTTGCGCCGGATTCGCCGATCAAGACGCCGGCCGATCTCGCGGGCGTGCCGATCTCGGTCGGCTTCCAGTCCGGATCGCATTATGCCTCGATTCAGGCGCTGGAAAGCTATATGCCGCGCGATCAGATCAACTTGTCGTTCAATGACGGCATGCTGTTCAAGCGGATGGAGCTTTTGCTGGACGGCAAGATCCCGGCCGCGACGCTATTCTCCGGGCCGTACTACCTCGCCGAGCAGCTCGGCTTCCGCAAGATCATGGACAACACCTTCATGATCGCCAACATGATCCATGGCGATCCCGATCCGGAGGACTTGCGCAAATACTTTAGAGCGCTCAAGCGCGCCCAGCGCGATCTCGACCTGCGTCCGGAACTCTATACTCACTATTACAAGAAGGAATTTCCGGTGCGCTGGCACGACGTGATGGATACGCGGCGTTGGGGTCCGGGCGAACGCATCGTATTCGAGCCCTATACCGAGGAAACCTTCACCGTGTCGCGCGACTGGATCGCCGATCACAACATTTTCGAAGGCGGCGATCTCGGCAAGAAGCGCTACGAGGAGGCGACGGTCAGCGTGATGTGATCTTTCGTGCCCCGGACGCGGTGCAGCGCGAAAGCGATGCACCGCAGAGCCGGGGCCCATGTCGGCATTCCAGAAGGGTGGCTGGGTCCCGGTTCTGCAGCGCACCGTTGCACGCTGCTCTGCGCCCGGGACACGATCTCGGTCAGTGTCTCAAGCCACCTTCAGTCCTATCAGGCGTTCGAGCGTCGCCTCGTCCTTCATCAGTTCGGCGGAGGGCGCACGGTGCACCACATTGCCGCGCTCGATCACGATGGCGTTTTCGGTGAGCGCCAGCGCCATCTCGGCATGCTGTTCGACCAGGATGAAGGCCGTGCCCTGTTCGGCCAGCATCTTGCGGATCGCGGCAGCCAGTTCTTCGACGATGATCGGCGCCAGTCCCTCGAACGGCTCGTCCAGCAGCAGAAGAGACGGATTGGTCATCAGCGCGCGCGCCAGTGCGAGCATCTGCTGCTCGCCGCCGGATAGCTGATTGCCCTTGTTGCCGCGGCGCTCGTTCAGGCGAGGCAGTAGGTCGTAGATGCGTTCGATGGTCCAGTGGCCAGGACGCGCGGTAACGGTGAGGTTTTCCGCGACCGTGAGTGAGGGGAAAATCTCGCGCTCCTGCGCCACCCAGCCGATACCGGCGCGCGCGCGTTTGTAGGGGGCGACGCGGGTGATATCGGACCCGCGCCAGTGGATCGTGCCGCGCGTCATGCGCGTGAAGCCCATGATCGTCAGCAGGAGCGTCGACTTGCCGACGCCGTTGCGGCCCAGCACCGCTAGGCTGCCCTTGTCGGCGAGATCGAACGAAATGTCGTTCAGCACAACGGCATCGCCATAACCGGCGCGCACGCCTTTCAGCGACAGGAGCGTGTCAGCCATGATGCGCGCCCCCGAGATAGACTTCACGCACCCGCGGATCGGTGGAAATTTCCTTCGGTGTGCCCTCGAGCAGGATCGCGCCGCCGACCATCACGATGATGCGGCTCGCGAAGCGGAACACCACATTCATGTCGTGTTCGATGAAAAGCACCGTAATATCCTGCGACAGGTCGGCGATCACCGAGAACAATTCCGAGCTTTCCTCGGGCGGCACGCCGGCTGCGGGTTCGTCGAGCAGCAGCACCTTGGGCCGCGTGGCGAGTGCCAGCGCAATCTCAAGCAGGCGCTGCTGGCCGTAAGCGAGTTCGCGTGTGGTGCGGTAGGCGTGGTCGCCGAGCCGCAGCGATTTGAGGATCGCATAGGCCTCGTCGGCATTGTCGCGGTAGGACGGCACCGCCTTCCACCAGGTGCTCGCGTCGCCGGTGCGCTCGCAGATCGCAAGCGTCACCGCCTCCAGCGCCGACAGGTTCGGGAACAGCGTATTGATCTGGAAGGTGCGGACCAGTCCGCGCTTCACACGGGCGTCCGGATGGAGTGCCGTGATGTCTTCGCCTTCCAGCAGGATCTGTCCGGAACTTGGCTTGATCATCCCCGTCATCAGGTTGATCAGCGTCGTCTTGCCGGCGCCGTTCGGGCCGATCAGTGCATAGCGTTCGCCCTTCGGGATCGCGATCGAAATGTCGCGCGCGACCTGAAGCTGGCCGAAGCTCTTGTTGACGTTGCGGGTTGCGAGAGCGGTCATGTGCTGCGCCGTCCCATCAGCATGCGATAGAGGTGCGACAGCCCGCCGAGAATGCCGTTCGGCAGCAGCATGACGGTTCCTACAAGCAGGAGGCCGATCCAGAAATACCAGTATTGCGGATTGATGCCGGAGAACTGGTCGCGCGCGACCATGAAGATCACCGCGCCGATCAGTCCGCCATAAAGCATGCCGGCGCCGCCGAGCACGAGCATGACGAGGACGTCGGCCGAACGCTGGAAATCGATCACGCCGAGCGACACGGTGGATGTCGTTTGCGCGAGCAGGGCGCCGGCGATTCCGGCGATCGCGGCGGACATGGTGTAGACCTTGCGGATATGGGCGTCGCTCGGCGCGCCGATCGCGGGCATGCGAACCGAGTTTTCGCGGATGCCGCGCAGCGCGAGGCCGAACGGCGAGTTGGTCAGACGGCGCACGAGAAGAAAAATCAGGAACAGCATCACGAGCGAGTAGACATAGGCCGTGCGGCCCCAGAGATCGAACTCATAGATGCCAAGCAGCTTGCCGATCTTGATTCCCTGCAGGCCGTCGGCGCCGCCGGTGAGCCAGTGCGCAGCGTTGGCGAGCTCATGCACCAGGAAACCAAGACCGAGCGTGATCATGATCAGCGCCAGATGCTTGAAGCGCGCGATGATAAAGCTCGTCGCAAAGCCAAACAGACCGGTGAGAAGCGCAGCGACCACCAGACCGAAGAGCGGATCGCCGTAGCCGTATTTCGAGATGATACCGGCGGTATAGGCGCCGACTCCGAAGAACGCCGCATGGCCGAGCGACACGATCCCGGCATAGCCGAGGATCAGATCGAGCGAGAGTGCGAACAACGCCGTGATCGCGATCTGGCTCGCGAGCGACAGGTAGTTCGGGAATAGGAAGAACGGCAGGATGGTGGCGAGCCAGAATATGTATTCCAGCGGATGCCAGCGGACCTGGGCGTGCAGATAGTCGTGCGGGGTGAGGGATGGGGCGCTCATTGAGGTCACCGCTTCCCGAACAGGCCTTGCGGCCGCCACATCAGAAGGACGATCATCACGAAATAGATCATGAATGCGCCGAATTGCGGCACGTAGTATTTTCCGGCGATGTCGCTGACGCCGATCAAGACGGCGGCGACGAACGAGCCCCAGATCGAGCCGAGCCCGCCGACCGAAACCACGATCAGCACATAGACGAGATAAATTAGCGCGAAGGACGGGTCGAGCCCGACGATCTCGATCGCCAGCGACCCGCCAAGACCAGCCAGTCCCGACCCGAGCGCGAACGCGACCGCAAAGGTGCCGTCGACATTGATGCCGAGCCCCCGTGCCATGCGCTGGTTATCGACCGCGGCGCGCACCTGTTGGCCGAAGCGGGTGTATTCCAGCGTCAGCACCAGGACGAGCGTGACCGCAAGGCCGACAGCGACGAGAAACAGGCGGTAGACGCCGAAATTGATGCCGAAATACACGACAGACCCGCGCAGCCAGGCCGGGGTCACTGCCGGTTGCAGGACGGTGCCGAAGATATAGGCCGCGCTGGCGATCGACATGAAAGCAAGTCCGATCGTGAGCAGCACCTGATCGAGTTCACTTGCGCGATAGAGCTTGCGGTACAGGGTGCGCTCAAGCGCAACGCTCATCACTGCAGCGGCAAGGAACGATACCGGCAAGGTCGCAAGGAATGGCCAGCCGAACCGGTGAACCAGTGTCACGGTCACGTAACCACCGAGCATCGCGAAGGCGCAATGCGCGAGGTTGACGAAATTCATCATGCCGAGCGTGACGGACAGCCCGACCGACAACAGGAACAACAGCATGCCATAGGCAAAGCCGTCGAACAGAACCCCGATGATAGGCCCCAATGTCGTCGTCCCCTCAGCCAGGTCGCTTGTCAGGGCCGGGTTCTGCCCGGCCATCCATCTTCTTGATTTTGATGGACGCGCGGGTCAAGCCCGCGCATGACAATTTTGACATCCCACAAGCCAACGCCCGGAGCGCGAGGCCCCGGGCGCTGGATACGTCCAACGGGAGCGCCTATTTCTTGTTCTTCATCCGCTCCTTGACCGGATCCTTCACGTTCTCGATCTTGTCGATCTCGACGTTTACGAGCTTTCCATCGACCTTATCGACGCGGCGGATATAGACGGTCTGGATAATGTCGCGGGTTTCCGGATCGATCGAGATCGGGCCGCGCGGGCTCTCCCACTTCATGCCCTTGGCTGCGTCGACCAGCGCCTGCGCATCGGTCTTGCCGCCGGTCTTTTTCAGGACATCATAGATGAGCTGCATGCCGTCCCAGCCGCCGATCGAGAAGAAGTCGGGGTTGCGGCCATAGGCAGCGTTGTAGGCCTTCACGAAGGCGCCGTTCTTGGCCGACTTGTGCGCGTAATCGTAGTGGCTCGCGGTGATGATGCCGAGAGCGGCATCGCCCATGACCTTGATCGCGTTTTCGTCGGCGATTTCGAGCTGGCCCATGACCTTGGTCTTGCGGGCGTCGATGCCGCGCTCGGCCAGTGCCTTACCAAGTGCGCCCGGCTGCGCGCCGCCCGGAACGAAAATGTAAATGCCTTCCGGATTGAGGTCCTTGGCGCGCTGCACGAAGGCCGAGAAATCCGGATTGGCAACGGGCATCTTGACCTCGCCGACGATCTCGCCGCCGGCTTCCTTGAAGCCGAGTGCGAAGGCGCCGCCGGCATCGAGACCCGGGCCGTAGTCGGAGACCATGGTGTAGGCCTTCTTCACGCCGCCTTTCTTTGCCGCCCAATCGCCAAGCGCCTGGTTGAGCTGCGGAGTGGTGAGCGAGGTGCGCACCATGTAGGGCGACTTGGTGGTGATGATCGAGGTCGCTGCGTTCATCACGACCATGAATTTCTTGGCCTGGTCGGAGACGTCGCCCGCGGCCATTGCATTCGGGGTCAGGACGAAGCCGGCGAGGATGTCGACGCCGTCACGCACCACGAGTTCCTGCGCAAGCCGCTTCGCGACATCCGGCGCGATGCCGCCAGTGTCCTTGCGGATAAATTCGATCTTGCGGCCGGCAACGGTGTCGCCGTTCTCTTTCACGAACAGCTTGATGGCGTTGTCCATCTGCGTCGCGGCGTCGGCAAATTGACCGGAATAGGGCAGAATGAGTCCGATCTTGATCGGACCCTGCTGCGCATTTGCGGCGCCCGCGAACATCGCGGTCGCAGCCAATGCGGCAAGTCCAAATGTGCGTCTATTCATCACTTATCCTCCTGAAAGCTTTTGATCTTTCACGCATAATCCAGCGTTGGCCGGGACACTATCGGCCGCGGCTCAGGCGGTCAATGAATCGTGCCGCCATTGCGGCAAATTGGGATGCCCACCGATCCGCGTTTGGTAAACGGTGGGACTTTTCGGGCGGCGGACGATAGTGCGCTGGCCGGAACCGGTCAGCAATATTTGACATGAACGCGAATGGTGCCGTTCGCGTCAACGTAGAAGCCGTATCTCCTCGCCGTATCGATCAGCGCCGAAATGCCATCGGGGGCATGTCAGCCTGCCGGCGCAAGTTCGTCGCGGCGTTGCGCCGCGGCTGCCGCACCCTTCGACAGACCCGCAACCTCCACGGCGAACAGCGATGCCGATCGCTGTGCTTCGTCGAGCGTCATGTCGCCGAAATAGATTTGGCAGGCGAGATAGTTCAGTCCGGCATGCGCAGTCTGCGCATTCAGGATGTCGCGGACGGTGCGCGGCGAGCCCGCAGCACCGTTGCCGAGTTCCAGCAACGCGTCGAAAGTGTCTGGATAGACATGGCCGATTGGGAACGGCGTCCCCGCTTCCTTCCAGAGCATCTCCATCGCCTCGCGCCAGGGCCTGTAAGCGCGGCGGCCGAGTGCGATCGCCTCGGCGTCGGTGTCCGCAACAACGACGTGGCGGGTGATGCCGATGTGAGGCAAGGCGGCGGCTACGCGGCCAAGCCGGTCCCATTCCTGCCGGTAGCGCTCCGAGACCGCGCGCGCATTATCGATGGAGCCAAGCATCATAATGTTGGCGCCGTTCTGCGCTGCCCAGGGTGCAGAGTCCGGCTTCGTGGTCGCATACCAGAGCGGCGGATGCGGCCGTTGCAACGGATGGATGCGGACCGGAAAGCGCTCGATGCTGATATGCTTCCCCTGGAAGCTCACCTCATCCTGAAAAAAGGCCTGCCGGATGATCTCGAAATGCTCCAGATAGCGCGCCTGCGCGGTTGACGGATCGCCGCCATACATCGCGATCTCGTAGGGCATCGAGCCGCGGCCGAGCCCCAGTTCCAGCCGTCCGCCGCTCAACTGGTCGAGCATGCAGATCTCTTCGTAGGCGCGGACCGGATGATAGATCGGCAAGACGAACAGCAGCGGGCCGAGCCGTATCCGCTTCGAGCGCTGTGCCGCCGATGCGAGGAAGATGGCGGGTGAGGGCGCGTAGCCGAGCGGCGTGCCGTGATGCTCGGCGAGGTGATAGCAGAAGAAGCCGAGCCGGTCGCACAGCGCGATGAATTGCAGGCGGTCTTCATATTGCCGGTGCAGCGGCGTTCCGGCGCGGTCCATGTGATCGAAGACGGCATACTTCATCGCCGGGCACTCCTGCTGCGGACGAATGCCTATCGTCCGCCCATATCGTTGTCAAGACAACGATGTCTAGGCAACGATATGGCGGTGCGCCCGGATGCGCGGCATTGCCTTGCGGCACCCGGCCATGCGATTGGGAAACTCCGATTCGGGAGGCCTCGATGGCGCGCAAGAAAGCTGCCGTGAAGCGGCGTGACGCATCCACGCCCTCACCCACGCCGTTGACGGGTCTGGTGGCGTTCAAGCTCATTCATCTCGCGGATACGATCAGCCGCGCGGCAACGCTGGTCTACGAGAAGCAATTCGGACTGAACAATTCAGAGCTGCGCGCCATGATCGCGCTGCGGGATATGCAGCCGCTGACGATCGCGGACCTCAGCCGGGTCGGCCGCATCGACAAGGCCTGGGTCAGCCGTTCGGTGGCGAGCCTGCTTGATCGCGGTCTGGTCAGCCGCGAGGCGCATCCGAGCGATCAGCGCATGGCGCTGATCCGGCTGACACCTGCGGGACTCGACCTGACGCGGGCATTCGAGCCGGTCGCACATGCACGGCAGAAGCGGCTGCTGGCCGGGTTGTCGCAACGCGAGGCATTTCGCGTCATCGACATGCTCCAAAAGAATGCAGATCAATTGCTGAAAGAGCCGTAGGATAAGTGACCGGGTACGGCCCGAATCCGGGCCGGCGCCGGGAACAGGTACTGTTCAGGATCGCGGGCTAGCAGGAATGTCGGAGCTTCGTTTTCAGATTAACGGCCGCTGGCGCACGGAGAATAATGTCTCTCCGACTACGACGCTGCTGGATTACCTGCGGCTGAATGCGCGGCTGACCGGCACCAAGGAAGGCTGCGCCGAAGGCGATTGCGGCGCCTGCACGGTGGTGGTCGGTCTGCCGCAGGACGACGGCGGCATGGCGTGGCGCGCGGTCAATTCCTGCCTCGTACTGGTGCCGCAGGTCGACGGCCTGCCGGTCATTACCGTGGAGGGGCTGGCACAGCCGGACGGCACGCTGCATCCGGTACAGCAGAGCCTGATCGAGGCCGATGCCACGCAATGCGGCTTCTGCACGCCCGGCTTTGCGATGGCGATGTTCGCCTTCGCTCATGAAACGAAAAATCTTGATGGCGAGGCGCGAGACGACGAAGTGATCCACGAGGCGCTGGCCGGCAATCTCTGCCGCTGCACCGGCTATCGCCCGATCGTGGAAGCCTGCAAGACCATGCGCGCCGATCCGCCGGGCTGCGGCTTTGCCGAGCGCGCGGGCGACGCTGCGGCGGAATACCGGCAGGGCGCACAGCTTTATCTCGCGCCGCGCAGCGTCGGCGAATTGGTGGAGGCGAAAGCCAAATATCCCGACGCCTTCGTGCTCGGCGGCGGCACCGATCTCGGTATCCGTGTGTCGAAGGACCGCGAAGCCTTCCCGGTCGTGATCTCGACCCAATGGGTGAGCGAGCTTCGCGCGGTCTCCGAGGATAGTGACAAGCTCATCATCGGCGGCGGCGTCACCTACACCAGGGCGCTGCCGTCTCTCGACAGGCACTTCCCGTCCTTCGCTGCGCTGGTGCGCCGCATCGGCTCGCGCCAGATCCGCAATATCGGCACGCTGGCTGCCAACATCGCCAATGCTTCGCCGATCGGCGACACCATTCCCTGCCTGATGGCGCTGGACGCGACGATTGTGCTGCGTTCAAAGCGTGGTGTCCGCAGTGTGAAGGCAGACGAGTTCATCATCAGCTATCGCAAGACCGCGATGAAGAAGGACGAGATTATCCAGGCGATCGAAATTCCGAAGCTGAAGGATGGAACGAGCTTCACCACCTACAAATTGTCGAAGCGCTTCGACCAGGACATCTCGACCGTGATCGGCGCCTATTGTCTGCGCGTTGAGGACGGCAAGGTTGCAGACTTGCGTGCGGCCTATGGCGGCATGGCCGCGACCACGGCGCGGGCGCAACATGTCGAGGCAGCGCTCATAGGCAAGCCATGGACAGCCGAAAGCCTGCACGGCATCGACGCGCTGATTGCGCAGGATTTCAAGCCGATGACCGATCATCGCGGCACCGATGCCTATCGCCTGCGTGCGGCGGCGAACCTGATCCGGCGGCTGCAGGTCGAGACCACAAGCGGGCAGCCAACGGGAGTGTGGCAGCTATGAACGCGCCTCTGTCCCGAATCCGCGGCGGTGTGCATGCTTCGGTCAAGCATGACAGCGCTGCTGGCCACACCAATGGCCAGGCGCTCTATCTTGACGACATTCCGATGGTACCGGGTTCGCTGGAGACCGCGCTGGTTCTGTCGCCGCATGCGCATGCCCGCATTATATCGGTCGATGTGTCGGCGGCGCTTGCCGCGGACGGTGTCGCTGCGGTGGTGACGGCCGCCGACATCCCCGGCAAGAACGACATCGCGCCCATTCGCACCGACGAGCCGCTGCTGGCGGCTGGCGTGGTCGAACACGAGGGTCAGATCGTTGCCGCTGTTGCTGCGGCGACGCTCGATCATGCGCGCGCCGCCGCGAAGCTCGTGAAGGTCGAATACGAGGTGCTGCCGGCCGTGCTCACAGTCGAGGAGGCGGTGGCAAAGGAGCTCTATGTTGCGCCGGTCCAGAAAATGGAGCGCGGCGACGTCGATGCGGCGCTCAAGGCGGCGCCGCATCGCCTGAAGGGTGAATTCCATTGTGGCGGGCAGGATCATTTCTATCTCGAAGGCCAGATCGCGCTGGCGACGCCGGGCGAAAATCGCGACGTGCATGTCTATTCGTCGACCCAGCACCCGACCGAAGTACAGCACGGCGTCGCCCATGTGCTCGGAATCCCGTTCAACGCGGTGACGGTGGAGGTCCGCCGCATGGGCGGCGGCTTCGGCGGCAAGGAAAGCCAGCCGACCATCATCGCCGGGATTGCCGCGCTCCTTGCCTGGAAGATGCGCAAGCCGGTGAAGCTGCGGCTGCCGCGTGACGACGACATGCGTGCGACCGGCAAGCGGCATCCGTTCTATTACCGCTATGAGGTCGGCTTCGACGATGATGGGGCGATCAAGGGGCTGGACCTTCTCCTGGCGGCGAATGGCGGACACGTCGCCGACCACACGCCCGCAGTGCTGACGCGCGCGCTCTGCCATTCGGACAATTGCTATTGGCTGCCGGTGCTGCGTTTCCGCGGACTGCCGTGCAAGACCAACACGGTGTCGAACACCGCGTTCCGCGGCTATGGCGGGCCGCAGGGCATGTTCGCAATCGAGACGATCCTCGACACGGTTGCCCGGTATCTCGGCAAGCCGCTGGACGAGGTGCGCCGTCGCAACTTCTACGGACAGCACCGTAACAATGTCACGCCCTATGGCATGACAGTCGAGGACAACATCATCGAAAAGGTGATTGACGAATTTGACCGCACTGTCGATCTGCAAGGCTGGCGCGACAGCGTGATCGCGTTCAACAAGACGAGCCCTATCGTGAAGAAGGGTCTCGCCACCATGCCGGTGAAATTCGGTATCTCGTTCAACCGGCCCGCGCTCAACCAGGCCGGCGCGCTGGTGCATGTCTACATGGACGGCAGCGTGACGCTGAACCACGGCGGCACCGAGATGGGGCAGGGCCTGTTCATCAAGGTCGCGCAGGTGGTGGCCGAGACCTTCCAGATCGACATCGACAATATCAAGATCACCGCGACCACGACCGGCAAGGTGCCGAACACCTCGCCGACCGCGGCGTCGTCGGGATCCGATCTGAACGGCATGGCGGCGAAGAATGCCGCCGAACAGATCAAGGACCGCATGGCCGATGTCGCGGCCGAGCAGTTCAACGTGCCGAAGGGCGATATCGTGTTCTCATCGAACCGCATCTATGCCGGCAACCGCTCGATGTCGTTCGCCGAGCTTGCAGCGCTGTCTTGGGAGAAGCGCGTTTCGCTGTCGGCGACCGGCTTCTACCGCACGCCGAAAATCCACTGGGACTTCACCACCAGCAGCGGCCGGCCCTTCTATTACTTCACCTATGGGGTCGCTGCGGCCGAGGTCGCGATCGATACGTTAAGCGGCGAGATGCGGTGCCTGCGCGCTGAACTTCTGCAGGATTGCGGCGCCTCACTCAACCCGGCGATCGATCTCGGCCAGATCGAGGGCGCCTTCGTGCAGGGCATGGGCTGGCTCACGACCGAAGAGCTTGTCTGGGACAACAAGGGCAATCTTCGCACGCACGGGCCTTCGACCTACAAAATTCCCGGCAGCCGCGACGTGCCGCCGGTGTTCAACGCGCGCATCCTGCAGAATGCGCCGAACCGCGAGGACACGGTCTTCCGCTCCAAGGCCGTCGGCGAGCCGCCGCTGATGCTGGCGCTTTCGGTGTGGCTCGCGGTGCGCGACGCGATCTCGTCGCTATCGGATTACAGGCTCGCGCCTAAAATCGATGCGCCGGCTACGCCGGATCGCATTCTTGCGGCGGTGGATGAGATACGGGCGCGGGCGTAAGTTGTGACGGCCAATTGGTAGGGTGGGTTAGCGCCGAAGGCGCGTAACCCACTGGCGATGTCGCCGCCCTCAAGATGGCGGGTTATGGCGCTGCGCGCCTAACCCACCCTACGAACCGCAGTTGCGGCACAAAATAGAGAAGTCTCACAACGTCAGCTGCCGCACCGCATCTTCGGCGGCCTTCGTCTTCGCATCGATTTCCTTCTCCAGTTTCGCATCCGTGCTGCCGATCTCGGCGAGCCGGTCTTCCTGTGCCTTCAGTGTCGCGAGATAGCGGCGGCCGAGATCGGATGCCTGCCCAACCGATTGCAGGTTGCTGCGCACCCGCTCCTGATCGCGCACGATCCGCTCGCGTTCGCTTGCGAGCTGGCCGCGCTGGGTCTTGGCCTTGTTCATGTCCTCGACCAGTGCGGTGAGCTTGGCAATCAGGGCCTTCAGCGCGGGCGTTTCGTTCTGCAGGCCGCGGATCTTCACCAGCATGTCATCCACGTCGAGTTCGGTCAGCACGACCTGTTCGCTATCGAGATGCTCGGTGGTGAAGCTCGCCTTCGTGGTCTTGCCCTTGGGTGCCGTGATGGTGTGGCGGTAGCGGGTCGGCGTCTCCTCGACACCTTTCACGCCGGAGACCGGGGTCCAGCCGGTCACGCGCTCTTCCTCCACCACGATCTCGCGATCCTCGTCCGGCGGCGCCGTGACTTCATAATCGATCGTGCGGGTCGAGCGCGTCTGAACCGTGAGCGTGCCGTTCAGCGCTTTGCCAAGCATCGTCTGCACGATGCCCCTGTCGTCGCGGCGGATGGCGGTTTTGGTATCGACCGCGAAGGTGGCGAGCCGGATTGCATCCCTTGGCGTTAGCGGAAGCAAGGCATCGCCGACGAAGCCAGTGCTGCCATCGGCTGTCTGCTCGAACGCAGTGACAAGACCGGCCGGCAGCGCGCTGTCGCCGTCATTCTTTATCCGCACCGCCGCCAGCGGACGGTTCGGCGCGACATCCGGCTGATACAGCCAAATGCGCGTGACCGGGATTTCGCGGTCGATGAATGGCACCATCATGGTGTGCCCGGTCGCGAGCGAGAGTTTGGCGGGAAAGCGATACAGCAGCTGGGTCGATGCTTCCTCTGCGGTGGCGGCATTGGCGGGCGCTGCAGCAGGGCCTGACGTTATTGGCGCGGGTGCCGCGATGACGTCCGGCGTGACCTTCCGCGCCATGCGCGGCGCCGCGAGCGAAGCGGCCTGTTCGGCGCGAAGCTGCACTTGAGGCACAGCCGGCGCGCGCCTTTCCTGCACGTCGTCACGGCGCGGCACCACGCGCGTACCCGTCGAGACCGGCACTTCCGGCCGGTTCGCGAACAGCGCCGTGTAGAGCGGCTGGCGCAGCGCGACAGGATCGCCCGACACCAATGTCAGGTCGACATCCTTCCAGTCGCTGCCGGTCAAGTTTTCGACCACGGCCCAGCCCTGCAGGCGCGCTTTCGCGTCCTTGCTGCCCTGCTTTGGCAACACGATGCGGTAGGCCGTCTTCCACACAGGAGCCGCAACCACATAGCTGATGGCGACATCGCGTGTGCCCTCGCCCATGAAGCCGACCGACAATGTGCGTCTGTCCTTGGCGCGGTTTTCGATCAGCCCCGCAAGAAGGCGCTCGATCTGCTGACGCGTTTGCGGATCGGTGAAACGAAGCTCGGTCACCTCTTCGAGGATCGCCTGGGTGAGGCCTGCGGGTGTCATCAGCGTCAACCGGTGCCGCGCGATGGTGCCCCCATTGTTAGGCAATGCCGCCTGCTCGCGGACGACCTTGAAGACGCGGCCCTTGGCCGTGACCGGGCCCGAGATTTCGATCTCGCTGCCGACCAGTGCGTTAAGCAGGTCGGGCGAGGAGTTGAGCGCTTCGGGTCCGAACGGCAGATCGCGGAACAGTTCCGGGAGCGGCGTCTTTCCGGGCAGGCTGACAGTACCGACAGCGCCTGTGCGATCGAACACGGTGAGGCTTTTGAGGATGTCGTCCACCTGGTCGAGCCTGACCGGGAGTTGGATCGTCGAGTTCCCGTTGACCGGACCTGCATGGGTGAACTGGGCGAGGCCGGAATTCGACAAGATCACCTGTTTGAGCGGCAGCTCGGCCGCGCTGACGGGCAAGGCCGCGGCAAGCGTCATTGCTGCCGCAGCAAAAGCTGAACGATTCATGGAAGGTCTCTCCGGTCCCCGGTGCGGATGCAATTGCGCCCGGCGGCGATTCTAGGCGAGCTGGTGAGGCGCGATCATGACCGCTGGAAGTCCGCGTGACCGGGCTTGGGTCAGGAGCTCGGGGCCAGGAGCTTAGGCCGGGAGCTTAGGCCGGGAGCTTGGGGGCCAAGACCTTGGGCATTGGCGGCCGTGCGCCGGCGCCACGGCCGCCGGAAACAATGTAAAGCAACGTAAAGTTGCCGTTCCGCCATTGACTTGCCCGATTCCAACGAAATATTAGAGCGAACATTCATTCGCTTTATGTTGCGCCGCACAATTGTCCGAAGCAGCCATCGCGAGGGGGTATTTCTTGCGCCACGCCAATGCCCAGCTGCATTCCGACCGCCGCACCGAGATCCTCGATGCAGCACGGCGCTGCTTTGCCCGCACCGGCTTCCACCAGACCTCGATGCAGCAGATCTGCGCCGAGGCGGGGATGAGCCCGGGCAATGTCTATCGCTATTTTCCGTCCAAGGAGGCGATCATCGCCGGAATCGCCGAGCGCGACCGGGCGGAAGTTGCGGCCCAGCTTGCCGACACCCAATTCGCCACGGACTTCTTTTCGACCTTCGCGGCACTGGCGCGCCATCACTTCGTCGAGCGCACGGTCGAAGAGGTCGGGCTGTGTGCGGAGATCATGTCGGAGAGCCGCCGCAATCCGACCATCTCGAAAATCATGAACGAGTTCGATGCCGATGTGAAGGACCGGCTCGTCACGATGCTGCAAAGCGCGCAGGCGCGCGGCGACATTGCGCGCGATGCCGATATCGGCGCCGCAGTCGAGATGCTGATGATTATTGCTGATGGTGTGTGGTGGCGCCGTGCGGTCGATCCGAATTTCGACGCCGAAGCGGTGCTGCCGATGTTCTTCGACGTCACAAAATACATGCTGCTCGAACGCGGCAAGGGACAGAAATCGGAAAGCGCCGGGCCGGACTGGGCCCGCGCAGCCCGAGCAGGAGCAAAGTAAATGAAGGCAAGCCGCATTGTTGCCGTCGGCCTTGTCGTTGGCGCGGTAGCATGGGTCGCATCGGGACATCTGATGCCGCATGAATCTGCGGAAAGCCGTGCCGCCATCCGCGCCGAGTCCGGAGACCGGAAGCCATTCCGCGTCGCCGTCGCCGAAGTGAAAGTCGTGCCGCATGCTCGAAAGCTGACATTGTCCGGCCGGACCGAGGCCGACAAGAAGGTGACGATCACGGCGCGGACCGGCGGCGTGCTGTCCGAGATGCGCGTCCGGCGCGGCCAGCATGTCAAGAAGGGCGACATTATCGCAGTGCTGTCGGACGATGCACGCGAAGCGCAGGTCGCGCAGGCGACCGCGCTGTTCAATCAGCGTAAGGCGGAGCTTGAAGCGCGCCGCAAGCTGATCGAGGGCGGCATGATGCCGAAGCTCGAAGCGGTGAATTTGGAATCGCAATTCAAGGCAGCCGAGGCTGCGCTGGCTGCCGCGGTTGCCGAACGGGAGCGCGGCGTGCTGCGCGCGCCCTGGGACGGCATCATCACCAATCATTCCGAAGTCGGCGGCGCTTCGCTCGCGATGCAGGGTGCTCCCGTTGCCCAGATGGTGGCGCTCGATCCGATGCTTGCCGTCGTCGAAGTCTCCGAGCGCAGGTTGCGCGGACTGAAAGTCGGCGACCAGGCCGAGGTCCGCCTCGTCACCGGCCAGAAGGCGACGGGACGCATTCGCTACATCGCTCCGTCGGCGAGCGAGACGACGCGCACCTACCGCGTCGATGTCGAAATCAAGAACCCCGATGGCGCGATCCCGGACGGGATTTCCGCCGAGGTGTCGATCCCGATGGCGCCGGTGCCCGCAGCGCGCGTCCCGCGCTCGGCGCTGACCTTCTCATCGTCCGGCGATCTCGGCGTGCGCGTGGTGAACGGCGGCACCAAGGTCGATTTCGTTCCGATTTCCGTGGTCGAGGACGATCAGGGTCACATGTGGGTCGCGGGCATTCCGGATGGTGCACAGGTGATCGTGCAGGGTCAGGATTTCGTGCGCGAAGGTCAGCAGGTGGTCGCGGTACCCGCCGAGGTCGCGGTGGGATCGGCGCGGTAGGCCGGTCAGCCTGAGGAGGCCGTGCGTAGCGCGGCCCCCCGAAGGATGAACGGCCCGGATACAGCGAGAGTCAGGGGCCGTCGCCCTTCGAGGCCATCGCTTTGCGATGACACCTCAGGGTGACGGTGCAAGAGCAAAGAGATCATGTTCAAGCTTATCGATTATGCGATCAGCCATTCGCGGCTGACCATTGCGACCCTGATCTTCCTGCTCGTCGCGGGGTTCGTCTCGTATCGCACGATACCGAAAGAGTCCGAGCCCGACGTCAAGATCCCGATCATCTATACGCAGCTCACCCAGCGCGGCATATCGCCGGAAGATGCCGAGCGGCTGCTGCTGCGGCCGGTCGAGACCCAGCTCAAGTCGGTCGGCAATGTGAAGGAGATGCGGTCGACCGCCTATGAGGGCGGCGGCTATGTGCTCCTTGAATTCGAGGCGGGCTTCGATTCCAAAGCCGCATTGGCCGACGTGCGGGCCAAGGTCGACCAGGCCAAGCGCGATCTGCCGCGCGACGCTGATGAGCCTGTCGTCACCGAAGTCAATCTCTCGCTTTACCCCGTTCTGGTGGTCGCGCTGTCCGGCGATATGCCGGAACGTTCGATGCTGCGCATCGCGCGCAACGCAAAGAACGTCATCGAGCAGGTGCCGGGCGTATTGTCGGCGGAACTGCGCGGTGCGCGCGACGAGGCGGTAGAGATTATTGTCGAGCCGATGCTGTTGAAGAGCTACGGCGTTTCGCTCGATCAGCTGATCTCGACGGTGAACGCCTCCAACAGCCTGATTGCCGCGGGTGCACTCGAAGGCAATAGCGGCCGCTTTGCGGTGAAGGTACCGGGCCTGATCGAGAAGCCGCAGGACGTTCTGAAGGTTCCGGTAGCCGCGACATCGGGCGCCTCAGTGACGGTGGGCGACGTGGCGCAGGTCAAGCCGACCTTTAAGGACGCGACCTCGGTGACGCGGGTCAACGGCCGCTCCGCCATGACCATCGAAGTGTCGAAGCGTACCGGCGCAAACCTGATCGAGACCGTGGACGGCGTCAAAGCTGCGGTCGAGAAGATGAAGGCGACCTGGCCCGCATCGGTCGAGGTGTCCTTCACGCAGGACAAGTCGAAGGTGATCCGCCAGATGCTGGCGGACCTGCAGAATTCGGTTGCGACCGCAACGCTGCTCGTCGCCGTCATCATCCTGTTCGCGCTCGGATTCCGGGCGTCGCTGTTCATTGGCATTGCAATTCCGGCCTCGTTCCTCGCCGGTGTGCTCGGCCTGCAGCTGGCCGGGCTGACGATCAACATCGTCGTTCTGTTCTCGCTCATTCTCGCCGTCGGCATGCTGGTCGACGATGCGCTGATCGTGTCTGAGTTTGCAGAGCGCCGGATGTCCGAAGGTATGCCGCCGAAGGAAGCCTATGCGCTGGCAGCCAAGCGGATGTCCGGTCCGGTGATCGCCGCGACCGCAACGCGCGTGGCCGCCTTTTCGCCGCTCCTGTTCTGGCCGGGCGTGGTCGGACAGTTCATGAAATACATGCCGATCACGCTGATCGCGACGCTCTCGGCATCTCTCGTGGTCGCCTTGTTCTTCACGCCGACGCTTGGCGCGCTGCTTGGCAAGGCGGCGCCTGTTCCGCATGACGAGCGGGTCAACGATCGCGGACTATACATGCGCACCGTCAAGCTGGCGCTGCGCTTTCCCGGCGCGACGCTGTCGCTGGCCTTCGTCCTCCTGATTGCAGTCACGATGCTCTACGCCAAGATTGGCAGAGGCGTCGAATTCTTCCCGAATGTCGAACCCGACTACGGTCAGGTGATCGTGCACGCGCGCGGTAATCTCTCGCTCGACGAGAAGAACCGGATCCTCGCCGAGGTCGAGAACCGCGTGTTGCAGTTCAAGGGCCTGAACACGGTCTACACCCGCGTCGGCGAACAGCCGCGCGGCATGAGCGAGATTACCGAGGACACCATCGGCGTCATCCAGTTCGAATTCGGCGACTGGCAGAAGCGCGATCCCGCAAGCAAGATCATGGATGCGATCCGCGAAAGGACCGCTGACATTCCCGGCATCCTTGTCGAGGTGACTGCGCCGCGTGCGGGGCCGCCGACCGGCAAGCCGGTCCAGGTGCAGATCGGCGCGCTCAATCCGGACGTGCTCCCGGCCGTAGCGAAGAAGGTCGCGGGCATTCTGGCCCAGCACCCCGATATCCGCGATCTCGACGACGGGCTGCCGCTGCCCGGCATCGACTGGAAGATCGACGTCGACAAGGCCGAGGCCGCGAAATATGGCGCCGGACCGAACACCGTCGGCACCGCGGTCCAGCTCGTCACCAATGGTGTGAAGGTCACTGAATACCGGCCGTCCGAAAGCGACAAGGCCGTCGATATCCTGGTTCGCTTCCCAAATGACCGCCGCAGCCTCGATCAGATCGACGAATTGCGCATCCAGACTCAGTCGGGGCAGGTGCCGATCGGCAATTTCGTGCATCGTGTACCCGCGCAGCGAGTCGGTTATATCAATCGCGTCGCGGGCAATCGTGTGATCACGGTGTCCGCAAATGTCGCGGAGGGCGTGCAGAGTGCGGTGGTCCAGCAGGCCATCGCTGCCGAGCTCGCCAAGACCGATCTCGGTGCAGGTGTTATCTGGAAGCTCAAGGGCGAAGATGAGGAACGCGAGAAGGCAGGGGCCTTCCTGATGAAAGCGTTTGGCACCGCGGTGTTCCTGATCTTCGCGATCCTGCTCGCTCAGTTTAACCGGCTCACCTCCGTTCTTCTGGTTCTGAGTGCGGTTGTCCTTTCGACCATCGGCGTCTTAATCGGCCTGATGGTGATGGGGCAGCCGTTTGGGGTGGTGATGACGGGCATCGGCGTCATCGCCAATGCCGGTGTGATCGTGAACAACAATATCGTGCTGATCGACACTTACGACCGGCTGCGGCGCGAAGGCATGGCGGCCTATGAGGCTATCCTCGAAACCTGCCGCGAACGTGCAAGGCCGGTTGTGCTGACCGCCGTTACCGCAATTCTGGGCGTGCTGCCGATCGCTTTCGGTGTGAATCTCGACTTCATCATGCGCGAAGTGACGATCGGCGCGCCTGCGACGCAATGGTGGATTTCGCTTTCGACCGCCATCGTGTTCGGTCTGGGTTTCGCGACGATCCTGACGCTTATCGTAACTCCCGCCGCCCTGATGCTGATCGCGAATGGTGCCGAGTGGCGGATCGCGAAGATGGCGAAGCTGCGCGCGTGGTGGAAGGGACGGCGGGTACGCGCCGCGGGTGCCGCGTAGCTCGCTACAGCGTCGCTTCCACCGCCCGCCGCAATTCGTTCGAGACGTGCGGGCGCACGCCGTAGAATGCTTCGAACGCCGGCACGGCCTGATGCAGCAGCATGCCGAGGCCATCGACCGCGGTGTTGCCGCGCTTGCGTGCTGCTGCGAGCAAGGACGTTTCCAGCGGATTATAGACGATGTCGGATACCATCGCGGTCTTCGGCAGCGCATCGAGCGGCAGATCGAGCGGCGGATAGCCGACCATACCCTGGCTCGTGGTGTTGATCAGCAAGGCCGCGCCGTCGAGCGCGCTTTCGCGCTCCTCCCAGGCGACGACCCTGATGCGCGGCGGATCGATGCGAGCAAGTTCCTGCGCGCGCTCCAGCGTGCGGTTGGTCATGCGGATCTCCGCTGCGCCGTCATCCAGCAGCGCGACCGCAACGGCACGCGCCGCACCGCCCGCGCCGAGAACGACAATCGGTCCCGAACTCGCTCTGAAATCGGGACGCACGTCGCGCAGGCTTGCGAGAAAGCCGTAAGCGTCGGTGTTGAAGCCCGATAGCGTGCCGTCGTTCTGCACAACGATCGTATTCACCGCGCCGATCCGTGATGCGACCGGGTCGACCCGATCGACCAGTTTCAGCACACCGAGCTTGTGCGGGATCGTGACGTTGCAGCCTGAGAAACCGAGCGCCCGCAATCCCCGAACCGCATCGGCGAGCCGCTCAGGCTGAACCGGCAGCGGCAGATAGGCGCCCTTGATTCCGTATTGCGAAAGCCAATGGCCGTGCAGCACGGGCGAACGCGACTGAGCAACCGGCCAGCCGATGACGCCGGCCAGTTTGAAGGATTGCGGTGTTGCCATGATTGCGGATACGCAGGAGATCGATCGAGTGTACGGACTTCGCCCGCAACGTAACAGGCCTTTTCATCATGAGCAAAGCGAACGCCATCGAGATCCGCATGGGCGGCTATGGTCCCGCTACGACCGGTTTCAGCAAGGCGCTGAAATTGATCGGCGACCGGCTCTCGGCTGAATTCGGCGACCGCGTCGACATCAAGTATGTCTGGAATATCATGGATTTCGGCTATCGCTCCGAGGACATCCTCTGGCTGGTCGAATCCGGCGTGTTGTCCCTCGGCTACCAGTCCTCGAGCTATTTGACCGACCGCGTGCCGGAGCTTGGGTTTGTCGATCTGCCGTTCCTGTTCGCAAACCGGGACGAGGCGCGCGGCGCGATGGACGGCGCACTCGGTGCACGGCTCGCGCAGGCGATCGAGGACAAGGTGGACTACCGCATCGTCGGCTGGTTCGAGAATGGCTTCCGCCACATCTCCAACCGGCTGCGTCCGGTGCGAAGCCCCGCCGATCTCGCCGGCATGACGATCCGCGTTCTGCCGAGCGAGATTCAAAAACGCACCTTTGCGCTGCTCGGTGCCGTACCGCAGCGGCTCGATCTCACCGAGGCGCTGCAGAAGATTGTCGCCGGCACGATCGACGCGCAGGAAAATCCGCTGGCCAACACCGTGACCTATGGCGCGCACAAGTATCATCGCTTCCACACGCTGACCGGGCACTTCTACATATCGCGTCCGATTTTCATCTGCCGTGCTCAGTTCGATTCATGGCCAAAGCCTTTGCAGGACGCGATGCGCCGTGCCGCAGCCGAGGCCGTGGTCTTTCAGCGCGCGCTTGCGATCGCCGAAGAGCGCGATGCCCGGCGCGCCATAGAGGCACAGGGGTGCCGTATCGAGGAGCTCACACCGGCTGAACACGATGCGTTCGCACGTGCGGTGGCGCCGATGATGCGCGAAGCGCGCGACGTCTACGGCGCCGAATTGACGCAGCTGGTAGGCCGATAGTCATTTTATTTCATATTGCGAAATCAGACTTTACTATCTCGAAAATGCCTTGACTCGACTGTCTACGCGCCGTTTTCTTGAAGCAACAAAAAACAAGTTGCCCGAGGAAACGCCGTGACTGATACCGCCATCAGCCCGATTCCCCTTGTCGTGCCGGCCTCGAATGGGAGCGTGAAGTCGCCGCATCGCGGCAGCATCCAGTCCGTCGACCGGGCTCTGTCGCTCCTTGAATCGCTGGCCGAAGCCGGCGGTGAAGCATCGCTGACCGACCTGTCGCGCCGCACGCATCTCAATGTTTCGACCTGCCATCACCTGCTTTCGACGCTGGTGAACTGGGGCTATGTTGCGAAAGTGCCGGGCCGCCGCTCTTACGCGCTCGGTGCGCGCGTGCTCTATCTTGGTCATGCTTGCCTGCGTCAGGTCGATCTGCCGCGGCGATCGCAGGCCTATATCGATCGCATCAACCAGGCGACCGGCGAGAGCGTGCATCTTGCCGTGCTGCAGGCCGACAACATCATCACACTGGTCAAGCGCGAGGCGCGTCACGCGGTGCGCGTCGATTCCGGCATGCTCGGCCGAAGCGATGCGCCGCATGCGACCGCGACCGGCAAGGCCATGATCGCATGGCTGCCCGAGGATCAGATCCGGCGCATGCTGCCGGGAGGGCTGAAACGTTTCACCGAAAACACCATCGTCGACTTTGACGTGCTGATTGAGGAGCTGCGGCATGTGCGCCGCAATGGCTTTGCGATCGACCGCGAGGAATTTCAGCCGGGTGTGATCTGCATCGGCTCGGCGATCCGCGACCATGCGGGCGCGGTGGTCGGTGCGATCTCTGCTTCGGCGCCGGCGATGCGCGCGACCGAGCAGCATCTCGCCTTGATGAGGCGCGAGGTGATTGCGGCGACCAATGGGCTGTCGGCCGAACTCGGCGAGCCGGGTTCGATGCAGCCGATCGTGACCAATGCTTAACGACAGACACTGACCTCAACGGAGAATAGGCGATGTACGCACCGGCGGGCGTGAAAACCAGCAAGGACTTTCCGATCCCGGACATGATGAAGGCCTGGGTGCTGGGCGATCCCGGCGAACTCAAGCTGGTCGACAAGGCTGTGCCGGTGCCGAAAAAGGCGGAAGTCCTGGTGCGCATCGATGCGGTCGCGATCTGTGCCACCGATCTGGAGATCATCTATCACGGTCCGCCTGCGATGATTCAGGGCGGCATGCCGCACAACAAGAATTTCACGCCGGGCCACGAATATATGGGCACCGTGGTCGCGCTTGGACCGGGCGTCGATGAATACAAGATCGGCCAGCGGGTCACGGTCGAGATTCACGCCGGCTGCGGCCAGTGCAAGCGCTGCCGCGAGGGGATGTATACCTCGTGCCACAATTACGGTCTGAATTACGGTGACGTCGACAAGGGCCACCGTGCCAACGGCTTCACCACGGATGGCGGCTTTTGCCAGTACCAGGTCAACAACATCAATACGCTGGTCGCGATCCCCGACGACATGTCGGACGAGGAGGCGACGCTCGTCGTCACCGCCGGCACCGCAATGTATGGCCTCACCGAACTCGGCGGCCTTGTCGCCGGCGAGAGCGTCGTCGTCACCGGTCCCGGCCCCATCGGTCTTCTGGGCGTTGCGGTGGCGAAGGCGATGGGGGCGCAGCCCGTGATCCTCACCGGCACTCGCGACAACCGCCTGCAGATCGGCAAGGAACTTGGCGCCGATCACGTCATCAATATCCGCAAGGTGAATGACGTCATTCAGGCGGTGAAGGATCTCAACGGCGGCAAGGGCGTCGATTATGTCGTCGAATGTTCGGCCGCACCGAATGCGGTCAACGAAGCGATCAAAATGGTCAATCGCGGCGGTAAGGTTTGTCTCGCCGCTTTCCCGCATGGCGAAGCGCCGGTCGATATTGCCCACATCGTGCGCAATAACATCTACATCTACGGCATTCGCGGTGAAGGCAAGAGCGCGACGCACCGCGCCGAAGCCTTCATGAAGCAGAAGCGCTTCGACGCAACCAAGATCCACACTCACACTTTCCCGCTGGAGGATCTGCCGACCGCGATCCGCTACGCCAAGGATCGTGTGGAAGATGCGATCAAGGTGGTGGTGAAGATGAAGCCCGGCGCTGCGCAGCGGGTTGCGGCGGAGTAATTGAGCTCGCGAAAGCGGCGGACCTTGGTGCCCGTTCTT